>Ga0082212_10003607_pt1 | contig 21871 bp, 19 predicted proteins | sample TergutNt197P3_FD_71548 | JGI IMG/M metagenome (GOLD analysis project Ga0082212, IMG submission 71548) | Neocapritermes taracua P3 segment gut microbial communities from Petit-Saut dam, French Guiana - Nt197 P3 | ecosystem: Host-associated > Arthropoda: Insects > Digestive system > Gut ...
CTCGGCATTGTCGGAGGTCGTCTTTATTGCTTCGTTCATAATGGATATTACTTTGTCAAATTCACCTAAATATAGGTATCCTCCGCCTAACGCTCTGTAATTTTCTATTTTGTCGATGTCCGGAACGTTATCGTTATTTCGTATAATTTCGGTTAGCGAGTCTAAAAGAAGCTTCTCCTGCGGGTCTATTTTTTGAGTTTCCAAATAGTTTTCATAATCCCGTTTAAAATCGTCTACAAATTTATTGAGAGCTTCCGCTTGTTGAATCCTTTCTTTTTCGATGGTACACCTCTTCTTGCTTGTCTTTTAATATGCCTTTTTTAGCGCGAACGAGTGTACTGTCAAGCGGTTTCGGTACAGTTATTTGTCAGCCTCATCTATTCTGTTGAGCAAATCTTTCGCCCATTCATTATTAGGTTCTATGCGCAGACATTCCCGTAAATTTTTGCGGGCGTTAGCATAGTCTTCTTTCTCAAAATATGCCACGCCTAAAAGAGCATATACTCGCGGGTCATGCGGACTTAATCTTGCGGATTGTTCAAAGTCGGCAATGGCTTTGTCATAGTCTTTATTTACAGCATAAACAATACCGCGCCCCAAATAGGGGAAATCAAATTTAGAGTCTAACTCTATTGCTTTTGTATAATCTTCAATGGCCTGGTCAAAGTCTTTTTTGCAGTCGTAAGCAACACCGCGGGCATTATATAATTTAGCTAACTCGGTATTGTCTGGTGTTTTTTTTATTGCTTCGTTTATAATGGATATAGCTTTGTCATATTTACCTAAATAAATATAAGCCCCGCCTAACCGAATGTAATTTTTAACTTCGTTAGGATTCCGCTTTATTTCTTCTTTGTAATAAGGGACGACCTTCTCGAAATCTCCCTTGCCTGAATTTCTATCATTTTTATTGTGGTAGCTATTCCCGCGTCTGCCATAAAGTTCCATATCGGTTGGGTTTAGTCTTATTGCTTCCGTATAGTCAAGTATAGCGCTTGCGAAGTCCCTTCTATCGAAATAGGCGTCTCCGCGTTTCTTGTAGGCTTCCGCGTCGTTAGGGTTAGCCTGAATAATTTTAGTTTGCGCGGCGATTATCTCGTCCGGTGTTTCCGTTTTAGCGGCATACGCACCGGCGGCTACCAGCAATAGCAATGCAACAAGCAGTATCTTTTTCATTGTTTATCCTCTAATCCAAAGATTTATGCCTTTTTAGCGCTATCGGATGGTATTCGTCAAGTGGTTTCAATGCCGTTTCAGGCCATTTTGGGGTCAGAGCCCGGCCGTTTCTGTTGCAGTTCCTGGGTATTTTGACGCGTTTTATGGTAAATCCAGCCTATTGTAGCGCACTAACGGCTGTGCGACAGGCCTATACGAGGCTCTCAGTCGGACTGAGACGAGACTCATGTTCGGAACATTACGGGGCTATGAGTCGGCTTCACGCGAGGCTGTGAATCCAACGCACTAACGGCTGTGCTGACGACCCGACCGAGCGGTTGCGGGCGCGCCCAGGCAAAAAAGGGGCATAAAAAGCGTAATTTTTGCAAAAAAATGCTTCCCAAGTACCGGTATTATTATACTTTTGTTCTATCTTGTAACAATTGCCGAACAAGCTCATCTAATCTAAAAAACAAAAATAATTGTAATTTGCAAATTCCTAAAGAAACTATTGACCTTGTACGCGAGCGATGCCGAATAGAAGAGGTCGCCCAGAAGTATATTCCGTCGCTTGTAAAGAAAGGCCGCGATTTCTTCGGCCTTTGCCCTTTTCACAAAGAAAAGACGCCTTCTTTTTCTGTCAGCCCTGAGAGTCAGCTATTTTATTGCTTCGGCTGCCATGCCGGAGGCAATGTTTTTACACTCATTAGCAAAATAGAGCATGTTGACTTTCATGAGAGCGTAAGAATCGTCGGCGATATGGTCGGCATTCCGGTGCGCCCGGAAGATAACGAAAACAGCGGGATTTACGTGATGATAGACGTAAACCAAAGGGCGGCGAAACTCTATCATCAATACCTGCTTTCGCCGAACGGTTCGCCCGCTCTCGCTTACCTAAAGGACAGGGGGGTATCGGCGGACAGCCTTGAGGAGTTTCAAATAGGGTTTGCCCCTGATTCATGGGATTTTCTTTCCCATAAAATACGCGGCAACGCCCCGCTTTTTGACGCCGCCCTGAGTTCGGGGCTTGTAGCGAAACAAAAAGAAGCCGGCGGCTATTACGACAGGTTTCGGCGCAGGGTCATTTTCCCCATAAACGACGCGTCGGGCAAAACCGTTGCCTTTGGCGGCAGAGTGTTAGATAACAGCCAGCCAAAGTACATTAATTCGCCGGAGAGCGCTATCTTTAAAAAGAGCAATCTTCTCTATGGTTTTGACAAAGCCAAAGCGAATATTTCCGATTTAAAAAGAGCGATTATTGTAGAGGGGTATTTGGACGTTATAGGCTGCCATCAGTGCGGAATCAAAAATGTAACCGCCCCGCTCGGTACCGCCCTTACCGGCCAGCATGTCAAATTCCTTGCGAGGTATTGTTCCGAGATAGTGCTTCTTTTTGACGCGGATTCGGCCGGCCTTAACGCCGCTGCCCGATCTCTCAATGTGGCGGATGACATAAATGTCGATATTAAAGTGGCGGTTTTGCCCGAATCAGACCCTTTTGAATTTGTCCTTAAAAAAGGCTCGCGCGCGCTTATGGCTGTTATTGAGAACGCAAAAAGCCCGCTTGATTTCAGCCTGCAGCGCATCATGGATGCGCGCGGTAAAAATGGGGATTTGCGCACCCTTTTGGCTTGTTTTGAGCTGCTGCGTCGGGTGCAGCTTGAATCGATTCGAAGCGTCTATCTCAAAAAAACAGGCATGGAGCTTGGGATTGACGAAAACTCCATAAGGAAGGATTTTGGAGACTATGTCAAAAAAAACGGCGTTCTCGAAACGCAGCGCGGCGGCGGCGCGGCAGCCCCCGACGATTTTTTGACAAAATGCTACGCGTCGCTTGTTTCGCTTATATGCCGGCATCCGGAGTTCATAAAACACGCCGTGATGGATTTTCCGTTGAACGATATAGGCGGCGAGGCCTACAAAAATATTCTTACCGAAATGAGCAATATTTATTCTGTTGACGGTATATTGTCGATAAATAAATTGTTTGACTTTTTTGACAATGGTTCGGAGTGGAGTATTCTGAGCAATTGTCTTGAACAGGGTTCCGATGCGGAGGACCCCGATGCGGAATATACAGAGATTTATCTCAGTATGAGAATACATGAAATTAATGATAAAATGCTGAAATGTGTCGGCCTCATCAAGGATTTTCCCGAATATCTTACGGAGATTGACGTTTTGAGAAGGGAAAAAGAGAAACTTTCTTACTATCTAACATACAAGCGCAATTAAATTAAAAAAGGATTGAATCAATGAACAAAAATGATTTGCTCATAGAGAATATAGAGGAAGTAAAAAAACTCATAGAGCTCGGTAAAACGAACCATGAAATAACCTATGATGAATTGAACGATATTTTGCCCGACAAATTACTCAACTCCGATAAGATAGACGATATTTTTATACTTCTTAATCAGTTTGGGATTGAGATTGTTGAAGAGAGCGCAAGAAAAGAACAACCCGCGGCGCAGGCGGCAGCATCCAAGAAAAAGACCGCGAAGAAAGCCCAGACTGCCGCGGGTTCGGATGACTCTTCTTATATAGACGACCCCATACGTCTGTATTTGAAAGACATAGGGAAAGCCTCCCTCCTTTCAGGCGAGGAAGAGGTTGATCTTGCCAAAAGAATAGAAGACGGGGAAATCCTGATTGAAAAGGCGGTGCTTGGTTCGGCGCTGCTTGCCAACGAACTCATACGCAACCATGCCAAGGTAAAGGACGGCAAATTGAAACTTACCGATGTGCTGAGAGTCAACAGGCTATACTATTTCTCATCGATCGATATGGGCGAGCTTAGAAAGCGTTACGACTCCAAAATGAAAACAATAATAGACGAAGATAAAAAGATACTCACGCTTTCCTCTAAATTGAAAAAGGCTGCCGAAAACTCAAAAGAGGCCGGTGACCTTGCCGCCAAAATTGACGATTCTAAGCAAAAGATAAGGCAGGCTATTGAAGATGCCGGAATAAACGAAAATGAAATAACAAAACTTTCGGCCAAAATACAGTCTATGGTCAACCGTATTAAAGATACATACCTTTTTTTTAACGGTATTGAAGGCAGGTGCGGTCTCGACATAAAGGAATTGAAACATTACGCCCGCAAGATTGAAAAAAAAGAAAATGTAAAGAAAGCGCTGAAAAATACAAAAATATCCTCCGCGGAAGAACTGTTGGATATTGTTAAGGATATCCGTAATAATGAGCGTAAAATACGGCGTATTGAACAGGAGGCCTCGGCCGACGCCGATGATATTCTTGAATGGGGCAAACAGATATCGCAGGGGCAGAGGAAAATAGCAATAGCCAAGAAAGAACTTATAAACGCCAACCTGCGTCTTGTGGTATCAATAGCCAAGAAATATGCCAACCGCGGGATGCAGTTTTTTGACCTCATCCAGGAGGGCAACATCGGTCTTATTAAGGCTGTCGATAAATTTGAATACCGCAAGGGGTACAAGTTTTCAACGTATGCCACATGGTGGATCAGGCAGGCTATAACGAGGGCTATATCGGATCAGGCGAGAACCATCCGCGTTCCCGTGCACATGATTGAGCAAATAAATAAGGTAATGCGGGAAACGCGTCTTTTTCAGCAGGAATTTGGCCGCGAGCCTAACCATGAGGAACTTGCCGACCGCCTGGGCTGGACTGTAACAAAAGTAAAGGCTGTCAAGAATGTGGCGAGAGAGCCTATATCCCTTGAAACGCCTGTAGGCGAAGAGGAAGATTCGCTGCTCGGCGATTTTATTGAAGATAAGGATGTTGACTCTCCGGTCAACACGGCGGCCTACCGTTTGCTTCATGAGCAAATATCTTCTGTTTTGAGTACGCTCCCGGCCCGCGAACAAAAAGTAATAAGAATGCGTTTCGGACTCGACGACGGCTATTCGCATACTCTTGAAGAAGTCGGTTATGTTTTCAAGGTTACCCGCGAGCGCATACGTCAAATTGAGGCAAAGGCTTTGAGACGCCTTAGACATCCTACACGCGCGAGAAAACTTAAGGATTACCTTGATTATATGTAGTATATGCAGGTTTCAGTATGAACACTGAACGCGTAAAGGCGGTTTCTATCATAGGCGCCGGTTCCTGGGGAACCGCTATCGCTAATGTAATAGCCAACGCCCATGAATCGGTTTCTGTAAAAATGTGGGCGTATGAAAAAAACGTTGTCTCTTCTATAAATCATTATCATGAAAATTCGGAATTTTTACCCGGGGTTCCCCTTTCTTATAAAATAACCGCGACAGGCAGCATCAAAGAAGCCTGTTCCAATGCCGACATACTCATTATAGCCACGCCGTCCAAGGTTATTCCTGATATAACGCAGAAGATGAACCGTTATGTTACAGAAAAGACATGTCTCGGATTTCTCACAAAGGGGTTTTGCAAAATACAAGATAAGGTTTTGACCATATCGCAGACAATAGAATGGTTTATGCCGAAACTCAGCGGCCGGATTGTGGCAATATCGGGGCCGAGTCATGCCGAAGAGGTGTCGAAAAATTTTCATACCTGCCTGAATGTGGCAGGCCGTTATGTTCCCAACAGAAAATTATTTTGCTTTCTCCTTACCGACGCTTACACGCAGTGCAGGGAAAGCGATGATATTGCAGGAGTTGAAGTCGGCGGAACGCTGAAAAATCCTGCCGCTATCGCGGCAGGGATGATTTCAATGCTGCCGGGCTGCGGCGATAATCTTGCCGGAGCGCTTATAGCCGAGGCAATGAAAGAAATGATACGTCTGGGGCGTTATTTTAACGCGAAGGACGATACGATAATCGATATATCAGGTTTAGGAGATCTTGTCGCTACATCTCTGAGCAACCACAGCCGCAACCGCAGGTTCGGACAGGATATTGCCAAACAGTTCATGGATACGGACAGCAGGGTCGGCTTCAAAGACAGAATTATGCTTCGCTTCAACCCGAAAGTCGTTATCGAAAAGATGAACGAGAAAATGAACTATCTCGCGGAGGGCGCATACGCTATCGAACCGCTTATCGAACTCGCGCGCGATAACGATATTCCGGTGCCGGTATACAGGTCGCTTTACGAAGTGCTCCTGAACAAGAAAGACCCGGCGCTCCTTATTGAAACAATAAAAAACCCGGTCCGCTTTGAAGAAATATACAGCCAAACCAAGATTCATATAACCGAAAAGAAAAGAGGGCTTGAAAAGATAAAGGGGAGGGTTTTCAGGCATTTCATAATAGCCCGTGTAACGGATAATCTCTTTGGGCAAAATAATAATTTGTTAAATGACAAGCTAATCGAAAAATTATCGTCATATAGGACGCTTCTTGACGAAGCTCCTGAGAACTATGAGGAAAAGTTATTACTTGATAGAATCATAAGTTCTCCCGTCAAAGAACGTGTTGAAGATATTCTGCAAATGTACCTGAGTTCAATGTCCGATAACTACACGAGCATGGCAGCCCGCATATTCATGTTCCTGATTCGTTTGGGGCGGTTTTGGTCAAGTTCTCTTTTCAAAAGAAAAAAAATATTTATTGAGGGCAATATATCCCAGCTAAGGTCTTTCTGTGACCTCGGTACCATTATATATATTCTTGACGGCCGAAGCCTTTTTGATTTTATTCCGCTTCTCAGGAGCATTAAAAAAATAAAAATGCCTGTGCCGCGTTTCATGGTTGCCTCAACCGCTTTATCGGGCAGGTTTGAATCGTCTTTTGTAAGATTGGCCGGCGGATTTATCTTTGATGAAAACAGATACGCCAATCCGTTATACCGTTATCTTTTTTTTGCGTACCTTTCCACAATGGTTGAAAACGGGGTTCCGCTTTTGCTGTACCGCACATACAGCGATGTCAGGATGCCCGAGACTATTTTGCAGATAATCAAAAAGAGCATGGTCGATCGATCCGTTGAAATATTGATATCCCCTGTTTCTATTTCCAGAATAAATGATGATTTCCCCAAGAAGGCCGGTCTCTTGCCGCTGCTGAAACATCTGCGCGGAGGAATGATTCACCGCTTTTCGGATTTTATATTTCTTTCGGAATTCACTAAAGAAAATATCGGCTCCGGCGAAATACTGCCGTCCATAGAAGCCACGTTTAAAAACGATAAACCGTGTTACTCGCATATTCTTATGGCAAAGGTTTTTTGGGAAAATAAAAACTCCATATCAAAGAAGAATCTTGAATCAGCTACAAAAGAGATAATTGATTCGGCTGGAATGTCCGTTAACGGAAAATTGCGTAATAACATAAATAACGGCATGGTCTGGCTCAGGAAAAAAAAGATCATTAAAAAGACAGGGAAGTATTATGTCATAAGCAATATGGAAGAGGCTAAAAGGCTCGCCGATCTATTCTGAGCACAAGCTTAGATCAATAATTTTCCATACATTGTCAAGATCGCCCGCTTGGGAAAGTATAAAATCATGTTTCGCGTATTTCAGCGAAGAATTGTCGTAATCGATAGAAACACTTTTAGCGTTTGAATTGGTATTGTGGCGCAAAACAAGGTAAACATTATATGAGATGACTATAACAGCCGCTTTATCGCCGTAAGTTGCTTTTAACTTGTCTTGAATTTTTCGGGAAGCGTCGATTATTTCGTTAAGGTTAAAGCGCTCATCCAATCCGTCTATAATGAAAACAGAAGCCGCAGTTTTTTCTCCTTGATCTGCAAAAGCGGCTGCGTATTCCCTCGCTGACTTGTAATAGTCGATAGAATCAAAATTTATTTCAGCCGATATATGGCGGCGCAGCATGCCGGTCATCTCGTTAAATTTTTGCGAATCGGCATATTGAGGCGAAACAACCGAGGCTGTTATATATTCGGCGGCGTCTATTTTTGCGTAGTTGAAGAAAAATTTGCAGGGCGTTCCGTTGATTTTGTACGGTCCGAATTCGCAAAAGCTCGTTCCTGTTATGACATTCTCTTCGGCGGCTATTATTTCTTTTATTGCCGAAACGAATTTAATGTTCCCCGAATATCTGAATAACTCCGAGATGCTGCCTGTTTTTTTTATAACGGCTGTAAGTTTTGCGAAGTTATCTATATTATGGCTGTAAATGATCCGGCCCATGTGCGAGGCATCGGATGAATGAGACGCGTTTTCAATATCTATGCAGGTCTTTTCTAATTTGAGATATGTGTCTTCTGCCTCGTCGGCGTTCATTGTCCCGTCAAGGATGGATTTTATCGAGTCCCGTATCGATAATATAAGTTCCCGGTTATTCATATCCGCCTTTTGGACCTCTAAGGTTTTTTGCCGCATATACGGCGCATTGGAATAGACGGAAAGAGCCTGTAAAGAGAAATAGGGAATCATCCGTTATTTTTTTTTCAAGGCACGCTACAAGTTCATCCTGAGAAGATGTTATTTCTCCGTTAAATTGTTCGGGCCTGTATGCCCTTGCGGCTTCGAGTTGGTAATAGACAATATCTTTGCAGATTCCGTTTATTGCGCCGAGCATTGCCTGATGGTCCTTGTCATCCATGAAGGCGGTTACAGCCGTTATTTTTTTTTGCGGGTACGCCGATGAGAGCGCTTTTAAAAGCGAAGAGATTGCAGCCGGATTGTGCGCCGGGTCGTATAGTATGAGCGGATTTTGGTTCAGGATTTGGAAACGTCCAGGCAGCGTAAAGCCGCTAACGGCTTCAGCGGAGTTTGAGGCGGTTATTTGGGGAAAGGAATTTGAAAGAAGCATGGCTGCCGTAACGGCACAGGAGGCGTTTTCGATTTGTTCAAAAACCGGCGAGTTTATTTCTATATCCTTAATCAGGGTATCTTGTGAATTTATTTTTAATTTAAGGTCGTATATGTAACCGGCGTTTTTTTTTCTTATGTTTATGTTCTCAAAATCCGAACCCGCGGTATAAAGCGGGGCTGATTTAAGGAGGCATTCATTTCGTAGGATGCTTATTATTTCGTCCGATATGTTTGATGTGACAAGCGGAGCGCCTGCTTTTATTATGCCGGCCTTCTCGGCGGCAATCTTGCCGATTGTATCGCCTAAAATAGCGGTGTGGTCGAGCGATATTGAAGTTATTATTGAACAGAGCGGGTTTATGACGTTTGTTGAATCGAGGCGGCCGCCTAGGCCTGTTTCTATAACGGCGATATCGACCATATACTCTTTGAAGTACAAAAAAGATATTGCCGTTACCATGTCGAAAAATGTAGGTTTAACTGAAATTTCTTTTGCCGCCGACTCGGCCTTTTCGGAATAATAAGCAAATTCTTTTTCGCTTATCATCTCTTCGTCTATGCGTATTCTTTCGCAAATCGTTTCTAAATGGGGCGATGTAAAAAGGCCTGTCCTGTATCCGGCTTGCGAGAATATTTTCGCAGCGTAAAAAGCGGTTGAGCCTTTCCCGTTTGTTCCTGCTATGTGTACCGATGGGAAAGCGTTTTGCGGGTTGCCGAGCGATTCAAGTAATTCCGTTATGGCATCCTGAGAATATGACATATAAACGCTTCTGTTTTCGTTATTGAGGTATGAAGAGAGAATTATATCGGCGTCCTTCATAAGTTTCCATGCAGAAATTTTTCAGCCGCTGATCGCATAATATCTTTCGGGGCGTCAAGGCCGGTCCATAATTTGAATTGCTCAATGCCTTGGTTTAGCAGCATTTCAAATCCTCTTATGATTTTACATCCGCGTTCTTCTGCCAGAGCGAGCAGGGCGGTTTTATCCGGTTTATAGACGATGTCGAATACGGTCTGTCCGCTGTGCAACAGTTCTTTGCCGAACGGACTTCTATTGGAGTCAGGTTCCATCCCGACGGGCGTTGCGTTTATTATAATGTCAAATTTTTCCGTGTATTCCGGCGTGAGTTCTTCGGCTGCGACACATGAAACGCCGCTGTATTTTTGGTTGAGTTCCAGCGCGAGGGATGATATATGAGCCGTGTTCCTGCCCGTTATAGTCGTTTTGCACCCTTGGGAAAGCAGGCTCCAGGCAATAGCCCGCGCCGAACCTCCGTTCCCCGCTATAAGGACGCTTGAACGGGCGAGTTCAATTCCCGATTCGACTATGGCGGCGCAGGCGCCTATACCGTCGGTATTGCAGCCTCTTATTATTCCGTCTTTGTTCACTAAGGTATTTGCGGCGCCTATGTTTCGGACCAATTCATCAGTCTCATCGATATAGTTTATAACATCTGTTTTAAACGGAATGGTCACGCTTGCGCCGGCTATGCCGAGGCTGCGCATGGATTCAACGGCTTTGCCTATATCATCGGGCGCGAACGCGCAGTATGCCGCGTCCAATCCGGCCGCGGAGAAACCTGCGTTATGCATTACCGGAGAGATTGAGTGCGAAACCGGATTGCCGAATATGCAATAAATTTTTGTTTTTGACGTTATATCCATAAATTTCTAAAACATATTGTTAGCAGCCATTACAAGGACATAGCAGCATGCCGCTATAATAAAATTGAGATCGGTAAGTATTTCGTATATAATGGATACCGGATATTCTATCTTTGCCGTTATTTCCATAAGTACGGTATAGTATATTACCGGAATAAGAAGTATAAAAAGGTAAGGAGAAGATGTTTGATAGGCCGCCGCCGCACAGGTCAGAGCTGATACCGCGCTTAAGACGCGGCTTAAAATTATAGTCGTTTTGCTTCCAAGCCATATTGGGATACTAACCCTGCCGAAAATAGAATCTCCCTGGTAGGCTATATTCCCTATAATGAGATGGCGTTCGGTTACGATGCAAAGTATTAATGCCGTCATGAAAAAGATAAGGCTTTTGTCGGGTTTGAAATGTATGGACGGTACAATGACTACAACGGTTAGCCAGCCTAAGACATTCACGATTTTTGAGCCGTATAGTTTTTTTATAAACGGCGGTTTAAACGCGTCAATGATTCTTTTTACGGGATGCGTGAAGTAAATGAATCCAAAGATAGACGAAAGCGCTAAAAGTATAATCGAAACGGATGAGTAGTCCAAAACAAGATAGAATGAGGCAGCGAGGGATATGAGGGACAGGAACATCAGGTAGTTGCCGAATTTTTTGTATATCGCGTATTTGGATGAGTTGCTCAACTTAAGAAATTCCCTGTCAAAGTAATTGTTTGTGCTGTACATTGAGAATATATAAAGCGCCGATATTAGCGGAAGAGACGGAAATGCCGTAAATATTCCCGCCGATTGAATAAAAAATGTTGAGAAGAAAGCAAATACAGCCGAGAGCGAATTAGTCCTTACAAGGAATTCGGCGAGCGTTTTTATGCCCCGAAACAGAGGGTTGCTTTTTTTGTGTTTCATGGAATAGAGTTTTTCCAATACATTGTTTATAATCCAGCCAGGGGTTGACGCGCCGGCCGTAACAAGAGCATATTTTGAATCTTTTAAGTCTTCGAACGAAAGCTCCTGTTCGGTCTCAATATGAAACGTTTTTATTGCGTTGGCGAATCCTATTCTCGCGAGCATTGTCGTGTTTGCCGAATTTTTCCCGCCTGCCACTATTAGCGTATCTATACCTTTTTTTATAGCCTCATGTACGTCGTTCTGGCGGTTTTCGGTCGAATCGCATATTGTATTAATGACCGTCATGTTGGAAAGTTTATCTTCTAATTTTTTTACGATCGAATCAAAAAGTTCACGGTCAATGGTTGTCTGCGAGACGAGAAGGTATTTATCGGCTTGCGGTATATTATCGGATTCTTCCAAAGAGGATACGACGGTTACGCCGTTAGTTGCGAAACTCTTTAGCCCGACTACTTCGGCATGGCCGCTGTTTCCTATGATTATTGTATGGCATCCGTTTGCGGAATATGTCTTGATTGTAGATTGGACGCGCGCGACCTTGGGGCAGGTAAGGTTGAATATTTTTGAAGCGGATTCTTTTATTATTTTTAGTTCGTTAAGGGGCGCTCCGTGAGTTCGCACGGCAACGCTGCAGTCTTTTATATCATCGAGCGAGTGTATGGTTTTCAAACCGCGGTTTTCCAATATTTCAACAGTCTGCGGATTATGTATAAGCGGCCCATAAACTAATATTGTATCGTCCGATGAGTTGATTTCTTCTACAACCCGCGCGACGGCATTTTTTACCCCAAAGCAGAACCCGGAATGTTTGGCCAAGGCTATCTTCACGCTATCTCTCCGGGTCTGTTTCGAATGGAGGTATTTCGGAACTTCCTTTGTTGGGAAGTTTTACGGAGTCGAGTTTCAGGTGCGCGAGCGTTCCCGACAGCGGGATGAGTATTTTTCCTGATGTGTCGGTAAATTGTTTTAGCAGGAAACGAAACATATCAAGCAGGGAAGAATCGGGTTTGGGCAATATTGTAAGATTCAGTTTGGAGTTGCCCAATATGGGCGTCAGCGTCACATTACCTGTTATTTTGCCCGATATGTCATTGCCTGAAACTACAAAATCCTTTATGGTAAGCAAACGATTTATTATATTGGAGTTAATATTGATTGAGGATACTCGCATGGGTTGAGGAAGCGAAAACCCGTAAACAAGTTCAGGGCTTACCGATATACGCGCGTTTTCGATTATTGCCTCTATTTTGCCGTCCGATGGTATTGTCAAAGATTCATCCATCTTAAGCTCCAGATTTGAATCAACGGCGCACTCTATTTCGAGTTGCCCGGATGAGTAGGCAATCTTGGCGGCCTTTATGCTTCCGGAAAAGTTTTTTCTTATGAGCCGTATAAAGGAAATATTGGCCGTTAGATTTTTTATCGAAATTGAACTGCCGTTCATTAAGGTTACCGTAAGATTTTCGACATGCGATTCTCTCAAGAGGCTTATGTTCATTTGTTCTACTGTTATGTTTCTGAAATTTTTGCCTTCCATTTTTTTTAGCTGATTCAAGGCGATTATTTCGAACGGGAAGGTGAATACAGTGAAGAGCGCGGTAAGCGCCAAGGCTAATATGACATAGTATTTAAAACCGGGAAGGCGCGTAATTCCTTTTAACTTTGAAAGATTTTTTTTAACAGCGATGATAAATTTACTCAAATTCATGGCTGCACGCTCATGTAGCTGTCAAAGACTACTGTTATGTCATAGTTGCTGCGTTCTCTGACGCCTTGGCTGATTCTTAGTGATGATGTTTTTATAAATTTATCGGAGTTTTCTATAGAGTAGATTAAATCCAGCGCGGCTTTTATGTCTATTCCCTCAAATTTTACCTCAGTAGTTACCTTCTTGAATTTATTTTGTATAATAACAGGATCCCGCTCCCTGTTATATACCTTGCTGTTAAAGACGCCTATTCTGTTAGCGTTGTCTTCAACGAGAGCCAATACTGTGCCGTTTCCCTTCATGAGTCTGTCATAATTGTTTTTTATTTCCTGTGTATTTTTATACTTGGCGTAAATGGATTCAAGTTCATTTATACGCAACCTGGCTTCATCGCCCGAGTTGGTAAATGATTTTCTAAAATTGATGTACGGATTTATTACAGTATAGAATAAAACTACCGCCGCGACAAGAACGCATAGCGCTATGAGCAGCTTTTTCTCTCTTGGTGAAAATTTTATCATCTATTTTTTTGTTCCCTTCTTTTTCTTTATAGTCATCTGAAATGACGATACGCCGTTTTTGGACGATGTTATGTTGTTTATTGAAATAGAGTCAAAGCTTCCGGTTTGCTGTAATTTATCTCTAAAATTATTTATACCTTGAGTAGATGATGTGGAGCCGTCTATGCGAACGCTGTTTTCGTTTATTATAAGGTTTTTAAGTTCAAACGAAGGGTCATGGCCAAAACATGAGAATATGTCTCGCATTAGTTCCAGAGATGATATTTTTTCGCCTATTATAGCATTAATAGAGTCTAATTCTTTTTCTTCTTTTTTGAGTTTTTCTTTAGCAGACGCAATAGGGTCGCCCGGGATTTCTTTTTCGGCGAAATATTTCAGGTAGTTGTCTTGAAGAAGTTTTTCGTGTTTTGAAGCGCTACTTGAACCTGTTATAGTCATCATTATTAAACTAAAGATAAAAACAAACGCTGTCAACGTAAGAAAAAAGAGAGCGAGAGAATATATTTTTTTTGTCTTTCCGTTTATGTCGGGAAAAAATTCGCCTTTAATAAAGTTTATGCTTTTATTTTTTTTGTCAACATAGGCCAATAACATGCCTAACGCGCTGTGAAAAATGGAATTTGTTTTCGTATCTCTGTACCCGTCAAGAAAGGGCAGGTAGAACGCCGGAATGCCCGTCCCCTTTGACATAAACGCGGCCAGGCCGGAAAAATTGGCTCCGCCGCCCGATAGAAGTATACGGTCTATATCGCCCTCGTTGCCTTCGGCGCGGTATGCCATTATTGTCAGTTGTACCTGTTCGCGCATATCCTCAAAGGTTTCGGTTATAATACGAAATATTTTTTTTATTTGCTGTTTGCCCGGTTTAATTCCGTTGTAGATTCCTTCTTTTAAAGCGTCTCCTGATATGTCGGGGTTAAGTTCGAGAAGAAAAGCCGCCGCTTCACTCTCGTTTATTTTCAGGCAGGAGGCAATGGAAGCGCGGATGCCGCTTATGGAAGCGGAACAGGTTCTGGTATATCTTAGCCGGCCGTTTTTTATTATATTGATGACGCTCTTATTGTTTCCTATATGAAGCTGGATAGCCGTCTCATCGGAAAGTACAGCCAGACGCTTGTAACAGGCCAGTAGGGAATCCGACTCAAGCCCCAGATATGACGGCGTTACTCCGGCGGATTGAAACATTTCCACAAAGCCGTTTACGGTCTCTTTTTTCGCGGCTGCGAGCAGAACGCGGCCTTTTTGAATGTCGTCTCCGCCGAGGATATTGAAATCTAACGCCATTTCGTCAAGGCCGAAAGGAACATTTTCAGCCGCTTCAAACGGCAGGGCTTCGGCTATTTTTTGAGGTTCGCTGAAAGGGAAGGTTATGCTTCTTATGACCGCCGTTTCCATTGGAAGGTTTGATATGATTTTATAACCGGCAATCGGGTCATCGGTTATTATTTTACGCAACGCGAGAACAATCGCCTCTTTTTTGTTTGGCGGAGATATATCAATATTTTCATACGAGAGGGACTGTATGTAAAAATTATTCAGTCCGGTTCGGGCCTTTATCATGCGCACGCCGGAACTTCCTATGTCTATAGCGGCTATATTTTCGAACAAGAGATTCCTCGGCTATTCTTCGCACCAATAGAGGAGCTTTTTGTTATCACGGTTATAATATGCTGTTATTTTTGTCTCGGCCGAGTTTACATAGGCCGTCGCCTTTATTTTAAAGATGAAAGAACGTACCGTTATATATTTCCTCAAAATTTCAAATTCGCTGTCATTTTGGACAATGTCCTTTATTTCATTGACGGTTGAGAATGGTTTGATGAGTCTGCGTCTTATTATCTCCGTCACTTTGTCATCGGTCATATTTTCTGTCAACGCCGATATTACCCTGTATGAGGCCGTATTGATGTTAATTTTATTGTAATCGTGAAGAAAATCCTTGTTGTCCCCGTATACTCTGAAATAATCTTCCAGCGCCCTGCTTTTTTCTTTCCCTATTTTGATATCTCTGCGCTTTTCCGCCATAGCCGAATTATCTCCGCTTAACATTTCAGTAAGCCTCTCAATATCTATTGAAAGGTCTCCCTTGTTGTGTGTTACAAGATTCTCTTCTTTGCCGAAATTGCCTCCGCCAAGTCCGTAGAATATTTCAGGGGTTATTCCTTTTAGCATGAAAAGTTCGTCCATGCTGTCAAGCGCACTGTTTTTTGCGCGGTAGGGCGGAGTCAGCGTCATGTAATAGTCTCCGCTTTCGGCGCCGTAAGGCAAGCGCGAATCATCGATGTCGATCCAATCGTGTATTATGTGGGCAAAATCTATAGGCAGGCCCATATTTATAAAAAAGGTTTGCGCCATGTAATAATATCTTGTCTGTTCGGTAACTTCGTTGGCAAAGGCATTCAGGTTGATTTTTGAATTTTCGTCGCATATCTCTAATTTAAGCGTCCCGTCCTCAAGCGGGAACGCCGGGAAATCAAGCGCCCATATATCCTCATAACTGTCGATATTTCTGTTTGAAGCTCTGCCCGTCAAAAAACGTCCTGAACCCATTTTTCCGGCATCGAGTATGGTTTTGGCCAATTCAATTCCCGACGCGGCTATACACGAGGCTTTGAAACGGTTGCCGTATTTTTTTATATAACCTACGGATGTTTGCGTTTCCGCGACGAAATTAAAAGACAGCGACGCAAGCGGTATACTTAGCAAAGGGAGTATCAATATGAAGGCATATCCCCCCTTGCCTGAAAATACAGCGTGATTGACCTTCTTTCTTGTTTCGTACCAAGCGGCTATTTTTTGCTTTATAGAATTCATATCATATTCGGGCACGAAATAAATACAAAGGTTTCTTCGGTACCTTTATGGTTTTTAACACGCAAGGTAGTTTTTATTGCGGGAGGGTATCTTCTTGTATCTTTAGAATCCCAACGCTGAGTCCAATCGTTGCGCAGCGCAAATTCAAATTTAAGATCAATAACGTTTTCCAAGATCAGGCTGGAGTTTAAAAAGGGCGAGTCATCAAATCCGCGTTTCTCAGCCCGCATAAGAGAAAAAAGATCGCCGGATTCCGAAACTGATTTAAGAAAGTATGTCACTTCGTTTATATCGCTTGACGGGTGAGTTTTGTTTATATTCCCGAATATATTGTAATCCCTGCGGCTTATCGTGACGAAAGTGGCGCTCCCTCCGGTTTTGTCGTTATCCCCCTGGAAAACCGCTTTTCGATCGGCGTCAATATACATATTTGAAATATCTTTGTCGATTCTTGAAAACGCCGAGTTTACGTCGGCGTAAAATTTAGAGTGGGAACCCGCGCTCCTGATGTTTTTTATTATCGTGCTATAGGATGTGTAAAGCATCACCATAATTATAGAGGCGATGGCTGACGCCACTGTTATCTCTATAAGGGTAAATCCGGCGTGACCCTTAACGCGGTACATAAATGAATGAAACCGCATATTTTTGGTCCTTTTCGTTTTCTTTCCACAGTACCGTTATTTCAGTACGTCTCGCGTTTGCCATTCCCAATAGCGGGTGTTCAAAATTAGATGTTATTCTGCTGCATAAGAATGAATCATAACCATCGACGGGTTCTTCTGAAAAATCCGGGCCGCGCATACGATTCATCTTAAACTCATTGAGCTTCGTCTTGGCGATTATTATGGCGGTACCTTCTTTTCCGATGTTTTTTATGGAGCTTATGTTTAATGCTATCGTTGAATAGAGACCGGTAAGAATAACGGAGAGTATTGCCAGCACGATTAAAAGTTCAATTAGGGTAAAGCCGTTTTTTATCTTGTTTGTGTTGCCCATTGGAGCTATGCCCCTGCTTCAATTTCATCAAATTCGGCGTACCCGTTCACGACAACAGGTTCTCTGAGGAATTTTCTTATTTTTATTGAGATTTTGTCGGAATCGTTTAGAAGAATGCGCAGAATAATATTGTCCGAAAAACCGGCAGGGTAGAACGGCACAAGTATGTTGCCGGTTTTTATTACCTCGCCGGTAGAAAGTACGACTTCTTCAAAACGAAAAGAGTCAGGGAAATCCCTTGGTTTAAGCGTATTCCTGTTATGTTGGGTGAATTTGCCGTCAACAAGGCGCAGCACCGAAATGGCGTTGCGCCTTGAGTGTATATCCGCGCTTTCCGAATCCGCAGGGTCTTCTTGCTGTTGCCATGGACCGTGCAAGTGTATGGAAAGGTAGTTGACGTTTCCGTTTAAAAAAGAATCATCGAATGTTTTTACAATAAGCGATGTAGTTATAGCCGTATTTTCCCTTTCGCTGTTGAAAAAAACAGTCATTCTGGGGACAACCGCCAGCGCCATGATTGAGATAATAATTATCACTATGAGGATTTCAACAAGCGTGAAACCTTCATTATTGTTTATCATCCTGATTTATTCCCAGTTTGTTATATCCGCGTTAAAACCTTCGCCGCCCTCTTTGCCGTCGGCGCCATAGCTGTATATGTCAAAATCGTTATTATGTTCCCCGGGCGATGCATATTGGTATGGATTCCCCCACGGGTCGCGCAGGTCCTTTTCTTTAAGCAGCCCTGCCTGTACAAGGGCTTCAAGTCCTTCTTCGGTCGTCGGGAACCTGTTCTCATCTAAAGAGTAATTTAGAAGGGCCGTCTGTATCTTGTTGATGGCTACTTTGGTGATCTGTACGTTTGCTTTTTTGCGCGAATCCATAATATTTGGCATTATGAGCGCTCCGAGAATAGCTATGATTGTAACGACTATTACTATTTCAATCAGAGTCATGCCCTCATTTTTTTTGAGTCTCCTTAAGATATTCAAAATTTTGGTTCTCATAATTCCTCCTGATTGTGTTGAAAACTTTGAATAAATATGCTTTTTGCCGCCTTATTGTCAATTCATTTTGTTGGCTTTTGCCTAATTAAAGGGGTATACGTTCGAACTCATAAGAAAAATTTCATCACCAATCACTCTCATTCGTTTCTCTTATATGGCCGCACAACAAACATAATATGAGGGATAAAAATATGTCTAAAAAAGAAACGATAAATGTACAGGGGACAGTAGTAACGATTATTTCACAGCAACAAAAGGACTATATCTGCATTACAGATATTGCGCGCTACAAAAATCCTCTTGAACCCAAAGATGTTGTCAAGAATTGGATGCGTAATCGCGGGACGATTGAGTTTTTAGGACTTTGGGAAATAATACATAACCCCGATTTCAAAGGGGTCGAATTCGACCCCCTTTTGCTTGAGGCCGGAAATAATGCTTTCACAATGAGTCCTTCCCGTTGGATTGCATTAACCAACGCCATTGGAATTTTCACAAAAACAGGCGCGGGCGGCGGTACTTACGCTCACGAAGACATTGCCTTTGAATTTGCCTCGTGGATTTCCTCCGAATTTAAACTTTATCTCATTACGGAATTTAAGCGATTAAAAGAAGACGAACAGCGTCGCCTATCACTCGAATGGAACTTGCAGCGCATGCTATCTAAAATCAATTACCGTATTCATACAGACGCGATCAAAGAACATATTATTCCTAATATTGTTACTAAAGAACAAATTGCCTGCAAATATGCCGAAGAAGCCGACTTGCTGAATGTAGCTCTTTTTGGAATAACGGCAAAACAGTGGCGGGACGCAAATCCTGATTTGAAAGGCAATATCCGCGATTACGCCGCTTTGGAACAGTTGATTGTTCTCTCGAATATGGAGAGTATAAACGCTTTGCTTATTCGGCAGCAACTTACGCAAGGCGAGCGGCTTGTGCAACTCAACAACACAGCAATTACGCAAATGCGGTCGTTGATGGAAAATAAAAATTTGAAATTGTTGAAGCTGTGATTTCGGCAAACGTCAACGGGGGGGCGGGGGTGTTTTGAGTAACACCCCCGCATAAATTTTTATCTTTTTTTTGCTTCATCATTCTGTGATAAACCAAAGGAATTATAATCAGGCTGCTTAATTAAATTAGCAAAATGGTATTGACAATATTAAGGAAACTGCATATACAACGATAGGAGAAAAAATGAACTTTGTAAGCATCGATTTTGAAACAGCGAAATACTCAAAAGAAAGCGCCTGCTCTGTGGGGTTGGTAAAATATCAGAACGGAAAAGCGGTAGACGCCTTTTATTCTCTGATACGGCCTCCGGTACTTTATATTCGTCCTGATTTTACCGGGATTCACGGCCTTACGGTTGACGATGTAAAGGACGCGCCGGCTTTCGCGGATATTTGGGACAGCGCCGTAAAGCCTTTTATCGGCAGCCTTCCGTTGGCGGCTCACAACGCCCGATTCGACATGGGTGTCCTTCGGGCTGTAGTTGAATGGCATAAACTCTCTGTTCCGGAATTGACGTATTTCTGTACCATCGACCTGGCCCGCGGCACATGGCGCGGCATGAAATCCTATGCGCTTACCGCTTTGGCTGATAAATTCGGCATTGTTTACAAAGCGCACAACGCCATTGAAGATGCCATGACCTGCGGGAAATTAGTGCAAATGGCTGCGGATAAATTCGGGAACCCCAAAAGCATTGAGGAATTGCTTGACGCTGCCGGAATAAAAATGAAAAGTTTGTGATAACAAGAGGAAAAAATGAAGGATGACAGGAGATTTTTAAGCTTAATAAAAAAAATATCCATTGCGGTTATAATAATAGCTATTTTGATAATGCTGGTTCCCATTCCCGCGCTGCTGTTGGATATTTTGATAGCGGTGAATCTGATATCCGCTTTTGCAATACTCGCCGTCTCCCGTCGTGCCGGGAAGGTTGCGGATTTTCCCACATGCCCTATATGGCTTCTTTTATCCACAGCCTTCGGCATGGCTGTAAACATATCCGCCACCCGGCTTATTTTTACCAAAGGGAAGGATTTTGACGGACGGCTGATTGGTTTTGTTTCTGATTTTGTTGCGGGTTCAGGCGAAATTGCATATTTGGCTGCAAGTCTTGTAATCTTTATTGTAATCACGATTGTTCATGCGGCAGTAATTGTAAGGCGGCAAAAGCGTATTGCGGAAACGGCCTCCCGCTTTACAATTGACGCTATGCGGACGAAGCAGAAAGATGTTGACGCCGGATATAACGCAGGATTAATCAATCAGGATATGGCCGCTTCCATGAAGGCGGCTCTTCAGAGAGAATATTATTTTTATAACACAATGTATAAGGTCGGCAAATTTATTTCCGCTAACGAAAAATTCAGGATATTCGTCATTGCCGCTACTATTACAGGGGGGATACTCATCGGTACCAAACTCAGGGGTGAATCAATCAACGATGCGGTGAAATTATATATTCCCCTTGGTATTGCCAGCGGATTTCTTTTTATGTGCCATGCTCTTCTGCTGGCCCTGACTGTGGGGAGCGTCATTACCCGCATCTGGGCGGCGCGGACGGAAACTCATTCGTAGTGGCGGATGACATCAGCCTCTCGGGTTGCGCTAACGGCAGCCTCTTTGGTTATGTATGCTTCAAAAAATAAGTAACTACAGCATATCAACCGGATCAATATCGATCTCCAGATAGAGCTTCTTGTTAAGCTTAACCTCATCCCTGACCGAACGTATCATGCGCCTCATAGCGGCAATATCGGCCCCCTTTAAAATGATGTGATGCCTGTAATTGCCGCCTATTTTCTCGATAGGCGCGGCAACCGGTCCCAGTAGAAGTATTGTTTTATCGACACCCTTGATAGCCTTTAAAAGAGAGGCGGCGACAATCTCTATACCTTCCTCGACAAGTTTCTCATCGGCGCCGCGAACAAGCGCTCTGGCAAGGCGCGAAAACGGCGGATACCTGAGACTCTTTCGTATATCAAGCTCGTCGCGGTAAAAACTTTCATAATCGTGCGACTTTACAAATTGAAATACCGGATGTTCGGGGTCATTGGTTTGAATAAAAACCGTTCCTGGTTTATCTCCGCGCCCCGAACGTCCCGCGACCTGAACAAGCAGCGAAAAGATACGCTCGGCCGAACGAAAATCGGGAATGTTGAGCCCTATATCGGCCATCAATACGCCCACGACAGATACGTCGGGAAAGTCAAAACCTTTCGCTACCATTTGCGTGCCGAGAAGAATATCTATCTCCTTGTTTAACATTCCGTCAATTATATCAAAGACACCCCCTTTTTTGCGCGAGCTGTCCTGATCAAGCCTCGTCACCCGCGAAGCAGGGAAAGTTTTCGCGACAATATCCTCCGCTCTTTGCGTG
>Ga0082212_10003608_pt1 | contig 21868 bp, 18 predicted proteins | sample TergutNt197P3_FD_71548 | JGI IMG/M metagenome (GOLD analysis project Ga0082212, IMG submission 71548) | Neocapritermes taracua P3 segment gut microbial communities from Petit-Saut dam, French Guiana - Nt197 P3 | ecosystem: Host-associated > Arthropoda: Insects > Digestive system > Gut ...
CCGGCATGGCAGTAATCGTTGCGCCAGTAATGGTTGGGTTTCTTTGTCCCGTCGGTGGCGACTTTCCAAGCCACTTTCCAAACGCCTTCAGCTTCGCCCGTCAGCGAGGATTCATCCACGCATAGGTCGCTGCACTTGAGCACATAGCCGTCCGCGGGTATTTTAACGCCTTCATGCACTATCATAATATCGCCCGGCACAAGGTCGGCGCTTGCGATTTTCATTTCTTTGCAGTCGCGCAAAACCATGATGTGCGGCGCGGACAAGTCTTTGAGCGCTTTCAGCGTTTTATCCGTTTTCCATTCTTGAATGATCTCAATGCTTATTATGCCGACGACAAAGGCAAGCATAATCAGAGCGTCCAGCGGCTCGCCAAGAATGAAATAAATTGTTGCCGCGCCGATGAGCAGAAGAAACATCGGCTCGGCAATTATGCCGAATACTTTTTTCACGAAACTTTCATTTTTCTGCGCGGAAATTTCGTTTTTGCCATGCTTCGCCTGGAGCGCCCGGGCTTCGCCTGCGGTTAAACCTCCGGATTCGAATTTGTTTCTTGTCATAGCCGCCGCCTCCGTGTGTTCGCCATTTGGCGTTTTTTAGATATTTCTTGCGCACTTTGTTTGTTTTGCCGGAAAAATAAAAAATAGAAACAAAAATCTTGATTTTTTTTGATATTTGGGGTATAATGCAAGCGTAATACCGAAAAATCAAAAAAGCGGGAATTGCATAATGGACAAAACAAAGGGGAATATTTGCTTATGAGCCTCATAAGAATGAATTCGGTAACCAAAAAATATGATGCAAAGACGGTGCTGCACAACATATCTTTCAGAGCCGGCAAATCCGAAAAAATAGGGCTGGTGGGAAAAAACGGGAGCGGAAAGACTACGTTTTTCAAATTGATTTTAGCGCAGGAGCGGCCCGACGAAGGCGCCATAGAAATCGATGAAAATTTGTCTTTCGGCTATTTTTCGCAATTTTCGGAGCTTGTCGAAGACGAGTGCATATCGGATATTTTGGACAAAGAGTTTTATGGGGTGCATGAGCTTGAAAGCAAACTAAAACAGCTTGAAACCGAAATATCCGGCTGCGCGGACGAAAAAGAATTGAAAACGCTCATCGGCAGGCAGATGAAATTATTCGCCGAAATGGACGCGCTCGACGGCTGGAACTATAAATATAAAATAGCGACGGTATTGTCCAAGCTGAATTTCAGCGAGCAGCACCGGCAAATGCCCATAATGCTGCTTTCGGGCGGATGGCGCAACAGGGCGAGCCTCGCGCTGCTATTGATACAGGACCCCGATGTCATTTTATTGGACGAGCCGACGAATTTCCTCGACGCGGAGGGCGTGAGCTGGCTTGCGGAATGGATAAAAAAAAGCAAGGCCGCAGTCATCGCGGTTTCGCATGACAGAAGCTTCCTCGACGCAGTGACTTCAAGAACAGTCGAGATAGAAAACAACAGGCTTTATGAGTATAGCGGCGGCTATTCGGAATACATCAGGCAAAAAAAGCTGAAAAGCAAAGAGATCGAACGCGAGTTCGTCCATGAGGAAGAACTGCTCATCATGGAGGAAAACGCGATAAAAGACAGGGCGGAATTGCAGAAGTTGATTAAAAGCAAGGGGGAGCGCGGCAAACTCGAAAAACAAGTGTCAGGCATAACAAAAAAGATAACGCCGCTTCCCGCCGAAACGATAGTCACTTCGCTTTATCAGGGCCGCCATGTGCCAAACAAGATATTGAATGTCGAAAATATATCGGCGCAGTACGGCGACAACATAGTCTTCGAAGAGGTGAGCTTTGAACTGTTCGGCGGGGAGCGCATGGCGGTCATCGGGCGCAACGGCTGCGGAAAATCCACGCTTATCAAGACGCTGACAGGCGAAATAGAGCCTTTCACCGGCAAAATATCCTGGGCCTCCGGCTCAAAAATGATATATTTCAACGAGATATTGGAAGAATTGGACGAAAACGACACGGTGACGCACAATATCAATATATACGGCGAGGCCTACGGGGCGCAGCGCAAGAAAGTGAACAGATTCTTGAAACTTTTCGGTTTTTCGGATTTCACGATATCGGATCAGATCGGCAATTTGTCCGGCGGCCAGAAAGCGCGGGTGGCCTTGGCGAAATGCCTGCTTTCGGGGTGCAACACGATACTGCTCGACGAGCCGACGAACCACCTCGACATCACGTCGATACAAAGCATGGAGTGCGCCCTGATAAATTTTCCGGGGACGGTCATATTCGTAAGCCACGATACATTTTTCATAGACAAGACAGCGACGAGGATATTGGTTTATCGAGAAGGCACTTTCGAGAATTACGCGGGGAACTATTCCATGCATATTAATTGTTTTTGACGCAAAAGTAAACCACTTTCCCAATGTTTATGGTGCAATAATAATGAAATAAACCAACGTTAATAATTGAAAGGTGAAGCAAAATGAAAAAACACATGGATATATTATACAAACAAATCGACGGCATAAACTTATATCTCGACTTATATATGCCCGAAAACGAAACAAATCCGCCGCTTATTATGTGGATACACGGCGGGGCGTGGATGTACGGCGATAGAAAATCGCCCATTATGCTGTGGCAGGTTGAACGCGGGTACGCTCTCGCCTCTGTCGAGTACCGGCTTACGAATCAGGGTATTTTCCCCGCCAATATAACCGACTGCAAAGACGCGCTGGTATATCTCAGGCAAAACGCCGGCAAATACGGTTATGACGCCGCACGTATAGCTGTAGCGGGAGATTCGGCGGGCGGGCATTTGGCAGCTCTGATGGGAACGTCAAGCGGTCACGCTGACTGGGAGCCTGACGGAGCGGACTGTTCCGTGCAGGCAGTAGTGGATTATTACGGACCGACAGCGTTGGGCAAAGAATGGCCCGGATTGTTAGAAGCTGACAAAGGATTATCTGACCCTGATTCTGTGCAATCACAGTTGCTCGGGGCTTATGTATTCAGCAAACAAGGCATGGCGAGAACGGCAGCCGCTAACCCTATTACATATATTAACGGGACTGAACCGCCGTTTTTGATAATCCACGGCGACGCAGACGACGTAGTGCCGTATAAACAGAGCATATATTTGCGCGACGCGCTCGAAGCGGCGGGAGTCCCTGTGGCAATGCACTGCGTATTCGGCGGCGGTCACGGATTTAGCTGCGTTGCGGTGAATGCGGTTATTGATACTTTTCTTGACTATCATTTGGAAAAATAAGAGGCAAATTATGAAATTAATAATCATATTTGGCGCGGGTGCTGTAGGTAAAATGACCGTTGGGCAGGAACTCATGAAGATAACGGATTTGCGGCTTTATCACGGTCACATGGATATTGAACCGGTCATAGAAATTTTCGGGTACAGAAATGGTAAAGCGTGCAGAAAAATCCGGGAAGTTATATTTGAAGAATTTGCCCAATCTGATTTATACGGCATGATTTTTACATTCATGTGGTCGCTTGACAGTCAATCAGACGGGGAATATCTCGACAGCCTCGTTGATATTTTCCGGCAAGATGGCGCTGATATTTATTACGTGGAGTTAGTTGCGCCTCAGGAGATTAGGCTTGAACGTAACAAAACAGAAAATCGGCAGCAACATAAGGCATCGAAACGCAATATCGAATTTTCGACTGGTCTTATACTCCACGAAGAAGCGAATCACCGATTAGTCAGCCGTGACGGAGAAATTACTTTTGATAATTATATAAAGATAGATAATTCCGAGTTATCGCCGGAAATAGTTGCGAAAATGATAAAAGAACGGTTTTCGCTATGATATTTGCAGCGGATTTTAACATTGATATAAAATTTTTTTTGAGGTTATGAAATGATTTATAAAGGCAGAGCGCAATGTTTGGTCGTCAGGGACAACAAGATATTAATGGTAAAACATAAACAAGGCGATACGGAATGGTATTGCAGTCCGGGCGGCGGCATAGAAAAAGGCGAAACACCGGAACAAGCCGCCGTCAGAGAATTACAGGAAGAATGTAATGTAAAAGGTACGATTATCAAGAAAACCAGCGAATATGCGGATCCATATGACGATTCTAATTTCTTCTATGCTTATCATGTTGATATAGGCAGTCAAACACCGTGTTTGGGATATGACCCGGAAGAAGGAAAAACGCATTCGTTGGTCGAGGTGCGCTGGATGTCGCTCAACGAGATTTCAGAATTAAGCAGGGCATTTTTATGGGCATCAGGGTTGGTAAGCATAAGGGAGTTCGCCGAAGAATTGGAATCATGGAGCGAAGATCTAAGTTATCCGAATAAATGGCTATGAATGATTTTATATGATAAAAATAGAAGAAAAATGAACGAAAAACTATTCACAGGTAAAGCGGCTCTATACAAAAAGTTCCGCCCGTCATATCCGAAAGAATTGATTGATTATTTATATTCCGAAATCGTATTCGCCGAAGAAAGTGTAATAGCGGATGTTGGCGCGGGTACGGGCATCTTCACCCGGCTTTTATTAGAACGCGGCAGCAAAGTCTATGCGGTCGAACCCAACGAAGATATGCGTGAAACGTCAAAAAAAGATTTATCTGAATATATAAACTTTGTTTCGATCAACGCCGCAGCAGAACATACGGGTCTTGATGATGAGAGCGTCGATTTTATCACGGTGGCGCAAGCGTTCCACTATTTCGACAGAAAATCATTTAAACAGGAGTGCCAGCGAATTTTAAGACCCGGCGGTAAAGTCGTTATCATATGGAACAACATAGACAGTGACAGCGAAATAACGCGCAAAAGCGGCGATATAATCGCGAAATACCGTATCCACGACAAAAGCGGTCAGCAAAAAAGCGGCAATCTCGATGAATATTCTGATTTTTATGCAAACGGTATATACGAGTATAAAACTTTTAAAAATGATTTCTACGAGAGCCGCGAAAATTTTCTTGGCGGGAATTTATCGGCGTCGTATGCTCCGCGGGAAGATGGCGAACCTGAGCAGTATCGCGGATTCGTAAAAGAGTTGAACGAGCTGTTCGACGAATATAATGAACATGATATTCTGCATATTCCGCAAATAACGCGGAGTTATGCGGGAAGTATGGAATAAACGGGAGGAAACCGGTATGGATAATTTATTTTGCTGTAAATGCGCGACCAAATGTACAACATCAATGGTATACGGGGAAATGCGGGAAAGCTGTCCGAATTGCGGCTTTATTTATTATCACAATCCTATTCCGGGTGTTGCCGTTATGGTAACGGACGGAGCAAAAATGGCTCTTGTAAAACGCATGGGCAGCGATAAATGGAGCATACCCTGCGGGTGTATTGAACTTGGTGAAAGTTTTGTTCATGCCGCTGTCAGAGAAGTAAAAGAAGAAATCGGCATAGATTCCGAACCGTTAAAAATCGTTAATGTTGTGTCTAATACTTGGTCTTCAATTAGTATGCACGGTATCAGCAGTTCTCTTGCGGTTGTAATAATATCAACGCCGTTATCTCTTGAGCTTATTAGAGATATTAGCGGACAATGAGGGAATCAGTAACAGTATTGCCTTTATCAATAAGCTCCTGCATGAGTTGGATTAACCTTTTTCATGGCTGCGGTATACCTCAAGTTCCGGCAGCTGGGCGTGTTCGGCGCGTTAGATTATCTCGTCAAGGCTGAAAATATGCCGTTCCGTGTTTCAAACAATCACGTCGAATATACGCTTGCCGCCCGTTTCTACCCACTCTGCCCTCCGCACTTTACCGCTTTCTTTTCTGAAATCAAACGTCAGCATATATCCTGTATTTGCGCGCTTGCTCTCCAGATATCCGCAGAGCTGCGAATACGCTTCCATCCGATACTGCTCGCCTCGCCACAACTTCAATTCTATGATAAATTGCTGCCGCCCGAAATCTACCGCTATATCCATTCGCCGCAGATCGGTGAACTGGCTTTCAATGTGATAGAACCCCTGACCGTTGATAAGCGGTTTCAGATACGACAAAAACAGCAATCGCCCGTGACGCTCCAAAAACTCCGTGTCGCCTTCGTTGTATATCTCCGCGTAGTGTTCGGTGAATTTACGCAGGCAGAGCTCCATGTCGAATCTGCCGTCGCGCACGATGTCGCGCTGCAGCACGCCGTTGACCTGCTTTGCGTTGCGTATGTCCTTTTCCATGAAGTAATCCGTCATCAATAACTCAAATATCCTGTTCGATATCGCCACCCTGCCATTCACATTCTTGAAGAATCCGTACCGGATGCCGATACTCACTACAGAATCGTATACAACGAAAGAATTCGCTTTGCCTAATATAAGCAGCTTATATATGTAATCCGATAGTTCCCCGTTGTTTTCGAGATTTTTGAACATATCGTCAAAAAGGGTGTTGGTTTCAGCGAGTATTATCTTCACGGCGTTCTGCACGCCCTCCACCGTCCAGTCTTTGGCCAATTTTTCATCTATGTGCTTGCATACCCTTGATGCCAAAAATGGATAACCGCTCGTGTAACTGTATATTTCATCCGCTATTGCCGATATATCCATGCCTGTATGATGGTCGTTCTCGTACTCCGCAAGCATGGACGCTATCTCGCTTGGGCCAAGCGACATATCAACCTCAAAATCCACAGCTATATTCCAAGGCGAGTTGTATATCTTGTTTTCATTCGCGGCGGGCGCATACGCGCCCTCTTGGATCATTTTCAGCTTGATGTTCTTGATGTCGTATACCCCCGCCAGTATCACGCTGTGAAACGTGGAATCTTTGCCGTTTTTGCGGGCGAGAAATTTTTCCCTCAGCATACTCAGAAAATGCAGGAACACCCGGTTATTGCTCGTTTTATCTACCTCGTCTATCATTAGGACTAATTTTTTGCCTTTGCACAGCTCCGTGATATGTTCGCTCAATTCCACGAATGTTTTTACATCGCCATATACCCATTTGTCCGCGTATTCTTTTTTTGCCGAAGCGAACCTCAGCGCGCGCCGCACAAGCGCCAAAAATGTCCGGCAAAATATTTCCGGCGACTCAAAACTCTCATCGCCGAGTCCCTCAAAACTGATCGAAGCTACTGTATATTCATCTTTCAGCGCGCGCTCGAGCATCGCCAACGTAGTGGTTTTTCCATATTGCCTCGCGCGGTTTATGGTGAAATAACTGCGGCTGTCCACCAGTCTTTTTATTTGCTCTATCTTATCGGTTATATCCGCCATGTAATCTTCTTCCGGCACGCACAATCCCGTTACATTAAATCTTCGCACATAATACACGCCCTTTCACTATACAACCTTTTGCAAGATATACAAAGTGAATTTCATGCCAATTTCAATTTTATATTTGTCAGCCGCTTCCCCCAGTTCGTTGTCATCTTTCCTCAGCTTGCGGAAGCAGTTTTTATCTTCGCTCTCTATATGAAAACCTGCCAAAACGAACTTTTCATGCCACGATGTTTCCGGGCGCTTGTAATAATTATCTTTGCCCCATAACTTGAATGCTTCATCGATCTTTGCATAATCAGTCCATTCGTTTTCAACAGTGACAAAATATCCGCCCGGTTTTAAAACGCGAAATATCTCTTTTAGCGCCTGCATTTGCCCGTCCTCGCCGTTTCTGGTTGAGGAAATTCCGATATTGCTTGTCACATAATCCAACGAACCATCTTTTATTGGGATATTTAGTACGCTGAACGACGCTAAATTGATATTATATTCCGTCAAATTTTGGTTTATATATTGCCGCCATGCTTTTATAAGCCTTGAACAGGCATCCGTGGCCAAGCACGGTGTCTTTGGGTTTTTTTGGAGTATCATGGGGGCCAAACCCATGCCGGGGCCGCAGGCAACATCCATAAAAGGCTTGCCGTCGTCTGCAATTTTGCCCGTTATATCGTCGTATAAATTGACAATATCGGTTCTCCTCCCGGCATTATTCCAATTTTTTTTGAATCCGTCTTGATTCAGCCAAAAGCTTTCGTCGGATTCGTTGAATTGGTCGCCTTCGCGGTCAGTATCGTAGTAGTAATCGCTCTCTATTATTTCAATCGGTTGTTTTGAAAATAGCCCTGAAAACATTTTATCCATGCGTTACTCTCCTTATATGTATCGTTTTCCTCTATTATGCCACGATAATTTCAATATGTCAAGAGCACCTTAAAAAATAAATAAAATTATTGACATTGCGATGAATATGCACTATAATAATGGCGGGGTGACTCTAAAATGTCGAACACTATGAATGAAATATCTTTTCTTCTGAAATCAAAATACAAAATCATTTCCGATTCAATATTCCCCGCAAAAGGCGGCTTTTCTGCAAAAGCGGCTTATCGTGTCGTTAGTTCTGATGGTATCGAATATTTTGTGAAAGTTTACGATAAATTTTTGCCGACCACACGTTTTTTTGTCGAACGAATTGACTTGTATATGCCCGTACTCGATTGGTTATCGACTACGCCGGCTCTGCACGGACGAATACTCACACCGATTTCGACATTTGATGGATTATACAAAGCCGAAACAGACAATGATGTTTATACGGTGTTTTTATTCGTTGGCGGCGATGCGCCGGGCGTACACGGCATGACAAAAAAGCAAACAGCGGAACTGGCTGAAACGCTTGCCCGCTTACATGACACCGGAGACGATGTTCCGTTTGAAATGCCCGGACTTTCCGAAGATATTTCATTATCTTTTTGCGAGCAGCTTGTTTGGTATTTAAGCAAGGCGGACACAAAAAACGATAAACTTTATAATTTCGTTTCGCCGTATGCCGATATGCTGATAAAAGCAAGCCGTGAAGCCTTGAGTCTGCGCGATACGATACGAACAGGATATTCCCCGATTGTGCTGTGTCACGGCGACGCCCATGGCAATAATGTGATTCAGGGCGAACAGCTTGTATTGGCGGATTGGGAAGATTTGCGCTGGGCTCCTGCCGAAGCCGACCTTTTTATTCACGCCTGGCATAAACACAGCAACACATTCTTGGAAGCATACGCCATCGCGAGGCGAGGTTATTTTATCAATAAAGAATTGCTTTGCTTCTACACGTTGCGGCGGCGAATTGAAGATGTTTGGGTTGATATGCAACGATTAATCGAAGAATCCCCGGACGAAACAGAACGGGCAAAATCGCTTGCTTGGATAACAGAAGGTATTGAAGAAATACAAAAACTAATTATTTAACAGCATATTGAAAATTTTAAGCTAAATCTTCCCCGTTTTTATACAAGAAATCATCTTGATACTTTTCAGCCTGCATACGGAACATCTCGGCATATTTGCCGTTTCGCCCCATAAGTTCTGCGTGATTGCCCCGCTCGATTATGCGCCCGCCGTCCAACATATATATACGGTCCGCCATGATAGTCGTGGACAAGCGGTGCGAAATAAATATTACGGTTTTGTCGAACGCGGCTGACATCATGGTTTTATTTAGTTCATATTCGCTCATGGGGTCGAGCGCGGACGAGGGCTCATCCAATATAATTATGTCCGAGTTTTTCATAAACGCGCGGGCAATGGCTATTTTTTGAAATTCCCCGCCGGACAGACTGACTCCGTCTTTGTCGAATTCTTTCGTGAGTTCGGTTTTGATGCCGTTTGGCATGGAGGCAAGTTTTTCGGTAAATCCGCTTTTTTCAAGAGCTTGCATAATCATATCATGATCGTTTTCATATACGATATCGCCTTTTACATTTTCGCCGACCGATACGGCAAATATCTGAAAATCTTGGAACACCGTGCCGAACTGCCGGCGATATTGCGCGAGATTAAGCATCTTTACATCGCTTCCGTTCCATTCCATGACGCCGTTTGCCGGGTCGTACAGCCTCATGATCAATTTGACAAGCGTGGACTTGCCCGCCCCGTTGTAACCGACCAACGCGATTTTTTCATTCTTTTTTATTTCCATATCTATGTCGGACAAGACTTCATTTTCAGCGCCCGGATATGAAAAGCTTATGTTTTTAAGCGCCAGCCGCCCGAATGCGGATACATCGCGGGCATTGTCGGCGTTCTTTATTTTTGGTTCATTACTCAGAAACTTTCGCAGACGCTCGGCATACAGGCTGTGCCCTTTCAGTTTTGTGAAATAATCCAACAGATTGTTCAATTGCCAGAACAATGTCCATGTGCCGCCGATGGAAGCGGCGAAATCACCGAGGGATATAGATTGCTCCACCATGATTTTATATGCAAGCAGCGTGATAATTCCCGCGTTGATCAATATTGACGTGGCAAAATCCCGTATTATTCCGGCGAAGAACAATTTTTTGCCATAGCTTTTATTTATTTTTATCTGCTCGTCAATCGCAGTTTCAAAATCGGCGTTTAAAATATCGGCGACTTTGCTCATGCGGATCTCCTGCGCGTATTCGGAGAGATAAAATACCCTGCCGACATACTCGGACTTGCGCTCGGACGGTTTCAGGTCAGCCTGTTTATTGAAATATAGCTTCGTTCGGGCATATTTGAGCGCGACAGACACCGCTACGGCGAAAACGATTGCGCACACTGCGGAAATGTCGATGGCGGCGATAAGCGCGATGACGATCGCCGACGAGAGGATCCGGTTTATGAATTTGCTTACATCGTCGGCGACCTCAATAACTTCGCTTTCAAACTGGTTGAGCATCCACACATATTCGTTATAAAATTCGGGATTGTCATAGCACGAAAGATCGAGCGACATAGCTTTTTCAAAAAGCTCGGTGTGCATTTTTTCGTGTAACCGCTGTTGCGTTTTCGGCTTGACGTAGTTATAAAGGACTTCGTGGAACACATAAATGAGCATCATATATATCCCCATTGCCGCAATAATCGGCAGAATTTGCCCGAACGGTTTTTCTTTTTCGATCATGTCAAAAAGATATTTTATAAATACAACCGTGGTAAACGAACGGTAAATAGCCCATATGAATCCGTCGACGATTGACCACCAGATAAAATTTGTATATTTGGCGGCGTATCTAAAGAGATAAAAATAATTTTTCAAGGTTTTAAGCATCCGTTCCCGCCCCCTTTTGATATTGGTACTGCTCCGCCTGTTTATGCCACATATCGGCATATTTGCCGTTTCGAGCGAGAAGTTCGGCGTGTGTGCCGCTTTCGGCGATTTCCCCGTTTTCAAGCATATATACTTTGTCCGCGAGCACAGCGGAAGATAAGCGGTGCGAAATATATATCACCGATTTGTTGATGCAGGCTTTCATCATAGCTTCGTACATTTTAAACTCGGCCACCGGGTCGAGCGCGCTTGATGGCTCGTCAAGAATGACAAATTGGCATGGTTTTGCAAAAACTCTGGCAATGGCGATTTTTTGGCATTCGCCGCCGGAAAATATCACTCCGTCCAAATCAAATTCTTTGGTGAGAACCATGTCGTAACCTTTTGGGAGCGATATGACTTTATCATAAATTCCGCTGTTCTTCATTCCGGCGACAGCCAGTTCTTTATCTTCTTCCGTTATGTCTTCCGTGAGCAAAATATTTTGCATTATACTCATGGAGAACACTTTGTATTGCTGAAATACCGCAGCGAACATATTCCGATATGAAGACAGCCTATATTCCTTAATGTCGATGCCGTCTAACGATATGCTGCCATATACGGGGTCGTATAAGCGCATGAGCAATTTTGCGAGAGTGGATTTGCCCGCGCCGTTATGGCCGACCAATGCGATTTTTTCGCCGGGCTTTATTGTTATATTTATATTTTTTAAGACAGGATCATCCATATCGCCGTAATGAAAACCGACATCGTCAAGCGTTAAATGATTGTTGCCGGCGCCGGTCTCCCGTCCGCTCTTATGCTCGGCTATATTCGACCGGTATTCTAAAAAAGCACGGATATTTTGAACAGAAAGCGCATTGGCGTGGAATCGCATATATCCGTTCACAATGCCCTGCATCGCCGAAGCCGTCGAAACGATATTGTTGATGATAATGACGCAATCGCCGAAAAGCATGGTTTTTTTGACCACCGTTCGATAAGTGGAATATATGATCGAGCCGATAAACAGCAGTACCCATTGAATTGTGATAGCCCAATAATCCAATATGGAAATTTTCAGTCCATGCTTATGTATCGTTTGCTTCAATTCTTTTACGGCTTCAATGAAACGTCCGAAAAGCACGTTGCTTATGTCCGTCAATCTCATTTCTTTTGCGTAATCCGCAAGATAAAAAGTCCGCTTGATATAGTCCCGTTTCCTTGTTTTTTCAGTCATTTCCATATTGAGGTCATACCGCAGGCGGTTCAATTTTTTTCCGAACAACAATGAATATATTACAGGGACTATCGCAAACGCAATAAATATCGGGTCGATAATAAAAATCATCAGCGACACGGAGAAAATTGTCAGGATATTGTAAATCATATCGCCGACAGAAGACAATACGGTTTGCGATATTTGGCCGGTTTCATTCACGGCTTTCATGTATTTGTCATAAAATTCCGCAGATTCGTAACAAGCGAGGTCAACTTCCGCGGCTTTGGCGAAAACCTGCTTTTGGATGTTTTTATATATAATCCTGTCTGATATAGGCACAAACACTTCGTTGAAATAATTATTCAAGACATAATATATCACAAGAATAATTCCGATGGCGGCAATATACGAAACAATATCATAAAAACTTCTTCCGATCTGCACGCTGTTTATCACAAGCCTCAACAAAAAGGCGTTGAACAAAAAATTCGTGGCCACGCCTAAAGCAATCGAGAGAAAATAAAACGGCATCCTGCCCGGACTGGCTTTATGTATAAGCCGCAAAACATATATGTTATTTTGCCATATGGCCTCTTTCTTTTTCACGGATAATCCCCCTGCGCAAAATATTGAATTGCTTCCGCGGTGCGGTCACAATTTTGATACATACGATAAACTGCCGCGCACGCTCAAGTTGACATCTCTATTATACCGCATATTTTCGACCGTTGTCAACATACCAGCCTAAAAATTCACATTCATCTAATATAATCATAACAACTAATTTCATCATGTTTAAACAAACATTATTTTCACGGAAGATATGAACGACGGACAGATTATCGAAAATACGCTGAAAATTGTAAATCCATTCAAGGGTAATGTTTTGATATAACAATTGTAGAAAACCTATATTCTCAAAATACAACTCACGGTTGGTTTCATATCAACTAACAATCCATTGTAAAAGCAAAAAATATCTGTTATACTACGATTACAAAAACGTTTTTGAATAATAAATATAACAGGAGAATTGGTATGAATTTAGGTGAAACAATAAAAAAATTACGCAGGCAAAAGGACATAACACAGGAACAACTTGCGGAATATCTCAATATATCCTCGCAGGCTGTTTCAAAATGGGAAACAAATTTATCATTACCCGATATAACGCTCATTCCCATGCTCGCAAATATATTTGATGTGTCGGCTGACGTGCTGCTTGGTATTGATCTTAAAAATAAAGAAAAGCAAATAGACGATATTATATTCCGCGCTAATGGATACAGCAAAAAAAATAACCGTGAAGAAGCTGTTTCAATACTCCGTGAAGGATTAAAAAAATATCCCAACAGTTATAAAATCATGGAATGCCTTATGATTTCTCTTGAAATAATAAAACATGGAAAGCCAACAGAGGAAGCACTAATATTAACAAACGAAATCATAAAACTGGGCGAAAAAATTCTCGCAGAATGTACAGAAGACAAATGAATTGTCAATTTAATCGAAGTTATGCTTGAAGACGGGAACTATGGATTTTTCGGATTATATATGTCCGGTAACTATTCAAGAATAGCATTAAACTACGCAAAATCAAATGAATATGATAAAGCGATTGAAAACCTGCAATTGTCATCAGACAATGCAGTAAGAACTGATACAGAATATAAGGGATTGGAATTTCCTCATGAATATACATCTCTGTTATTTAGAGGCACACCAAGTTTTTTCAATTTTACCCCGGACGAAATGTGTTTTTCAAAGGGAGTGCTTGAACGAATGAAAGACAGCGCATTTGATCCAATTCGTGAAAATAAAGCGTTTATCGAAATAGAAGAAAAGTTAAAGAAATACGCACAAAATTGAAGCTATTTCAAAAAATTGGACACGGAAAAGTGGAGACAAACCGGGAGCAGCCGATCGGTGGCGGCATTCGAAGCCATGGCTATGTCCTCGCCGCGTATGCAGAATTGCTGCGTGAGTTCCCCTTCCCGGCACAGATTCGGCAAAATTTGGCTTGAGCCATTTTTCGGTTTCCGATGTTTTTTCCTTACGAGCTGTTCTTTTTCCGTCTGGCACATCTCCTCGATTTCGTGTCCACTTTTTTAGTATAACACCATTATTAATAAATTTCAAAAGTGAGGACAACCCAATGAACAACGAATATAACTACCCGCTGTATCCGTGGGAAAGGGAATGGAGCCAATATTATATATATCACTGGCATTTGTGCGACTACAACTGGACTACACAGCAGCCTGATGACGGGGTTTTCGGCTTGCCCGATGTCGAAAAAACGCTTGAACAAATCAGGCGAATCGACAATGTCACGCGCGGCATACCCAAAGTTGTCGTTTTGATAGGCTGGCAGAAATTTGTTCAGACTCCCGGCGGAACCGCGCCGTGGGACTGCCAATGGCCGTCTTTTGTCGCGACAAGCGATTTATTTGCAGGATACGGGGATAAATACCGCGACGATATCGACGGCAATCCCGCAAATGCGGCAATCCGCTGGCTTATGACGAAATCGCGCAAGGAATGCAATACATACGCCACTTTCCATACGAATTTTAACGGCGTTCAGCCGCACAGCAAACATTGGAACACGTATGTTCAAAAAGATTTGCTCTGCAAAGACGCGGACGGAAATCTGCGTCATGACGACTACATCAGAGGCTATGTGATTTTGCAAAAAGCTTTTGAAACGGGAGAATGGCAAAAAAGAATCGCCGAATTGATTGAAACGTTTCCCGAAATACTGACGACTAAGCTTTTGCACAACGACTGGAACTGGAATATGTGGTCGGAAACGCATAATTACACGCAAGACGACAGTATGGCGGCTCTAAGAAAGTGCATGGACTATCTCAAAAAAACTTACGGAATCGACACAAGCAGCGAATTGGTTTCACACGACCCGTTAAAGCCGGAATGCGATTACGGCCTGCAATGCAGAGCGTTGTCATTTGAGCGAAAAGACAGCGCGGCAAATCCCGACCGCATGAAAGTTCCCGCATATATTCTTGTCGGCGGGAACGGCGGATATAACGATGGTTTTGACATAATTGAAAATGATAATTTTACGATAACAAGCGAAGGAATGACAATAAATTCTAAACGGCTTCATTTTTCAAACGAAACGCTTTTGTTCGGCGCGACAACACAAGGTAACGAGGGACGCTATTACACGGCGAGTGTTGAGGATGCGCTGGAATATCGAAAGTATGCTGTAATGCCGAACGCGCTTTTCAGGGATTTCTGTTACGCGACGCTCCCGTGGTATTATCTTAACAGATTGCTCAGATTAGACGCAAATAAAACAAGAGACCGATATACAGAGATACATTATTCTGAAAACGTAAGAAGTTATATTAACAGCCGTTCTTTCGACGATGGCAATATTATAATCGAAAAAGAAAATGGCGGAATATCGGGGCAAAAATTGATTTTACGCGACGGCAACGATATATTCATGCCGGAACTCTGGAAAACCAGCAGAGAAATCATGGCGTGGAGCGACAACGGATATGAAAACAGGCAATGGGTTTTGCCGACAGAATGGAACGGTGTGAAGTCGGTTGATTTGTATGACAATACTGTCCTCGGCGTGAAGCCAAGGCAATCCGGGGCTGAAATCATTGACGGGAAGATAAATTTAAGCCTCGGAAAATCCGACGGAGTGATAATTGTTCCGGCGGAAGCAAATCCGAACGATAGCAGCGAACCTTTACTGCTATCGGGAAGCGCGGAGTTTATCGGATTGGACACAAAAACAGCGTATTCCGAAACTCTACCCGAATACGCAAAAATCAATTATATCAGCGGCGAAGCCGCGTTGCATGAAATAATAGACGTTGACGTCGGGGAAAACACCCAAAACGTATCGCTGTATTTTCTTGACCGCAACGGCGTAAAATGCCAGATTGTTCTTGATGTCATTGACGCAAACTCGATACAGCGAATAGGACACGGCACTACAAAAATATTAAATGATTTCATCGGCGGAATCTATGTGACATACAAAGTCACGGGACATGTGAGATTTAGAATAACAAGATTTCATTTCGACCATTTCGGACGCTGCGACGGACAAAACGAAGCAAGTCTTCCATGTTTCGCCAGTGTGTTCTTTGATAAGCAAATATGTGTGTAGTTTTTTCATGAGCTTTCCTCCCCGTATAATTGTTTTATTAATATATAACTTTTGTTCATTCTTTATACCAATCCGCCTGAGAATTATACAAATCGGCATAAACAGCGCAGTTCCGCATTAAATCCTGATGCGTGCCTGCACCTGCAATCTTTCCTTTATCCATGACGATTATTCTGTCGGCAATTTTTGCCGAACCTAATCTGTGGGTGACGATAACGGCGGTTTTGCCTTTGGATATTTCCACAAATTTATTGTATATACGGCTTTCTTCCAGCGGATCTATTGCCGCTGTGGGCTCGTCCAGCACGATTACGTTATGCCGGCGGTACAAACCGCGCGCAATCGCGACTCTTTGCCATTGCCCGCCGGATAAATCCACGCCGTCAAAATCCCTTGAAAGCATGGTTGCCGTTCCGTCGGGAAAACTTTGGCTTTCGTAATCCACGCCCGCTTGATTTGCGGAGTCATTTATTTCGCCGCCGTTTTCATAATCGCTTATCTTTATATTTTCTTCCAGCGTCATTTTATAACGCTGATATTTTTGAAATATACCGGATACGCCGTCAAATAATGACCCGGAATTTATATCCGCAGTATTCATGCCGTTTAGCATAACTTTACCCTCCGAAGGCATATACAACCCAATCAGCAAACGGACAAGCGTTGATTTTCCCGCGCCGTTTTCGCCGACTATCGCCACGGTTTCCCCTGCTTTGATTTCAACCGAAACATCGTCCACGCTTTTATGTGTTGCGCCCGGGTATATAAAACTGACGTTTTCGGCAGTGATACTTCTATTGAAATCCGGCGAGGATTCGTTTCCGCCGCGTTCGGGGAATTCCATAAACCGGATAAAATTATGCGCTTTTCCGAGACGGTCCGTCATACCTCCTATCTGCCATACAACCATACCGTACATCATGCCGAACATTGTGTTGATTGCATTAAATACGGCGGCGAAAGCTCCCCCGGATATATCGCCTGTCACCAATGCGTCTACAAAAATATACAGAATGGCGATAAAGCCTATTCTTTGAAATAAATTCAGGAAGATTTCATAAAAATTTATCCGTTTGCGCATTTTCCACTCTGCACCGCCGAGTTTTTTCAGCGACAGCGCGAACCGTTTCAGAAAAAACGGATAAGCGCCCAAAATGCGGGTTTCTTTAAAATATTCTTTATCGGTTATGGTTCGCGACAAATAATTATACTCGCGCCTTACGGGAGCCGCAGTGTCCTCAAATTTCGCCGTTATTCCCGTTCTGATAAACTGGCTGAAAATCAAAGGCACGAAAATAAAAAGCATTGCGACGACAAACATGGGTTTCAGGTTATACATATAAAACGACATAAACGTCAAGTAAGGTATGTCATACAAAAAGAGTTGTTTCATTATTTCGGTCATAGTGATAACCGTCCCGGCTCCTTCGGAAGCCTTGTCCAAATCGTCGTGCATATCCACGTTTTCAAAGCAAATCGGGTCAAGCCGTCCTATTTTTTTATGGATTATTTCCGATATTTCACCTTTTGCCCTTGTGTCCATGACGTTATTCATATAACCTAAGACTTCGTTTAACAGAATCCTTGAAATCAATAACGCGCCTAAAATCCCCGCTAAAAAATATACGCGTCCGGGAGATATATCGCCGCCGGTAATGGCGCCGCCTGCTGAATCAAATAAATTTTGAATGACAAGAACCTGAAAAACCATTGCCGCAGACATCAAAAAAGTCGCCGCGCCGACAAATATAAATACAGCCGGTTGAATCCGCAGGTTTGTTTTAATGCTGAAAGCGATAACTTTTACTAATGACATTGTTCTTTTATTTTTAGAATTCTTCATGATCAACCGCCCCTTTCTCATTGTCTATATACCATTCGGCCTGCGAGTTGAACATTTCGGCGTAAATCCCGTTTTTTTTCATAAGCGTTTCATGAGAGCCGCTCTCCGCAATTTTACCCTCTGACAAAACATAGATCATGTCAGAAAGTTTCGTCGAACCCAAACGGTGGCTTATAAATACCGTCGTTTTCCCTTTTGAAATCTGTTCGAAATTTTTATAGACCATGCTCTCGATTTTCGGGTCGAGAGCGGCGGTAGGCTCGTCAAGTATTTTCAGCGGCGCATTGCTCATGACGCTTCTTGCCATCGCCGTCCGCTGCCATTCCCCGCCGGACAAGTCCACGCCGCCTTCGTATATTTTCCCCAAAGGGGTATTGATTCCAAGCGGCAATTTTTCAGCCGCTTCGTCAAGTCCGACAAGCGAAAGAGCCTTTTTTACTTCTTCGTGATTTTTATCATTATCATAATTTCTCAAATCCGATATTGCTATATTGTCATATAAAGATATGTAATATTTCGCAAAATCCTGATACACTACGGAAGCGGTTCTTTTTATTTCAGCCTGTGAAAAAGTCCGCAAATTTTTCCCGTCTATTAAAATTTCGCCTGTGTAATTATCATATAATCCGGTCAGCAGTTTTGTTATGGTCGTTTTTCCCGCGCCGTTTTCGCCGACAAAAGAATAATGCCTGCCTTTTTCTATGACAAACGAAACACCGTCCAAAATCAGCTTTTCCGTACCGGGATATTTGAAACTCACGTTTTGAAATTCTATTTTTTCAAAGTCCATATTTTCAACAGGCAAATCAATCGCGCCCTCGCAGTCTTCGAGCGCCAAAAACGCAGTCAGGTCTTTGAGATATTCAAGATGCCGCGTGAAAAACTGGGCGTGACGGCTGATGTACGGCAGTCCGCTGCCCCCTGTTAGGCTCAGAACTCCGCCGATAAGCCCGATAAACATTGCAGTCTCTATTTCGCCCCGCATCGCGGCTATGATGAGCATAAACAGTATAAAAACAGTAAACACGGTCATGATAAAATTGCCCGCGCTTCTTGTCAGGCTGATTCCCAAATCTACTTTCAGTTTATATTTCCGCGAATGTTCGTACTGATTCCGAAACGATTTGTTTAATTCGCCGGTATAACCAAATACGGCGCGTTCCTCGACGTTTTCACGGTTTTTTAAAACGTCGGACAGATAACCTGCGCGCCGTTCCACTTTTGACATTTTGACGTCCGCGTCATAACTGCGCCGCCCCGCTTTTGACGAAATATATATCAACGGAAATACGGAGACAATTATAATAGCAGCTATCCACCATACCTGCGTGTACAGCGTTATGATTATCCCTAAAAAATGAGAAAGATAGCTTGAAACTTTTACGATGTGCATATACATTTCCTGCACTTTTTCGCTGAATTTCGGACAGACTCTGTCTATCAGGTTCAGCGTTTCGGCGTTTTCCATGTGCCGATATTCGAGTTTAGCCTGTTTTTCTGTTATCAGCGGCATGAGCTTTTTTCTGAATTTTATAGTCGCCCTGCAATTAACCAAATCCATAACGGTGTTTATCCCTGAATTATAGAGCATCATCAGAGCGTAAAAAACAGCGGGCTTCATGACTGCCGACATATCGGCGCTTCCGTTATAAACCGCCGCCGCCGCGTTTAGAAAACTCGCTGTTATAAAAACAGTGAACATCGGGAACAAGCCGCCCAAAACCATATAGACAAACTGTATCGCCGAAAATAGCGGCGACGTTTTTACAGGCAGGACGACCATATCTATAAAACCGTATTTCTTTTGCTTCAATATCATTGCATTCAACCATTCCCGTGAATATTTTTCATAAAATATATTATATCAAGCAGGATATTCTCTTTTAAAGAAAATTTGTAAATTTTTGCGCGGAAATACATATAGACAAAGGATTATCTTTTCTGCTTTTTAAAAGTAGTGCCGTCGTAGTCGCTTGTTATTTTTTCGCCGGATCGGTAAGCCGCCGCCGCGAGGGCAGGCTTGCCTTTGCCTCTGCTTATGATTTTTATGTTGAGATGATATATTGCCAATTAATTTTTTCCTCCGTTCCTGAAAATTTCGGTTGATTTTTTGTGAAAAACATGATATAATAATTATAACGTATAATATACTATAATGCCAAGACATTTGTGGCGCAATTAAAGTCGGGCGAGGACTATTTGGAACTGGAAAAAGTGATAACCATAGCGATAGCGAATTTCGATTTTATCAAGGGTAGCGAAGATTATCACCACATATTTGAATGGCGCGAGAGAACGAAAGGAATACGGCTGACTGACATAGTGGAAGTCAACACGCTGGAGTTACAGAAAATACCGGGAGTATCGGATAACACACAAAAATACAACTGGCTGCAATTTTTGAAATCAGAGAAAGAGGAGGAGTTTGAAATGTTGGCGGCGAAAAGTCCTGCGCTAAAAAAAGCGGTAGTGGAGTTGAAACGTCTGAGCCAGGACGAAGAAGCGCAGATGCTGTATGAAGCGCGCGAAAAAGCGCTCAAGGATAAAAATACGATGATGCACAGTATGCAACGTGATATTGCTGTAAATTTAATAAAGAGAGGTCTCGACTTAAAAGATATTGCAGAAGATACCGGATTACCTATTGAAGAAATAAGTAAGATTAAAGCAAAAATGAATAGAGCGTAAAAATATATGCGGCGGCAAACTGTATTTCGTTTTCGATATAGTTTGCCGCCGTCATAGAGGGGTGAGGGGTTCAGGGGAGCGCGGACGCTCCCCTTATGAGGATAAACCGGAATAGATGACGGTTTTTTCAGCAAATAATAATTATTTTACACAATAATTATTTTCAATTTTCCTGATAATACTGCGCCTGCGCGTTCCACAACTCGTGATATTTGCCCGTTTCGTCGGCGAGCAGTGCGTCATGGCTGCCGCGCTGGATAAGCTCGCCCTCGTGGAATACCGCAATATCCTGGCAGAAACGGCACGAGGATAAACGGTGGGAGATAAACACCGCCGTTTTGTCGCCCGCGATTTCGTTCAAATTCGGTTTTACAATTCGGGTCATACGGCACTACAATCAACGTGTTTTCTAACTTTGGTATTTAAAATCCTCCTATCTGTTCTATCTATTTACCCACCAGCAGCGGCGGCACGGATTCGGCATAATACATCTCAAGGAACATCTTTTAGTTTTTTCGCATTTAATAAAACTTTTTTGGGCAGCAAATTGCGCTGGCTCCATTAATATCCGCTTGTATTTGCATATATGAATTTAACGTATAATACTTCATTGATTCAATTCCTTTCTCATCTGCTCGATAAACCATAAATATTCATCATAACTCTCATACGGCGCAGGTTCGCTCACACGGTAATCAATCGGCGCACTCGGAAAATCATCGTCGAGATAACGCGGAAACAAATGAATATGTAAATGCGCCCCGGAATTTGCGTGCATTTCGTAATTTATCTTTACCGCGCCCGTGACTTTGCGTAACGCTCTGCCGACACACTGAACTTCGTTCATGAAAGCGACTGCGTCCGTTTCAGGCATATCCTCGAAATGGAAATAGTGTTCCATCGGCATGACATACAATTTGCCGAATAAACGCCCTTGTCCGGGATATTCGCCGCCGACACAGATTTTATCGGTCAATA
>Ga0082212_10003609_pt1 | contig 21867 bp, 19 predicted proteins | sample TergutNt197P3_FD_71548 | JGI IMG/M metagenome (GOLD analysis project Ga0082212, IMG submission 71548) | Neocapritermes taracua P3 segment gut microbial communities from Petit-Saut dam, French Guiana - Nt197 P3 | ecosystem: Host-associated > Arthropoda: Insects > Digestive system > Gut ...
TTGAGTATAAATAGATGTTGGTTCGGTATGACATACACCGCAAGTCGCCATATCACAGGACTCATTCGAATGACAGTGTTCCACCGAAGCCGTATCCGTACAGCCCCAACAATCTGAATATTCATAGAGTGTCGTTGGATTTCCTCCACCTATAGCACTTAAATTAGGCTCGCCCAATATAGCGATAGTTTCTTTGTTTAGTACCAAATTTTTTCATGAAGTAAAAATTTATTGATGAAAGCGAGGGGGAACGGACTCAGATATAGAATGCGCGGCTTATGGAGAAATCCCTTTTGCCTTTACCGCAATCACCTCTACCTCAATTAACGCTCCCGCTCTGGGTAACGCGCTCACCTCCACGCAGGTTCGGGCAGGGTAGGGCGCTTGAAAGAGTGTCAGGTACGCCTCGTTCATGACTGCGTAGTTGTTCATATCGGTAAGGAATACGGTGGCTTTCACCACATCGTTAATGGTGCACCCTGCCTCTTTGAGGACGTCTGAGAGATTTTTAACAATTTGGGTCAGCTGTGAAACCACGTCATCTCCGGAGAGAGATCCGGTGATGGGGTCGGTGCCTAAGGTTCCGGACAGGAAAACGAATCCATTTGCCTCAATTCCCTGACTAAATGGAGATCTGTCTGAGGCAGAGGATGTTTTGATCTGTTTTTTTACCCCATTCTCCAGAGAACATGCGGTAATAAGGTTTGCCGTACCCAAGAAGAGAACGATGCAAAAGGCGAAGGTAAATTTTGTATTCATGGCATTATGTATAACGATAGGTGAGTGAAAAGATTCACGAAGGTACAAAATTTTTCTTTTCACATACAATTTTCCGAACTCCGCCCAACTTTTCACAAATAGATATTCGAACGCAATCCTCCGGAAGCAAATGTTCAATCAGTTCGGGCCACTCAATCAAACAGAGTCCGTCGCTGTAAAAATAGTCGTCATAACCCAAGTCATATACCTCCTCAATTTTATTAATACGATAAAAATCAAAGTGATAAATCATTTTCCCCTCTTCTGTTCTGTATTCGTTCACCAGAGTAAAAGTGGGACTGTTCACTTGGTCAGACACATTCAAAGTTTGGCACAATGCCTTGATTAACGTTGTTTTTCCCGCTCCCATGGCGCCGTATATAGCCACAACGTGGCGGTTGCCGATGTAGCGCACCAGCATTTGCGCGGCAAGAGGGAGATCTTCTAAAGCGGGGACTGTAAATATTTGCTGCATCATTTTTTCTGTTACGCGACCCTGTATTGCACCGCTTCAGCCAAGTGCTCTGTTCTTATCGCCTGCGCCCTTTCCAAATCGGCAATGGTTCGTGCCACCTTTAGGATCCGGTCATACGCCCTTGCTGAAAGATTTAGCGTGTTAATACATTGCTTCAAATAGGTAGCAGATTCAACGTTTATGGAGCAGTATTGCTGCATGTGCTTATGTGTCATTTGTGCATTTGCAAAGATAGCAGATTCTTTGGAAAAACGCAAACACGCTGTGCTGCGTGCGGCTACCACTTGCTCCCGAATTAGTGCGGAAGGAATAGATGATGTAGTATTTATCAATTCGTCAGGAGAGAGTGCTTCTACTGAAATATGCAAATCAATTCTATCGAACATAGGTCCGGATATTCGCCCCATATAGCGCTGTACCTCCATCTGCGAGCAGGTGCAATTTCGTTTAACGCTGCCATAATAACCGCAGGGACAGGGATTCATAGAGGCTACCAGCATAAAATTAGCGGGATAAGAGACGCGATAACGCATACGGGCTAAGGTGATTATCCTGTCTTCGAGAGGTTGTCGCAACACCTCTAAAGCATGACGGGGAAATTCGGGAATTTCGTCTAAGTAGAGTACGCCGTGGTGCGCCAAAGAGATTTCACCGGGCATGGCTTGGGGACCGCCCCCCACTAAGGATACCATTGAAGCGGTGTGGTGAGGCGATCGAAAAGGGCGGTCGCGAATTAAACCGCACTCATGCCCGTGAGGGGATCCCGTTTCAGCCGCATGACGTCCCCATACCGAATAGATTCGTGTAGTCTCCATGGACTCTTCTTTGGTTAAAGGAGGCAAAATGGAGGGAAGACATTTAGCCATCAACGATTTTCCTGAGCCGGGCGGACCAATCATCAGTACGTTGTGTCCGCCTGCTGCGGCAATGATTAACGCCCGTTTTGCCTGCTCCTGTCCCTTTATATCTGCGAAATCAAGCCTGTGAGATGAGGCGCAGTTGTTGCTCCACTCGGTGGTTTTAAGAGGCGATAAGCCATTGTTACCGGACAGAAGGGAGATTACCTGAGACAGGTGCGTTGCCCCATAAACGTCAATTCCCTCTACTGCGGCAGCTTCCTGAGCGCTCTCGATGGGAAAAATACATCCGTTAAACCCCTCTGACTTGGCGTGCAAGGCAATGGAAAGCGCTCCTGAGACAGGACGCAACCGACCGTCAAGAGCCAACTCTCCCATACAGACAAATGAAGAAAGTTTGGGCGCCTTGATTTGTTCCGAAGCGGCTAAAATACTCAGTGCAATGGGCAGGTCGTATGCCGAGCCCTCTTTTTTGAGGTCTGCCGGCGCCATATTGATGACCACTTTGCGTCCGGGCATACGCAGTCCCATTGACTCGAAAGCGGTGCTTATTCGTTGCTGGCTCTCCCGCACCGCACTGTCGGGGAGTCCCACTAAGAAAAAATTGATTCCCACGGAGACGTCTGTCTCAATGGTTACGGTGAGGGCGTCTATTCCACAGCACGCACTCCCAAATGCCTTCACCATCATGTGTTTTATGTTTACGGATTACGATTTACAAGTTACGAATTGCGAGTTATAATATGATTTAGAAATGTAAACAGATGCTAAAACAGTCCGTTGAGGTGGGCGTCCAAACGGTCGATGACGAAACTGAGGTCTTCCGGCTTTTCCTCAAATTTGAGGGCGTCAATGTTTAGGGCTATCTTATTGTCAAAAGAATAGTTGTCAAACCACTCTTCATACAATTCATTAAGTCCTTGCAGGTAGTCGAGGCGGATGCTGCTCTCATATTCGCGTCCGCGTTTCTGGATTTGATTGACCAAAGTGGGGACCGATGCCCGAAGGTAGATAAGCAGATCGGGGGGCGGAACCAAGGAGACCATCAGGTCAAAAAGGTCTCTGTAGTTTGAGTAGTCGCGCGTGGTCATCAATCCCATCGCATGGAGGTTGGCGGCAAAGATACTGGCGTCTTCATAAATTGTACGGTCTTGAATGACCGTATGTTTTGCCTTTTTTATCTCCACAATACCAGACAAGCGCTTATTGAGAAAATAGACCTGCAAATTAAACGACCATCTGGGCATCTCTTTGTAGAAATCGCTCAGATAGGGATTGGCGTCCGCATCTTCATATTTCGGCTCCCAGCCGTAGTGTTTGGCTAACAAGCCCGTCAATGTCGTTTTGCCGCTTCCGATGTTTCCGGCGACCGCTATGTGCATAAGGCGTTTTTTCAAATAGTTTTGGACTCCAAATATACAAAAGATTCTTTTTGACAGTCGAAAAATTAAAGTTTTTTGTAAAAGATTTTTTTGTGAAAAAAAAAATTCATACCTTTGCGTTTGCTCTAAGTGTCATCAAGAAACTAATTTAAAATTTAATATCTATGAAAAAATTATTTAGCGTATTATTAATGAGCATGTTGTTCTGCTCAGGCAGTTTTGCCAAAGATAGGCTTCCGGCAGATCTTAGCGGATTGAAACTATCCCCTGTTAAGACCGAGTACCTTGCCCACGAAGGAAAAGTGGCTATTTCGTTTGATGTTACCGTTCCCGCCAACTATTTTGAGCGCAGGGTAACTTTTGTATTGATGCCTTCTCTCGAACTGATTGATGGAGAGATCATTGAACTACCAACCAAGGGGGTGCAGGGGACCAGCGTGATAGAGACAAACTATCCCACGGTAGATTGGAGAAAAGAACAAGTCATCTCCTATTCGGCTAAGGTGTCTATGCAGGCAGCGTTGCTTCACGCCAATTTCATTATTGACGCTTATCTGTACAACTGTTTGAGCAAACAGGAGCGTATCGACCGTCTCTACAAGTCGCCCTTGAATCTTGCCGTTTTCCCCATTGCCCCTATCATGGCACCTGCTGATGTATTGATTGGAGACGCTCTGGGAGAAGCAAGACCGGAAGGAAAGATTTTCTTTAGGGTAAATAGCTACACAGTTACCAGAGAGGGGACCAATAATCCCTCCATCCAGCGTATGAACGATATGCTTAAATTCTTGATGACGGACAGCCAGTTTACCATCACCGAGATTACGGTGGCGGGCAACGCCTCTCCCGAAGGAACCGACAGAGTGAACAAACCGTTGGCTGCCAACCGTGCCAAAGCTGCCGTTACTTGGATGAAACAAAACCTCAAGACGATTGGATATACAAAGACATTAGGCGATAGTCAATACAAGGTGGTTGACAGTCCGGACTTCTGGGATGAGTTCTTTACCGCCATGACCGCTTCGGACCATCCGAGAAAGGGTGAAATTGTTTCTCAATTCCTTGGCTATAAGAGCGACCCTGTTGAGGCTGAGAAAAAGGTTCGCGAGTTGATGCAGAGCGACCAAGCTGTCCGCGACATCCTCTTCCCCGACCTTCGCTTTAGTTCCATTCGTGTAAACTTCAACCGCACTGCCATGAATCAGGCTCAGTTGGAAGAGGCTGCCCGTCTCTATCCCGCTATTCTTTCTGCCAAAGAGCTTACCCGTGTGGCAGAAGCCGAATTTTCACCGGAACGCAAAGCAGCGTTGTACAGATCTGCCATTGACCTCTATCCCACCACTTGGGAGTTGTATGCCAACTTGGGTAACGTATATCTTAAGATGAAAGATTACGATGCCGCCCGCAATACCTTCAATGATGCGTTGAAGTTAGATCCCAACAACAACAAGATTAAAGCGCAAATGGCATATACCTACCTTGCCCTTGGCGATTTCAATCAGGCTTCGCAGATGCTGAACGGCGTTAGTGGTTCAGAAGCAGATTACTATCGTGGTATTATTGCCTTGTCGAGAGGTCAGAGCCAAGAGGCGATTTCGCTCCTCAGAAACAATCCGGACGTAAACTTGGCGATTGCACAACTGAACGTTAGGAATACGCAAGATGCATATCAAACTCTTCAAAAACTTAATCAGGAAGATGTGTATGTAGCATTCTACACCGGAGTGGCGCTTCGCCGTTTGAACAGAAATGCCGAGGCTGAAAACTACTTTAACAAAGCGCGCCAACTGAACAAGGGAGAACTCAACGACAGGTTTAACGTTGACTACGTCTTGGTAAAGTAAAGGAACATTTCCTATCTTTGCAGCATGGATTCGCTGCAACACAAAGGGCGCCGCAGGCAACTCGTTGACCAACTATCGAAGAAGTACCCTTTCCATCCCTCAATTCTTGAGGCGATGGAAAGGGTGCCTCGTCATTTGTTCATTGAAAAAGGATTGGACCACTTGGCGTATTTAGACAGGGCGCTCCCTATTGGCGTCAACCAAACCATCTCTCAACCCTATACCGTTGCCATGCAAACGCAACTCTTGGCGCTTTCCAAGTGGGATGAGGTGCTTGAAATAGGTACGGGGTGCGGCTATCAGACGGCCATATTGTTGGAGTTGGGGGCGAGGGTCTTTTCGATAGAACGACAGAAAAAACTCTACCTGCAAGCGCAGAAAAACCTGAGTGCTTTGGGATATACCTCTATGCAGCTTCATTATGGGGACGGCTTTGAGGGACTGCCTCAATTTGCGCCATTTAAGGGCATTCTGCTCACTTGTGGGGCTGTTGCTCTTCCACAAAACTTGCTCAGACAGTTAGACGCCGGCGGACGGATGGTGGCGCCCATTGGAGATGAGGAGCAAGTGATGACCGTAGTGGAGCGTACAGGTGGAGAAACGTTTGAGGAGCGCACTTTTGGGAGATACTCTTTTGTGCCCATGCTACCGGGTACACGATAAACAGAAAGAAATAGTTTCTAAACGATGATACAGATTAAAGTTTTTTATTTTAACGAATTGCGCGTTTGTTGCTATGTGCTGTGGGACGAAACCCAAGAGGCAATTCTGGTGGATCCCGCCTGTTTTTCTCACAGCGAGCAGGAACGCCTGAAAAAGTTTGTGGATGGCGAGGCGTTGAAACCGCGCTATTTGGTCAATACCCATGCCCATTTTGACCACGTTTTGGGCAACGCCTTTGTGTGCCGTGAGTGGGGTATCAAAACCTGTATTCATTCCGCAGAGCGCAATACGCTCGAATACGCCGACAAATACTGCCGCGTCTTTGGTTTGGAGATAGAAAAGCCGCCTGTTGACACCCTCCCCTTGAGCGAAGCGGAGCCGCTCTATTTTGGTAACTCTCAGTTACATATATTGGAGACGCCCGGACATAGCCCCGGTGGCGTTTGCCTCTACGCCCCTGACGATGGTTTTCTCATTACGGGCGATACCCTTTTTGCAGGGAGTATCGGGCGCACAGACTTGCCCGGCGGAGATTATGACAGGTTGATAGGGAGTATCCAAGCAAAGATGTTTCTATTGGATGCTTCCTTGCGGGTGCTTCCCGGACATGGACCCGAAACCACCCTTGGATATGAGCGGCAACACAACCCGTTTCTGGTACCCAATAAGGGTGGTTCATATCTTTAGTTCTTGATTTATTGAGTAATAAATGCCTGAACCTCCCTATATCGAAATCGAAGGCGCACGGGTGCATAACCTCAAGAACGTATCCATAGATATTCCGCGTAATGCCCTTACCGTGGTTACCGGTTTGAGCGGGAGCGGTAAGTCTTCTTTAGCGTTCGATACCCTCTACGCAGAAGGACAGCGGCGTTACCTTGAAACGCTCTCTGCGTATGCCCGACAATTTATGGGGAGCCTTGAACGTCCGGATGTGGATTATATTTCTGGACTCAGCCCCATTATTGCTATTGAGCAGAAAACAACGGGTCGAAATCCACGCTCTACGGTGGGCACGTTAACAGAAATCAACGATTTTCTCCGCCTCCTCTTTGCACGAGCCGCACGCGCCTACTCTCCGACTACCGGCGAGGAGATGATACGTTATACCCAGCCACAAATCGCAGAGATTATCTTACAACAATTTGAAAATCAAAAACTACTCATCTTGGCACCCTTGGTAAAGGGACGCAAGGGGCACTATAAAGAGTTATTTGAACAGTTGGTTAAGAAAGGGTTTTCACAGGCGCGAATTGACGGGGTACTTCAAGAGTTGGTGGCAAGCCTCAAGTTAGACAGATATAAGCAGCACTTTATTGAGGTGGTTATAGACAAAATCGTTCCCACGCCTCAGAGCCATTCACGTCTCCTCTCTTCGGTTGCCACCGCGCTACACCATGGCAAAGGGGCGTTGCAAGTGGTGCATGTGGAGAGTAGTGTAAGTCGTTTTTTTAGCGCCCACCTGATGTGTCCGGTAAGCGGACTCTCTTTTGTAGAGCCGGCTCCGCACAACTTCTCCTTTAACTCTCCTCAAGGCGCTTGTCCTCATTGTAAGGGATTGGGGGTGACTGCATCGGCAGACGTCAATAAAATCATACCCAATCCTGATCTTTCCATTGCACAAGGGGGAATAGAATTGTTGGGAAAAATGCGCGACAATCTCTTCTTTAGACAGTTAGAGGCTCTATCCAAACGATATGATTTCTCCCTCCATGTTCCCATTGTGCAACTTCCTCAGGAAGTTGTACAGATTATTCTTTATGGATCAGACGAGTTGTTGCGTGTATCGTCCTTACAGGGAGGTTTTTACATGACAACCTATTCAGGGGTGATCAATCATATCGAAAATGCTGCGGAAGAGGCTGCGGAAGACTTGGACAGAATCGAGCGCTTTTTGGTGGAAAAGCCGTGTCCTGTATGCAATGGCACACGCCTCAAGGAAGAGGCGCTCTGTTTTAAAATAGACGGAAAGAGTATTGCAGAGCTGTGCGCGATGGATATTGGTGCGCTGTCCGCTTGGTTTACGGCGATTGAAGAGCGAATCACCCCCAAACAGATTGCCATTGCCCGCGATTTGGTGAAGGAGATTCGCGACCGTCTCAGCTTCTTAGTCGATGTTGGGTTGGAGTACCTCTCTTTGAGTCGTGCCACCCGCAGTTTGAGCGGTGGAGAGAGCCAGAGAATTCGATTGGCTACTCAAATAGGTTCCAAATTAGTGAATGTGCTCTATATTCTTGATGAACCAAGCATTGGACTACATCATCGTGATAATCAAAAACTTATTATTGCACTTAAACGACTGAGAGATGAGAAGAACACCATTATGGTGGTAGAGCACGATGAGGAGATGATAGGTAACGCCGATTGGGTAATAGACATGGGACCGGGAGCGGGACAAAAAGGAGGAGAGGTATTATTTTCCGGAGAGATCTCCCATTTTATGGCGTTGGATCCTCTCTCTATCCCTCCGGTGGGAAGCCTTACGTTAGATTATCTAAAAGGGATTCGCTCTATATCTGTTCCCTCCATTCGCAGAAAAGGAAACGGCAAGATGTTGCGTCTTACAGGCGCGTCCGGGAATAATCTAAAAAATATAGATGTCACCTTTCCGTTGGGATGCTTGATAGGGATCACCGGCGTCAGTGGCAGCGGCAAATCGAGCTTGATAAACGACACCTTAGTTCCTGTTATAAGTAAGCATCTTTATCGATCTGTTCAACAACCATTATCATATACACGAATTGATGGAATAGATTATATAGATAAGCTGGTTGAAATCGATCAGAGCCCCATTGGGCGAACACCCCGTAGCAACCCCGCTACCTACACCCAACTTTTTTCGGATATCCGCAAACTCTTTGAGGAGACACCGGATGCCAAGATTCGTGGATTTAAGGCGGGGAGGTTCTCATTCAATGTAAAGGGTGGTCGATGCGAGGAGTGTCGTGGCGCCGGCATACGGATCATAGAGATGAACTTCCTGCCCAATGTGCACGTGCCATGCAGTGCCTGTAATTCTCAGCGATACAATTCAGAAACGCTATCTGTTCGGTACAAGGGAAAAAATATTGCGCAAGTGCTTGATATGACCTTTAATCAAGCAGCTCTTTTTTTTGAACACATTCCCTCCATGATGCAAAAGATTAAAACGTTTCAGAGCGTGGGTTTGGGATACATTACGTTAGGACAACCCTCGACTACTTTGAGCGGCGGAGAGAGCCAAAGAGTAAAGTTAACCGGCGAGTTGTCGAGGCGGGAGACGGGGAACACCCTTTACATTCTTGACGAACCCACAACCGGCCTCCACTTTGAAGATGTACGAATGTTATTGGAGGTACTTCAAAAGTTGGTGAATCAGGGAAATACTGTCATGATCATTGAACACAACTTAGATGTGATAAAAAATGTGGATTGGGTGATTGATTTGGGTCCTGAAGGTGGTGCCAATGGGGGGAAGGTAATATTTGCCGGCACTCCTGAAGCGCTTGCCCAAGAGAAGAGCAGTTACACGGGGGCAAGCTTGCGGGAAAAGATTTTCCAAAACGAAAAACTTGGCAGATTGGCAGATATTCCATAAATTTGTCTTTACGAACTTATTTTCAATAAAATCTAAGAAACTAACTTTACATCAAATATGAATTCCATCTCCATTTTCTGCCGAAATCTTCAAAAAGAGGTGTTATGCGCCCCCGGAACCACCTTGGCACAATTGGCGCAGCAACTGACGCTCAACCCAACTTCTCCCTACTTGGCTGCTTTTGTCGATCACAAACTCAGGGATTTGTCATACGAAATATACAACTCATATTGCATTGATTTTATTGATCTTTCGCATACGGATGGGGTACGTACCTATGTGCGCTCACTCAGTTTTCTGATGCAAAAAGCGGTGCACGACCTCTATCCTCAAAAAAAGATGATTCTCGACTATTCGGTGGCAAACGGACTATACGGAGTTTTTATAGACGAGAACCCTGTGGCCTGTTCTCCACAAGAGTTAGAAGCGATTCAAAAAAGAATGGTTGAATTAGTAGGGATGAAGATCCCTTTTGTACGTACCCTCAAACCAATAGATGACGCTATTGAACTTTTTACTTCAATGGGAAAAATGCAAAAAGCGCTTCTGTTGAAAACGCGACAAAGCTTCTATACGCCTGTTTATTACTTAGATGGTTATCCCGACAGTTACTTTGGGCCGCTTGTACCCGATACTGAACTGCTACAGGTATTTGGATTGATTCCGTACCATAAAGGTTTTTTGTTGCAATATCCAAGTGCGGAAAATCATGGGAAGATCAAACCGGTAATCCGCCAAGATAAGATGTTTGAGGTTTTTAAAGAGCACTCAAAATGGTGTCATGTGATTGGCGCCAAAAGTATTGGTTCGGTCAACTCCCTGATCCTTGATGAAAAAGCCCCCAATATGATTATGGTGTCGGAAGCGTTGCACGAAAGGAAATATTCCAAGATTGCCGATGAACTCTATAAGAGGCATGAGCAACTTAAAATGGTATTGATAGCAGGTCCTTCAAGCAGTGGTAAGACAACCACTTCCAAGCGATTGGAACTCCATGCCAAAGTGGTTGGACTCAATCCGGTGGTGATGGAGTTAGATAACTACTTTGTGGATAGAGACAGGACGCCCAAAGATGAGAAAGGAGAGTACGACTTTGAGGCATTGGAAGCATTAGACCTTGTCTTCTTGAACCAACAACTTCAAGAATTGTTTGATGGAAGAGAGGTGGAATTACCCACTTACAACTTTAAGGAGGGGTGCCGTTTCTTCAAGGGGAATCGAATGCGGTTGAGAGAGAATGATATCCTGATTGTGGAAGGAATCCATGGGTTGAATCCCAAACTCACTGAGGCTGTTGCTAATGAACACAAATATAAAGTGTATGCTTCGGCGCTCACATCGCTCTCGTTAGATGAAAACAACCGTATTTTTACTACGGATAATCGCCTTTTGCGACGCATTGTAAGGGACAATAAGTTTCGCGGGATCACTCCGGAGGAGACTATTTTGCGCTGGCCGAGCGTGCGGCGCGGAGAGGAGAAAAATATTTTCCCTTTTCAGGAAGAGGCAGACATCATGTTCAATTCTGCGTTGTTGTATGAATTACCGGTACTAAGGTACTTCGTTGAGCCTCTGCTTCGCCGTATCTCGCCTACTTCCGTTGCCTATCCCGAAGCGCACAGGTTATTAAAGTTTTTGCAATATATCGAGTTTATGCTGCCTCAGAACTTTGTGCACATTCCCACCGTTTCTGTGCTGCGTGAGTTTATTGGCAACAGCGGCCTTGTGTAAGCGAGCTACTTTTTGCGGAGCCACTGCTCAGGATTTTGCTTGGTGGTGCCGTTCCAAATTTCAAAGTGAAGGGTGAGGTCGCTGTCCGTTTCCGATAATGAGCCAAGCACATCCCCGGTTGCCACAATATCTCCTGTCTTTACTTTTACCGATCCCAACTTACAGTAAAAAGTGTAGTACGATCCGTGTTGAACCAATATACACTGATTGTATCCTGCAGGAAGAAGTACAATCTGCTTGACCACTCCCTCAAAAACAGCACGCACGTCTTCGGCGTGATGCGCAGAGATGTCCACTCCATTGTTAAATGGCATCTTTATTCCCTTTAATACGGGATGGTTTCGTTGTCCATACGGCTCCGTAATCACGCCGTTGAGGGGCCATGGCAATTGACCTTTATTCTGTTCAAAGTTGGCAGCCAAGGCACGGTTCACCTCTAACTCTGTGGTGTTTGACGCCAAACGCGATCTCTCTTCTTCTGCCATAAGGCTGGAAATCTGCCTGTTAATAGCATCCAATTCCCTTTGCTTCTGTTGCAACTGTGACCTCAACATTCCCTCTTGACGAGACATTTCAGAGACAAGTTGCCTTGACTGTCGCTCCTCCTGATTAAGCGTGGTCAACTCTCTTTGTTGCAATCCCTTTATTCCTTCTGCTTCTGTACGAAGCCTCCTCAAAGAACCAATCTCCTCTGCAAGCAAATCATTGGTTGCTTTGATTTGAGACGCCTGCTGATTCAGATATCGGGAATAGTTTTTAAAGTATTGCCACCTGCGATAGGCTTGCGGAAGGTTGTCGCTGGCCAAAATATGGATTGCCCATGTTTGTAAATTTCTGAGGGGATATGCTTTATATAAGATTTGCAAATAAGAAAACTCCACCTTCTCGTATTCCTCCCGCAATATACTTACCGCACGTTCTTTGTTTACGATAGAGTCGTTCAAGAGATTGATCTGCATCTCAATACTGGAGAGTAACTGTTTTCTTGATGTGACTTTTTGTTGCAACAGATCAAGATTTCGTATGGTGGCTTGCTGTTGCTCCTTACTGGAGTTGATTTGCTTATCTATTACCTCAATCTGACTCTCTATCTCCTGCCTCCTTTGCGATTGCTCGTTTACGCTCTGTGCAAACACCCCAATGGAGCAGACTGAGAACAACACAAACAGTGATATACGATTCATTGCACTCATCGCCTCGCCTCTCTTTTTCGTTGTTCAACCTTCTTTTCCAACTCAATATTTTTCTCTCTCAGTTTGGCCTGCTCCCAATACATGAAGGCCATATCAAACTCTTTTAGAGCGTACAATACTTCGGCATAGTGATCCAATACCTCTGCACTCAAATCCGATCCATACATCAATACTTGACGGAATATCGCTTTGGCCTCCTGAGGACGCCCCATCTTGTAGAGGATCCACCCAAAGGTGTCTAAATAGGTGGCATTTTTTGGCTCGGCATCAATGCTCTTTTTGCTCATTTCGTACGCTTTTTGCAACTTATTTCCCTCCAAAGCGAGAAAATAGGCGTAGTTGTTGAGGGTACCCACCTGATCGGGATCGATTTTTAAACTCTTCTCGTAGGCTTGAAACGACTTTTTGGAATTGCCTGTTGCATAATAGAGATCCCCCAGCATTGACCATGTTTGTGCCGACAGAGCGGCGTTTTTTCCGGCCAATGAGACTATTGATTCAAATATTGAGATGGCCTCAGGAACCCTTTCTGTTTGCCAGCAAGCAATACCTGCCAAGGTGAGAAAGTCCACCTCTTTGGGGAAGAGTTGCAGGGCTTCCCGGGAAGCCGAATAGACCTCTCCCCAACGCTGCAAAAAATGATTGATAGAAAGATACTGCATCCAAACGCTCTTTTCAGAGGGCTGACTCTGCAGGAGAGTTTTGATCACCTCTACCGACCGATCTTCCTTTCCTGCCTGAATTAAAAAGCCGGCATATCGATAGACTACTGCTGTGTCTGTCTGATTATTAAGGTATATCTTGGTAAAAAGAGTGTCAATCTGTCGTAAAAAAGTGGAGGCAAAGGCGCGGTTTTGTAGCAACTGTTCCATGTAGTCTATCTTGAGAGCGCTATCCACATAGTCATCTTCCATGAATAGATTTATCTTCTCAAAATAGGTATCATACTCTTGCCGAATCCGATACACCTCTGCTTGACCAAAAATAGCGGGAATGTAACCGGGGTCTTGCGCAACTGCCTCATTGTAACAGTCTAATGCAAGCGAGTCTTTTTCTGATTCGGCGTATAAATCACCCAATACTGTCAATATCCGTGGAGATGGGGAAGATTGAGCTAACTTCTCCAAAAAGGGCTGAGCTTCCTCGCGTTTTCCCTGCATCATCAAAATATTGAATCGGTAAAATCCGGTAGCTTCGGAAACACCTTGGAATTTTTCAATCTCATTGATGAGAGAAATTGCCTTATCCATTTCTCTTTGAGATAAATATAAGTTCGCTAACTCGTAATAAAGATCACTCTTTCTTGGATAACGCGCCAACAACTCTTCGTAAACCTCTATGGCTTGAGCAGGTTGTTGATCCATCAGATAGAACTGTGCTATCTGAAATTGATACCAATAATTGGAGGTGTCGGCCTGAGTTGCGGCAACCATGTAGCGAAACGCCTCCTCTTTTTGACCGTTGCCAAATTTAATCTTGCCCATATAGAAAAGAGCGGCGTCGTGTTGCGGATTGATCTTTAGAAGGTGGGTAAAACACTCTTCGGCATAGAGCCAATCCTCAATATGCACTCCGCGTAATCCCTCCATATAGTAAAACTCTTCTGTCCCCATATCCATCTCAATTTTATGGACAATCCCGCAAGAATAGAGGAGGAAAGTGAGTCCAAACAGTGCAAAAAAAGAAAAAAAACGCGTCATCCGGTGCAAGAAATAGAACACAAAGATAACTTTTTATCAATAATTTTTTTTATAGATGCAACTTTTTCCGTTTTTTTGCATCTGTATATATAACGATAATGAGCATTGGCATAAAAAGGGGTACAAGTTTAGAAGAGTTGGCAAAGAGGTGCATGCAGAACGATCAAATAGCACAACGTCTTCTTTACGAAAGTCTTGCGGGGAAGATGCTGGCTGTTTGCAGGAGGTATGTAGGAAGCAGGGAAACAGCAAAAGATGTGATGCACGATGGCTTTATCAGGTTGTTTGATAAGTTGGAATGTTATTCGGGAACAGGTTCTTTTGAAGGGTGGGCGCGTAAAATTTTTATGAATACGGCACTCACGTATTTACGAAAATCGAATGTATTGCGGTTTAGCGAGTCGGTGGATGATCCAAACGCCTCTATCGCTTTGCCGAGTCAGGAACTTGATACGATTTCATCGGACGATTTACTCAAGTATATCGGGATGATGCCACCTGGGTTTCGAATAGTATTCAATATGTTTGCCATAGAGGGGTATTCACATGAGGAGATTGGGCAAGCGTTACACATAAGCAAAAACACCTCAAGGTCTCAATATGTAAGGGCCCGTAGATGGTTACAAAATAGAATTAAAGCGGATATGTAAATAAGATGTTAAAAACAAAACAGATAAAAATCATTAGAGCACTATCGCTCCTTGCAGTCATCGCGGGGTTCCTTTACTGTTCTTCAGGGTGCTTGGAGAAGGAAGAACTTCCCGGCTCCGTTGGCATTTACGGTCAGCAGACCGATCCCTTTGCCATCTTTAAGATCCATCTTAAGCTCATTGACGCCGATACTCAAGAGCCTCTCTCGGATGTTCGTGCAAAGATAGTGTTCAACGCCACTCCTTCCTTTAATCCACCAACGGCAGAGCAGGTGACTGATACGTTGGGTGTGGCGCTTCTTGTCTTTCCTGCCGCCCCCCTCGTTCCAAAAGAGTTTTGGCTTTCGTTGTCAGACACAACCCAAATTAGACGGTTTCAACAAGAGGTGATTTCCGTACTTTTTACCGCCCCTGTTTTTGCATACATTCCCGGCGATGCAGCCATTTGGGGCACGAAATACCAGGGAACGGCCGAATTGGTTGTTTCTCGCGAAATAAATCAGATATACAATGATGAGAAATAGAGAATTTGAAGACTATATAAAAGAGCGACTGTATGATTACGCCGATCCGGTTGACCCCGCAGGCTGGGATGCTCTTGTGGCTGACCGAAATGCACGGAAGAGAAGGAAAGTGTTGTTTATACGCTTCACCTATGGCGCTACCGCCGTAGCAGCCGCAGTTGTTCTCGTTCTGTTCCTTTTCCCCGGATCGTTTACCCATTCCGACCCTTTGGAAACTTCTTCCATTTCCCTATTGGACACCCCTCCCATCTCTTTAATACCCGATTCCCTTCGGCTTGAAGAGCAGAAATATGTTCCGGACAAGGTGACAGGAGCAGTCCCGCGCTCTTTGGCTGTTGTTGAGAAAGAGGTTGATGCTCTTGCTATTGAGAAAGAAATTGACGTTTTTGAGGTTGAAGAAGGGAAGGCTGTTGAGGTGATTATTGAGGAAGTATTTGAAAAACACGATATTGATAAGGAGACTGAGGTGGATGTTGTTAAGGAAGCGATAGAAACGTTCATACCGGATACCCATTTAAGATTAAGATCCAACAAATCCCGAATAAGACGTTTTAATGCTTCAGAGGGCTGGTCGATTGCAATGGCTTCTTCCTATTCAAATGCTGCGGGAGAGATGCCCTTTTCACCCTCAGTGCAGAAATTGTCGGGCAAAACACGAATCTTTTCTTCATCGACGAATGGAATAGAGAAACAGGAATATTCTTTGCTGTCGCTCTCTCCGCCTGTATCGTTTGGGGTTAATTTCCAAAAAGAGATCAATTCCTGGCTCTCCTTAGGCGTGGGGGTAAATTACACTTTGTTGCAAAGTAAATTCTCCAATGCGTATGACTATTCAGGTCAGGCGCTCACCATTCGTCAATCATTGCACTACGTGGGATTGCCCCTTGGGGTGCTTGTTCACTTTGTGCATCAACCTAAGTTGCGCGTGTATGCCTCTACGGGAGGAATGGTTGAAAAAGCGGTAACGGCTCACTCTTCCAGCATTTCAAGGTATGCCAAAAACTCCGAAAGTTTTTATGTAAAGGGACTTCAATGGTCGGTGTATGCCGGATTGGGGGTTGAGTATTCGTTGTCTCGGCTTCTTGGCGTTTATCTTGAGCCCGGAATCGGATATTTTTTTGACAGCAAGCACAAGCAGCCCCGAAGTATCCGGACGGTGCAGCCGACTCAGTTGAAGGCGGAGTTTGGGTTACGCGTCAGGATTTGATCGGCGGTTTTCTATCTATTTACCCATGTTCAAAAATCCACATATCCCAAGAGACCGTATCACACACAAATTTTCAGTAATCAACCCCATTTTAATTATATAATTATGAAAACAAAAAATGTATGTAACACGGTCATTCTGTCTCTGTCTATGGCACTATGTGCGTGTACTGCCATAGTTCATGATGTAACCTCAACTTTAAAAGAGGACGCTTTTTCAATTGTTGATGGGCGCTGCTGAAAAATTGATTGCTAAAGCGGTATATGAAGGATATTTAAATGATACTATGACCTCCTATACGCCAATTCGTACGGCTTTTATGAATGCAGCAGGAAATCCTTCTTTGACGGCAGCAGCCGTAGCCGATGCATGGAGTGAGGTTGGCGTAGGCTCTGCGTATCTTCGTCCCGTTATCAGCGTCCCAAGTACTTTGTGTTTCGGTTCATCGAGTAATATCACGGTGACCCATCCTCTTACGAACGCTTACTGGACCTCAAGTCCCAATATCGGCATAAACGTCTCCGGAAATACCGTTTCAGCCACAGTAGCAGCCAGCGTAAGCGGCCCCGGCTGGATACGTTATATGTTAAACGGAGAAGTGTGGGCAGAGGAAAACGTATATGTTTACGGCAATATCGTTGAAGGGACACTTCAAGTTGACAACGGATCCCCTGAGGCGCTATACACCGTAAATTTCATATCAGGAACAGACGTGATGGCAACAGCAAATTATCCGAATGCTACTAATTATAACTGGTCATTAATCTACAGCGATGTAACTCTTCCATGGGGTGGAGCCGCCAATCCGCTCTTCTTTTATATGAATAGCGCCACTTCCGCTACATTCAGAGTTACTGTCACCCGCTCCTCGCCCTGCGGAGGCACGCTAACCGCCGACTTTAATTTTGTTAAGACGTTCAAGTCTGCTGCCTATACTGTTTCCAAGGTTGGCTCGGCTGCATTACGCCTTGCCATAGACCAAACAAAGGAGGCGGCACAAAGAATCCAATCCATCAAAACGGCCGGCACAAAATGCGAGGTACAACTCATGACGGCGCCGGAAGGGAAGTTGGTGTTGGAGCAGAACGTTGCCAACTTCAACAACTTTACTTTGGATGTATCCAAAATTTCCAATGGTGTATATCTGCTGCGTTTGATGCAGAACGGAGCCACAGTGCATCTTCAGGCAATAGACGTACGGCATTAAGAAACTGTAAAAAATCTTTGTGTGATGAACAAAATCTTTTTTTTGAGTGCTGCGGCAGTGCTGACGGTGCTCTTAGCGGGGTGTAGCAAGGGAGAGGCTCCGGACGGATTGGGCAAGGTTAGTTTTGCTTCTTCTCGGACGTGGGTGATTGACGGCGCCGGAATCACCCAAACGTGGTCTGATGTGGTAGTGGCCTCGGCGACTTTGATTATGACACATCCACCTATGTTATTAAGGCCGATTGGCGCAATAATCCGGGTTATTCGGGCACCCTCTTTTCTGGGGAGGCGGTGATCAAGTACAGAGATTATCTTTGCCCGGGCGGCTGGCGTGTGCCTACCAAATACGATTTTTATAATTTGACTATGGTATTGGGAAAAGCAGGAGAGGTCCAACGTGATACAACCATCAGCAATAAGTACCTTACCATTTGGGGTGGCGTTCATGGAGGCGATTGTACAATACGAGGCGAACTGGATTATCAAGGGATCTATGGTGTGTACTGGTCGCAGACGCAGGAGTCAGAAGGAACACAGAATAGATTATACTTCTCTATTCATGGAACTGTCCGAGACAACTTTTTTAGTAGGAGTTCCGGCATGCCTGTTCGCTGTGTCAAATGAAACTATATACTTCACAACCACTGCATTTTCAAGTGATGAACAAAATCTTTTTTTTGACGGCCGTGGCAGCACTGACGGTGCTCTTAGCTGGGTGTAGCAAAGGGGGAGAGAGAGGCTCTTTCTCTTGAACCCTCATCAAATATCAAAAACAATCAAATAAGTAATTATCAATAGCATAAATAAAATCATACTATCATTAAATCTCATAAACAACATTTGCATATCTCAAAAAATGGGTGTAATTTTGGGTGAAACTATGAACATCAAAAGAAACACCATATTTACATTAGAAAGCCGGAAGAAAAGTGGTGTATTGGTAACAGAAAACGTGCCCATCCGTATGCGTGTCGTTTATTCCGGCAACCGAATAGATTTCAGTACGGGATACAGGATTGATGTATCCAAGTGGGATGAGAACAAGCAGCGTGTTAAGAATGGCTGCACCAACAAGGTTAAGCAAAGCGCATCGGAAATCAACGCCGACCTGTTAAGGTATTATTCAGACATTCAGGATGTATTCAAGGAATTTGAAGTGATAGATGTATCTCCAACCCCTGAACAACTCAGAACGGCATTCAATAAAAAATGTAAGAAAGATGTTCCGGAGGAAACGGTCATGGAATCCCTTGTTGCTTCTTTCATGGATGTTTTCGACGAGTTTGTGAAAGAGTGTGGAACACAGAATAACTGGACGGATGCTACATACGAAAAATTTGCCGCCGTAAAGAACCATCTGCAAAAATTTGATCCGCATTTGACTTTTGAGGTATTAGATGAATCCAGATTGACAGATTATGTGATCTACTTACGGGATACAAAAGAATTGAGAAACAGCAGTATTGGCAAGCAAATGGGGTTCCTGAAATGGTTTTTGCGATGGAGTAAAAAGAAAGGATACAATAATAACAATGCTTTTGAGGTGTTCAAACCGAAATTGAAGTCCACCCAAAAGAAGGTCATATTTCTGACATGGGCAGAACTAACCAAGTTACGGGATTATCCGATACCGGAAACAAAGAAACACCTTGACCGTGTGCGGGATATCTTTTTATTTCAATGTTTCACAGGGTTAAGGTATTCGGATGTTTTCAATCTGAAACAAAGCGATATTAAGGAAAACCATATCGAAATAACCACGATAAAGACTGCCGACAACTTGATCATCGAATTGAACAACCACAGTAAAGCAATCCTTAACAAATACAAAAATATTCCTTTTGAAAACAATAAGGTGTTGCCTGTTATTACGAATCAGAAGATGAACGACTATTTGAAAGAATTGGCAAAACTGGCAGAAATAGACGAGCCTGTTCGCGAAACATATTACAAGGGAAATGAACGCATCGATGCCGTTACTCCAAAGTATGCGCTATTGGGAACTCATGCCGGACGACGGACATTTATTTGTAATGCGCTGTCATTGGGTATTCCGCCACAGGTGGTTATGAAATGGACAGGTCACAGCGACTACAAGGCCATGAAACCTTATATCGATATTGCAGACGACATTAAAGCCAATGCAATGGATAAATTCAATCAGTTATGATTTATTCTGATTACCTTTGCACTATAAATAACAAACGAAAATGTTAACAGCAGAAGAAATAATATCAATTGCCTGTCGCGGAGAAGGTCACAATGTGGACTTCAAAGTGAGGCTTCCGTCAAAAATCAAAGAAATATCTCCGGACGTATGTGCTTTTGCCAACAGTGAAGGAGGTTACCTATTTTGGGGTATTGAAAACAATGGGCAAATTGTAGGCACTGATATAGATAACAACAAACGTTCAGCCATTCAAAATGGAGTAAGAGAGATATCCCCAAGCATTCAGGTTGATTTGTACGCTGTGGATGTGGATGGTAAAACTGTATGGGTCATGGATATTCCCTCAGGGAAGGATAAGCCTTACGTACTATCTGGTTCAATCTACGTGCGGGAAGGTGCAAATTCGCAGAAACTAACGACTTCTGAAGAGATTCGGAATTTCTTCCAAACCAGTAACCGTATTTACTTTGACACTGTTCCCTGTCCGCGATTTGACGTGAATAAAGATTTGGATGAGGATCATTTTAACTATTTTCGTCACGAATCAAATATTACGGGGAATATCTCTACAAATCAGATATTAAATAACCTACATATATTTAATGACTTGGACATAATAAAAAACGGCGGCGCTCTATTTTTCGGCAAAGATCCGGAAAGATTATTTCCCCATGCCGTCATCCATTGTGTCCTGTTCAAAGGAACAACCAAAGTTCATATCATTGATGACAAGATTTATGGCGGCACTCTGTATCATCAATACAAACAGGCGGAGGCATGGATAAAGGACAAACTTAAAGTTTCTTACATCATGGAAGGAATGGGGCCGCGCAAGGAAATTTGGGAAATTCCTCTTGCAGTTTTTAAGGAATCTATTATCAATGCATTGTCTCACAGGGATTATTACGAGCAAGGGGCCGTCACAATGGTAGAAATATACGATGACAGGGTGGAAATTTCTAATCCGGGAGGATTGCTTCCGGCTGTGAGAAAAGAATTTGGCACAAGAAGCATGAGTAGAAATCCATTGATATTTGGATTGTTTACCCGTATGAATTTGGTTGAGCAAGTAGCATCCGGTATTCCTCGTATGCGTGGTGAGATGAAAGAAGCGGGGCTGTTTGAACCTGTTTTTACTACCGATGGCGGCTTTTTTACAGTAGCATTCAGGCGCCCCGATCAAGATGGCACTACAAATTTAGGTGATGACATAGTAAATCCAGAAAATGACATAGTAAATCCAGAAAATGACATAGTAAATCCAGAAAATGACATAGTAAATCCCGAAAATGACATAGTAAATGAGGGCATCACATTAAAAGATATTGTATTCAATTCGATAAAAGAACAAGAAGGCTTATCTGCTTCTGACATAGCAAAGTTTATTGAAAAAAGTTGGCGAACAACAATGCGATACTTAAACCAACTAAAGAAAGAGAATAAGATAGAATTTCGAGGCGCACCAAAAACCGGAGGATATTATTTAAAGAACCACTAAAATATACTTTTTGTCCTACCAATTGGGGACAACCGAAGCCAACTTATACTATATCTTACTATCATTAAAAATCTTACACTATCCTATCCTACATTTGCAGAAAAATCTGATAGGATATGAATGTACATGATTTAAGAAAAAAACCTCTTTGGCAAATGACGGGAGAAGAATTTCTTCAACTCCATCAAGCAACAGGACAAAAAGAGAGCCCACAACCGGCACACAGTCTCGTAAAAAAGTACGTTTACGGAATACACGGAATTTCCCAACTCCTGTTTTCCGCAATGCAACACCCTAAAAATATTTTTGGACGATTTAGTAGAGTTCGCTCTGCTGTTCATCCATTTTGAGCAGGGAAGATTTGATGTGTTTTGAATCGGGAAGTTGATATGTTATCCGGTACATATTGTGTGTGATTTCGCTTGCTGTTT
>Ga0082212_10003610_pt1 | contig 21864 bp, 12 predicted proteins | sample TergutNt197P3_FD_71548 | JGI IMG/M metagenome (GOLD analysis project Ga0082212, IMG submission 71548) | Neocapritermes taracua P3 segment gut microbial communities from Petit-Saut dam, French Guiana - Nt197 P3 | ecosystem: Host-associated > Arthropoda: Insects > Digestive system > Gut ...
TCAGCCTGCTGGCGGTAATACCTCTGACAGTAGCGGCCGGCCCGGCGGGCATGTCGAACTTCGTCAAGTCGAGGATATACACCCAGGACCTATTTACGGATATCGACGAGAACGAGTGGTATGGCGTCAACGAGCGGGGATCCATCGCCACAGCGTACGTGTTTGGCCTCGTGAACGGGATGGGCGGTACGACATTCGCCCCCGGAAGCGATTTCTCCGTCATGCAGGCCATAGCTCTGGCCTCGCGGGTCCACAGCATCTATTCGACAGGTAACGACATAGTGCAGGGCGAGCCGTGGTACCAGGCGTTCCTGGACTACGCGACAGCCAACGGGATAGTCGCGGCGGGTCAATTCCCTGACCTTGACCGCGCGTGCTCCCGCGCCGAGATGGCGTACATCTTCTCGCGCTCGTTGCCCCCGGAGGAGTTCGTCGCGCTAAACACAGTCAACTCGCTCCCCGACGTCGATACCGGCGCCCGGTACCAAAACGAGATATTCATGCTGTACAGGGCGGGCGTAATAGCCGGGAACGACCTTGAGGGTACGTTCACACCGGACAGCAATATGACCCGCGCACACGCCGCCGGGATAATCAACAACATAATCCTCCCCGATAACAGGGGGAGCGGCAACACATACCCTCCGTCAGCACAGGGGACTTCATACGCGAAGTATGACGCCGCCAGGGATTTCATCGAGGGGATGGCCTGGGTCAAGCTGGACGACAAGGTTGGCTTTATTGACACTACAGGCAAATTGGTCGTACCGATCATCTACGACGGCGCCGGTAATTTCAGCGAAGGCCTGGCCTGGGTAGAGTCCGGCGGCAAGCGGGGATTCGTCGACAAAACCGGCGAGTTGGTCGTGCCGATGAACTATGACGGAACAAGGTCTTTCCACGAGGGGATGGCTATGGTCTGGATTGGTGAAAAAGTTGGTTACGTCGACAAGACCGGCAAGTTAGTCGTGCCGGCTATATATGACGGCGCCAGGGATTTCTGCGAGGGGATGGCCTGGGTCAGGATTGGTGAAAAAAAGGGTTTCGTCGACACTACAGGCAAAGTGGCAGTGCCGATAATATATGACAGCACAGATAATTTCTGCGAAGGCCTTGCCTGGGTCATGCTTGATGACAAAAGTGGTTTCGTCGACAAAACGGGCGAGGTGGTAGTGCCAATCATCTACGACGGCGTCCAGGATTTCAAAGAAGGCCTGGCCTGGGTCAAACTGGACGGCAAGGTAGGTTTTGTCAATAAAACCGGCGGGGTGGTAGTGCCAATCATCTACGACGGCGTCCGTAGTTTCAACGAAGGCCTTGCCTGGGTCATGCTTGATGAAAAACGGGGATTCGTCGACACTACAGGCAAAGTCGTCGTGCCGTTAATATATGACGTCGCATCTGATTTCAACGAAGGCATGGCTTGGGTCGAGTCCGGTGGCAAACGGGGATTCGTCGGCAAAACCGGCGAGGTGGTAGTGCCGATTGCCTACGACGGCGCCAGGGATTTCTGCGAAGGCCTGGCCTGGGTCAAACTGGACGGCAAGATAGGTTTTGTCAACAAAACCGGCGGGGTGGTAGTGCCGATCGTCTACGACGGCGCCAGGGATTTCTGCGAAGGCCTGGCATGGGTCGAACTGGCCGGAAAGGCAGGTTTTGTCAACAAAACCGGCGGGGTGGTAGTACCGATTATCTACGACGGCGCCTTGAATTTCCGCGGGGGTATGGCACGTGTCACGCTCGATGGAAAAAGGGGATTCGTCGACACTGCAGGCAAAGTCGTCGTCCCTCCGATATATGACGACGCAGATGAGTTCTATGATAACATTGCCAGGGTCAAGCTGGACGGTAAATGGGGCTTTGTCGATGTGTCCGGAAACGTTATCGTGCCAATCATATACGATGGCGCGGAAAACTTCATCGGGGGCATGGCCCGTGTCTATATGGGCGATAAGTGGGGCTTCGTAGACAGCACCGGCAGAGATATTCCTTTACCATGACGTTATGGTTGGCGGGTCAGGGGGGGCAGGCTCAATAGTCAACTCTCCACTGAAATAGATAGCTCGCGCAACTGCGCCCCGTCGACAACGTCAGGGCAACCGGTCATTAGCTCCGAAGCGTTCTGCACCTTTGGGAACGCGATGACGTCGCGTATACTGCCAAGTCCGGCCAGATGCATCACCAAACGGTCGAGGCCGTAGGCAATCCCGCCATGCGGCGGCGCACCGTACCTGAACGCATCGATCAAATGCCCGAAACGTTCCGACGCGTCTTCGTCGGAGAACCCCAACGCGCGGAACATGCGCCCTTGCATCTCCGGTGTGTTTATCCTTATGGAGCCGCCGCCAAGCTCCGTCCCATTTAGCACGATATCGTACGCCTTGGCGCGGCAGTCTGCTTTTTCATTTTCCAAAAGCTCCGCATCCTCATCCATCGGCGCCGTGAACGGATGATGCTTCGCCACGAAGCGCCCTTCCTCCTCGGAGAACTCGAACAAGGGGAACTCCGTTACCCAGACGAACTCATATGAGCCCTCCTTAACCAACCCGAGCCTTTTGGCGCACTCGCACCGCAATGCGCCCAGGGAAGCGAACACGACGTCGTTGCTTGCGTCCCCGACAATCAGGACCAGCCCGCCGGGGCCCGCCCCTGCGCGGTCCAGGATAGCGCTGTTCTCGCCGTCTGTCAGGAACTTGGAGAACGAAGAGGACACATTCCCATCCCCGTCGATTTTTGACCAGACAAGACCTTTCGCCCCATACGTCTTTACGAACTCGACCAGGGAGTCTATCTGCTTACGGGGCATGTACCCGCCGCCGGGGGCGTAAATCATCCTTACGCTGCCGCCCCGGGCGATGGGGTCGGAGAAAACCTTGAACCCGCAACTCCCCGCAATGTCGCTTATATCGCACAGTTCGAGTCCGAACCTCAGATCGGGCTTATCGGAGCCGAACCTGTCCATAGCCTCGCGCCACTTGAGGCGTCGCATCGGGACCGCAATATCAACGCCGAGGATTTCACCCCATAACCGCTTCAGGAACCCTTCGTTCATAGCAATCACATCCTCGACCTCCACGAACGACATCTCGAGATCGATCTGGGTGAACTCAGGCTGCCTGTCGGCGCGTAAATCCTCGTCCCGGAAGCAACGGACGATTTGCATATACCTGTCGAAGCCTGCGAGCATGAGGAGTTGCTTATACTGCTGCGGCGACTGCGGCAGCGCGTAGAATTTGCCCGGATGGACGCGGCTTGGCACCAGGTAGTCGCGCGCGCCCTCGGGCGTCGACTTTGTAAGCATAGGCGTCTCTATCTCCAGAAACCCGTTTTCGTCGAAATAGTCGCGCGCGACCTTGGCAGCCTTGTGGCGCAGCGCGATAAACCTTTGCATGTCCGGACGCCGCAAATCAAGGTAGCGGTACTTCAAACGCAACGCGTCATTGACGTCGGAACCCTCGACGATTTCGAAAGGAGTCGTCTCGGATTTTGCCAGGATACGCAGCGACCCGACCTCCAGCTCGACGTCACCGGTCGGTAAGTCAGGGTTTTTTGATGAACGCTCCCGCAAGACGCCCCGGGCGGAAAGGACAAACTCGCTGCGGACAGTGGACGCCGCATCAAACACGACCCTGTCAGTGTTATCGTCGAAAGCGAGCTGGAGCACCCCCGAGCGGTCGCGAAGATCGATGAATATGAGCTGTCCCAGGACGCGGCGCCTCTGCGCCCAGCCGCAGACAGTAATCCCGCGCCCGACGTCCCCGATGCGCGGCTCCCCGCAGTACATATCGCGGCTGAAACCGGTTGACTGATCCATAAGCATTTGATTCCTTTCACATTTATCTTTACACTTCACACGGTCCGGTCAGGCGCTGTGAGTGCATTCCGTAAGCGGAGCATGGATGCGGAGCGCCGCATGTATTAGCCATGGATGCTTATCCATGCGGGAAGGAATGCAGTTGCAGCGCCTGACGCAAGTGACCGTGTGAATTGTAACCTTATCATAAAATGATTGTAGAAAATAGAAATATACAATTGTTTCCAACTTAATGATGTGTTATTATGATAATTATACAAGTTAAGCAAAACTCTGACAACAAGGAGGAATAGCAATGATAGAAGCCCAGACCCAAAGGGAATACGTGCGGACTGATAGTTGGTCGGTAAGCGCGAAAGTATGCAAGGCAACCGACCCGGATGAGTGGTACGACGTCCAGGTTCCTAACATAGCTGCCGGAGGAGCCCTGTTATCAACGAAGGCGGTGCTTGCAATTGGGGATGAAGTGCAACTCGACATGGAGATAGACCCGATGACGCCGGGGATTACCAGGAAAGTCCCTATGAAAGCCAAAGGCATCATTAGGAGCGACAGGGGGTCCAACGAGGTCACCTACACATACAGCGTCGAATTCACGGAGATATCAAAAAACGATAAAACACGCCTTGATGAGATGATCCGCATGTCGAACTACTCGCTAAAATTAGGCTCGGAAGCAGATGAATTCAGCGTATTCAACAGATAAGGCGGTTCCCTGCCACATTGCATTGACCCATGCCGCTACCCGCCGGCCGGCCTGAAGTAGACGCGGACGGTGACGTCGCTGTTTGGCATGGTGAACCAGGGCTCGGCTGTTGCGCCAATGGTAAGACCGCCCGAGGAAACTTCCAGATAATCAAACTCAAACCCGGCGTCGGGGCTTATTACCATCAAAATGGCAGCCCCCTGCTCCGCAGATGAAAGGTTTGCCTCAGCGGACCCGCCCAATGAAGGCGCCACGGTGATGCTGTATCGGGACTGGGCCGGCTTGAAATGCGCCATGATAAACACATCATTCCCCGGCATTAAGAACGTCGCCTGGGGCAAGTCCCGATTGCTCAGCACAACGCCCCCCCCGAGCACGTCCCAGCGTTCGAACTCATAACCCGCGCCGGGCGTCGCGGTCAGTGTCACCATAGTACCCGGAACTGCGGAAGGCGGATCGACGATGGCTGTCCCTTCTGAAGCGTTCAGATAATCCACAGATGTGTTATATAACAGCGGCACGAAATGCGCCATGATGGATACGTCGCTTTCGGGCATAGTAAACGACGTAATCGAGTTGCCGCTGTTGGCGACAGAAATACCGCCCGAGAGGACTTCCCAGCGTTCGAACCTGTACCCCTGGTTCGGGCTGGCGGTAATATGTACAGTTACGGATGGTTCCGCGTCGGTCCGGTCTGCGCCTGCAGTACCGAAGGCGGGATCATTCGAATTTATTATTACCGGGAAAACGACTGCCCGCTCCAACCTGAAGTAGGCGATGATGGAAACATCGGCTCCGGGCATACTAAACGTCACGCTTGAAGAGAAAGCGGAGCTGAGGGTGACAGAGCCTGAAACGACGTCCCAGTGGTCGAATATATACCCTCCCGCCGCGACGGCTGTCAGGCGCACCGTCGCATTCCTAGGCGCTTGGGTGTGGCTTGAAGTGACCGACCCGAACGACTCATCATTGACACTTACAGATACATTGTATGTATTCTGCGACGGGGTAGGCGTCACCGCCCCGGTATCGCCGGTGGCGCCGGCCGGGTCTGTGGGGGTATCGGAAGGGTCGCCGGTCGAAACGTCTGAGGTCCCGGTTGGCAACTCATCGCCCGGGCCTTGCGTATCGGGATCCGGCCCCCTGCCGGTCATAAGCAGGATAGCCGCGGTCGCAAGCGCCAGGATAATAACGGCTATTACGATCCAAATAGCGGTTCTGCTATTTTTCGTTTCCGCAGGTTGGTACACCGGCGGTAAAACCTTTCCTGCGGGAGGCGCCGCAGAACCCGGGGGCGCATAGGTTCCCGCAGGGAACCCCGCTTTTGCCCCTGCCGCCCCTGACCACCCTGTCACCCCGGCTGTGACGGCAGACCCTGCCGCCCCTGCACCGGCCGCCCCGGCTGTGACGGCAGACCCTGCCGCCCCTGCACCGGCCGCACCGGGAACCGCGGGGGGCCTGACGGCCGGGGGCCTCACGATTCTCCCCGCGTTCGGGGAGATTGGCGTTTGTGCAAGCAACGTCTTGGCAAAAGCATTCTCGGCTTTGCACCACGGGCAGGACTCAAGTTTACTGTAATACTGGTGGTGGGGGACGTCCGGGCAGCCCATCAGATTGCCCCGTAGCCTACGCAATGCCGCGTGCCACTCCACCGGGCTCGGTCTGGCGCCCGGAATCCTGTAGCCGTCGATGAAAGCCCGTTTGAAGAGCTGCCTTATATCCTCCGGCAGGATACTGACGCCCGGCGCATAGACGGGGATTTTGACCCCCGGGATGTTCTGCATAAACGGGAAGAGGCCCCTGACAATGTTATCGGATGGCTGGGGGGCCACGACCGAGGCCTGCCGCCCCGGTATTACCGCGCAGGCGAATGGGTGCGCCCCGTTCATCAGCAACTGGAAAATATGCACAGCTAGGGCGAAGTGATCGGTCTCCCTGGTGAATGTCGGCAACGGAGCGGTCGCAAGCGTGCTGCCCCCGCGCATTTTCGACTGTATCTCACAGGCGAGGTACTCGGGGATCGCAACGTCGCAACGGTATGTTTTAAGCCCGTCTTGTATGTGGTACGAGTCTGTATCCAGAAAAACAATAAGCCCGGAACCGGGATTGACGCTGATATTCTTTGGATTGAGATCTCCGCAAACGTGCCCGGCTTCATGCAGGCCGTGCAGGACTGCGCAGAGGTTTTCAGCGATAATGATTTTGCTTTTCCAGGGCATTTCGGGGTATTTTGAGGACGACCCCGGCTCGTAGATAATATTCAGATCCTCATTCGTTTCCAGCTTTGGCATGATGAAGCCGGCGAAATGGCTGTTATCGTCATATATTACGTCCAGGGGCCAGGCGATTTGATTGAGCACGCTTTTATCGGGGGGGAAGTCCACCATCCGGATCAGCTTCTGCTCTTTTTCCGGGCGGGCTTTTCCGGGCTTGTAAATCTTTGCTACCAGGGTTATGTCGCTGAGGACGGGGTATATATCACCTTCGCCCCCGCCCGCAAGCCGATCGGCCGATAAGCCGTATCGCTTTCCGCCTTTCCCGCTAAACACCATGTCCGTTACCATAATCTCCCCCGTCAACTGTCATACAGTTGGGGATATGCCTTTTTGTCCCACTCAAGCTGTAAGGCGTCCCAGTCAGGTTCCCCGTAGAAAGCATCCTCTTTGGCTTCAGGTACTATATCCCCGTCCACGAGCACGACGACGGTTTTATCGTCCGTGATTGCCGCGCAAGCTTCGCTTTCCAGAAAACCCATCCGGGCTTCTTGTATAGACCCGATCGTATCGCCGGAGACTCCGAGCACCCGGTTATCCATGAAAAACTGAATCAGCGGGATATATATCTCGACCGGCTGGCCCTTCAGCAGATAAGGGAAGAAAGTATCATAAACGCCGTCTGTCGCGAGAAGGACGCCTGCGAACCTGCCGTCGGCGGCGCCTATCGCCCACGAGTCAACCCCTGCCCGAAGGGGGACGACATAAATCCCCTCAGACTTTTGGGGGGATGTTATGGCAATATAGTCCCCGTCCTGTGTAAGCCCTATGACGCCGCCGTCGCCGGAATGCCCGTATGTGACCTTACCCCCGTCATAGATGACCAGGGAAAGCGTCGTGTCATACTCGGAAACCGGGTGTTCATTAGAGAGCGCAAGCTTGTAGATATCCAGTTCCGCCTGGGTGAAAGCCCTTTCAATCAGGCTTTCAAAGTCGCACCCGGGGTCCTCGCAAATCCCGTCCGCGCATACGCGAACAGCCGTCTCGACCGCAAGGGCGGACGCCGCGTCAGAATACTCGCAACTGCCGACGCCGTCGGCAATGGCGGCGATGACGGTCCCGTTTTCCAGTTTCTCGGTCTTGTTGGCGTCCTGGCATGGAATGCCGCGGCGCACATGCGACGTGCCCTGAAGGGAACCCCCGTAACTGTATATCACGGGCGGTTACCAGTCAGCCGGGACCACGCGGGCGTTTTCGGGGAGATCCCCGAGCCTTACGTCCTCCCCGACGCGGCTTACCGAAATAGCTACCATGCTTTCGCTCATCCAATTGAAAATCCCGTCAAAGTTAGTATCAGTAAGCTCAATGACGCGGTTCGTGAGCTTGAAAAGCGTGTTCCTGTCATAATCCCCGACGCCGAGCGCGAAGAACTTCAGCTTCCCGTGGGTCCCTTTGTTCTCTTCTTCCCAAATCCGGTAGGCCGCGTTTTCTATATCATCGGTCGGGGCGCCGTCCGATATCATAAAGATCCACGGCCTGAACACAGGCGTCCCCACGGAGTTGTAAAACTGATTCCGCGACTTCACCATATCGATGGCAAGATCGATCCCCGCGCCCATGTATGTCATCCCGGTAGCGCGCAATGTGACCGGTTCCATCCGGGCGATCGGCGTGAAATCCTGCACGATGCGGGCGTCGTTGTTGAACTCGACGATAGCGATATCGACGCGCCTGCCGGCAAGCTCGTCCATCGAGACCTGCTCTTTGAAGGAGTGCAGCGCGTAGTTGAGGCTGTCGATAGGCTGCCCGGTCATCGAGCCGGAAGTGTCCAGAAGCAAGACGCACGCCAGATGGGCTTCGTTCGGCGCCATGATTTTTGGCGCGCCATAGGTTTCCTGTACCAACATTTCATAGTCCTCCGATTCAAGTGTTGAGTGATATGCAACAAGCTTATCAACTAGTTGTATCATATTGGTAACTTACGATGCGACGACCCTTGCGTTTGCGGGTAGATCGCCGAGCTTTGGCTCATCGCCTACAGGGCTTGCCGAAACCTCGATGAGGCCCTCGCCTACCCAACTGAAGAACCTCTCGAAATCGGCGTCGGTCAACTCCATGACGCGGTTCGTTATCTTGAGCAACGACGCCTTATCATAATAACCTGCGCCCAGTGCAAAGAACCTGAGGCTCCCTGTTCCGGGGCTACTCTCCGCATATCGTACGCGCTCGGCGGCGTAATCGACGTCATCTGACGGGGTGCTGTTGGAAACCATGAGGATCCACGGCCTATATGCCGGGGTGCCCAGGGAGTCGTAAACCTCGCAGCGGTCGTAAAGCATATCGATGGCAAGATCGATCCCCGCGCCCATTGCGGTCCCGCCGCCGGCGCTAAACGAGTATGGCTCTGAAATCTCCGCGACCGGCATAAAGTCGGCGATGACGTAGGCGCTGCTGTCAAACCCGACAACGGCTATATCCACCCGGCGGCTTGCCATCTCGTCCATCCTAACCTTGGCGATTAGACGCTGCAATGCTTTGTTCAAGTTACCGATAGTATAGCCAGCAATCAGATCTGACGTGTCTATGAGTACGATACACGCCAAATGCGGCTCATCAGGGGATGTGATTATCGGATCGCCCTGGTTGTGCATAAACAGCGGCAGATCGTCCTCATCAGGCGGCGGTGGCGAGTCCCCTTCAAGCAGCGGCCCTTCTTCCTGCAGTACACCATCCTCCGGCTGCGGCATGTCGCAAATATCGCAGAATGTATATGGCATGTCCAGCTCGGCGCCACAGTTGAAACATCTCATTGTAATCCCCCCATTGCATCCATGACAGAAAGCCCGGATAATGATTGCGCGGCAATTGCAGCGATTATTATATCACATAAACCTCACAAAGCGCCAGCGGCGTTTGAAATCATCAACTTGATCCGGTTCTCCTGGTTAATCTTCGTCGCACCCGGATCGTAGTCGATGGCGACGATGTTCGAATCCGGGAAATCATCCTTCAGCCGCCTGATCATGCCCTTGCCGACGACATGGTTCGGCAGACAGCCGAACGGTTGCGTACAGACGATATTCTTCGTGCCGGTGTGGATAAGCTCCAGCATCTCCGCAGTGAGCAACCAGCCCTCGCCCATCTTGTTGCCGTAGCCGAGATAGCCTTTGATGAGCCGTTGCAGATCCGAAAACGACCCCATCGGCCGGAAAACCGGCTGTGACTTGACAGACTCTATCATAACACGCTGAAGGCCCTCGATATAGCCCTGGAAAATACCCGCGACCAGCTTTTTCAGCTTGCTCCCGTGGTAAAGGTCGACGTCGGCGACCCGGTTGTTCACCTTAAAAATCATAAAATCCGTCAAGCCCGGGACGACAGGCTCGCAGCCTTCGCCGAGCAGGAACTGTTCAAGCCCGTTGTTCCCCAGCGGCGCGTATTTGACATATATCTCCCCGACGACGCCGACTCTTGGTTTGTCCCTGTCCCCGCGCAGTCTAATTGACGCGAAGTCTGCGGCAATCTCCTCCATAACGCGCCGCATCTCTTTCTTGCGCAGACCGTGCCCGCCTGTGCTGCCGCGTCCCCGGCCGAACATGGCGGCGATCTTGTCTGTCCAGCGCTCTGACGCGCGGTCGGTTGAGCCCTCGTCTATCTCATAAGGCCTGCACTGGTTCGAAAGCCAGACAATGAGGTCGCCATAGATCATCGCGGCGGCAAGGCGGCGGATCACCGGCAGCGACAGTTTGAACCCGGGGTTCTTTTCGAGCCCGGAAAGGTTCACGGAAACGACGGGTATTTGCGGCGCCCCGGCTTTGTCGAGCGCTTTTCTCAGCAGATGGATGTAGTTGGAAGCGCGGCAGCCCCCGCCGGTCTGCGATATCAGCAGGCCGATTTTATCTTTGTCGTACTTCCCGCTGTTTATCGCTTCGAGCAATTGCCCTATAACGAGGAGCGCCGGGTAGCAAGTGTCGTTGTGGACGTACCGCAGCCCTGTTTCGACTATGCCGCGGTGGGTCGTCGTGAGCATGTCTATCTTATAGCCATACAGCTCGAACACTTTCTTCATCATCGTGAAAGTCACGGGCAGCATCTGCGGCATCAGCAGCGTGTACTCGCGCTTCATCTCCTCCGTGAAGGTGAGGCGCCCGTTCTTGTCATAGACCAGTTTTGCCATCTGTCTTCCTCGCTTTGTCCGCCGCAATCAGGCTCCGCAGCCGAATCTTAACAGCGCCCAGATTGCTGATATCATCGATTTTGAGCTGCGTGTAGAGCTTCCCCCCGGACTCCAGGACCTCCCGCAACTCATCCGTGGTAATAGCGTCAGTCCCGCATCCGAAGGATACAAGCTGGACCAGTTGCATATCGCCATGCCCGGCAACGAACCGCGCGGCGTTGTACATACGGGCCTGATAAGTCCACTGGTTGAGAACCTTGCGCGGTGAATACCCCATATGGCGCGAGACAGCGTCCTCCGTTATCAGGACGAGGTCCAGCGAGGTTATGAGCTCGTCGATACCGTGGTTGACCTCAGGGTCGGCGTGATACGGCCTGCCCGCCACGACGATGATGCTCTTGCCCTCCCGGCGCGCGTATTCGATATACTTGACCGCCTCGTCCTCTACTTCCTGTTTGTAAGTATAATACGCCTTATACGCGGCTTTTGCCGCCTTTTTCGTCTCGCGCCTCGGGATCCCGAACAACGCGGAGAAATACTCGCCGGCCTTTATCATGAAACCCCGCTTCTTATGCAATCCAAAGTACGGGGTCAAAAAACGCGCATTCTTCAGCCTTGGCATGTTGGCTGCAAGGAGCTCCGGATAATATGCTACCACGGGGCAGTTGTAGTGGTTATCGCTGATGCGTTCATCGAAATTGTAAGGCATACAGGGGAGGAAAATGACATCGACACCCATATCGAGCAGCGATTCGATATGGCCGTGCATAAGCTTCGCCGGGTAACAAACAGTGTCGGATGGGATCGATCGCTGGCCCGAGATATACAGTTGCCGTGAAGACTCCGCCGAAAGGACGACGTCGAAGTCAAGTCTGGTGAAAAACTCGAACCAGAAAGGCAGATTCTCAAACATATTGAGCCCGAAAGGAATACCGATCCGCCCCCTCGCGCCGGTCCCGCCGCCGACGCCCTGCATCGACTTAAGCTTGAGGTACTTAAACTTCATTAGGTTCGGCCCGGAAGACGGATCCACGCCAAGCGGCCTCGAACACCGGTTTCCGGAAATGAAACGGCGGCCGCCGTCAAAGGTGTTGACAGTCATGCTGCAATTATTCGTACAGGCCCCGCAGACCACCGGCCTTGCCTCATGCTTGAAGCCTCCGAGCGCGGATCTATCCAGGATGCCTGACGAGACCGCCGTGCCCGACGCAGCCGCCGTGCCCGACGAGACCGCCGAACCCGACGCAGCCGCCGTGCCCGACGAGACCGCCGAACCCGACGCAGCCGCCGAACCTGACGAGACCGCCGTGCCCGACGCAGCCGCCGTGCCCGACGCAGCCGCGACGCCGGGCGCGCCCGCCCCGGAGTACGCGCCCGCCCCGGAGTACGCGTCCGACGCGCTCAGGGCCGCGCCATAGGCGCCCATCAGCTCCGAAATTGCCGGGCGGGTGACGGCGACCCCCAGTTCGCGCTCGAAAGCGCGCAGCACGGCGTCGTTGAGGAACGTACCGCCCTGTACGACAATATTCCTGCCCAAATCTGCCGCGCTCGCAGCGCGTATCACCTTGTACACCGCATTCTTGACAATCGATATCGACAACCCGGCGGATATAGCCTCGACCGGGGCGCCATCCTTCTGCGACTGCTTTACGCTGGAGTTCATGAACACGGTGCAGCGCGAACCGAGGTCTGACGGCGCGGCTGCGAACAACCCCAGCTTTGCGAAGTCGGAGATCTCATACCCAAGCGCGACCGCGAACGTCTCGATGAAGCTGCCGCAGCCGGACGAGCAGGCCTCATTGAGCATGATGCTATCAATCGCGCCGTTACGGATTTTAAAGCACTTGACGTCCTGGCCGCCGATGTCGATAATGAAATCGACGCCCGGGTCGAAATGCTTCGCCGCGCGGTAATGCGCCATGGTCTCGACGACGCCGAGGTCGAAGCGGAACGCATTCTTGATAAGCTCCTCGCCGTACCCGGTGACGGCGGCCCCGAGTATCCCCACCTTGTCGCCGAAACGGTCATAAATGACCTTTAACTGCTCAAGTACAATCGATACTGGGTTACCCCTGTTATTGGTGTAAAAACTGTAAAGTATTGCGCCGTCCGGGGTGATGAGCGTCAGCTTAGTCGTTGTGCTGCCCGCGTCGACGCCGAGGAAAGCGCCCCCGGAGTACTTATCCGCATCGACTGCGGCGGGCGACGCGCCGGCGTGCCTTGCGCAAAACCCGTCATACTCTTCAGCCCCGGTAAAAAGCGGCTCAAGGGTGTTGTCGGCGCCGATATCGCCGGCCGTGTCCTCGAGCTGCCTCAATATTTCGTCAAACAAGAGCGCGCTGCCCGGATCCGCGCACATTGCGGCGCCGATAGCCGCGAAGCATTCGGCGTCCTTCGGGAAAATGGCGGACTCATCGCCAAGCCCCAGGGTCTCTATGAACCTCTCGCGGAGCCCGAGCATAAAAGTCAGCGGGCCGCCCAGGAAAACGAGCTTGCCCCGAAGCTCGCGGCCTTGCGTCAGCCCGCCGATCGTCTGGTCGACAACCGCCTGGAAAATCGAAGCCGCGATATCCTCGCGCCTGCCGCCTTGATTGAGGATCGGCTGGATGTCGGATTTCGCGAAAACGCCGCATCGTGAAGCGATAGGGTAGATTTTCTCATGGCGGAGGGAAAGCGAGTCAAGCTCCGGGACGGTGACATTGAGCAGCGTCGCCATCTGGTCGATGAATGCGCCCGTACCGCCCGCGCAGGAGCCATTCATCCGCTCCTCGAGGCTGTCGCCGAAGAAAATGATTTTGGCGTCCTCGCCGCCCAGCTCAATGACCGCGTCGGCGTCCGGTATGCGCTCCCTCACGACCGCTGCAGTCGCGTACACCTCCTGCACGAACGGCAGCCCTGACGATTTTGCGACCCCAAGCCCGGCCGAGCCTGTAATCGCGGGCGCGGCCATCTTCCCGCGCAGAATAGCGGACGCAGAACGCAACTGCTCCGCCGCTTTTTCCCTGACCTTCGAGAAATGCCGCTCATAAGAGCTGAATAATAACTCATCGGCGTCTGACAGAACTACAGTCTTGACCGTGGTGCTGCCTATGTCTATACCAATGCGCATAGTGGTTTTTTAGTCCTTTAGCAGAAGTTCATCAATTTCGACAGGTCCGGCCAAAGCCCGGGATAAGTCCCCCGCTTCCGATCGCGACGTGAGAGGGTCCCGCCGGACTACATAATAACATCTAATGGTCTGTCTGTATAGACAAATATGCAACGAAGCAACGCCTGACCTTACCCGCATGACACAGTTCACGGGTAGCCGGGATTCTTGACAAGCATCATGGATTGTGGCATTCTGTGCTGGGGCGGCCACCGCGATGCGAAAGGAATGGACTTTATTATGTTTGATATAAAAACGCTGCTTAACTATGAGCGGGTGGTATTGCAGTGCCACGACAACCCCGATCCGGACGCCATCGCCTCGGCGTTTGCGCTCTACCGTTTCCTGGAGGCAGGGGGCGTCGACGCGTTAATCGTTTACAGCGGGTTTTCTGAAATACGCAAAGCGAACCTGCTGCTGATGACGGAATCGCTCGGAATACCGGCCCGCTACATCGGAAAGGACGATGATGGGGCGGGCGCCGGCCAAAAAGACGGTACGCTGCTTGTGACAGTCGACTGCCAGTACGGCGCGGGCAATGTCAAGAAACTCGCGGCGAAAGAAACCGCAGTGATCGACCATCACATAATAGAGGCGGAGCTTCCGCCCCTTTGCGACGTAAGGCCATACCTCGGGAGCTGCTCGACGCTGGTTTGGAAGCTGCTCCGCGACGTCGGGTTCCCGTTCCGGGACAACCCTGACGTCTGCACCGCGCTATATTACGGTCTGTATACCGACACGGGAAACCTCGCGGAAATAGTGCACCCGCTGGACATGGACCTGCGCGACAGCATCAAATACGATACAGGTTTGATGAAGAAGCTGAAAAACTCGAACCTCTCGCTGGACGATCTGGTGATAGCCGGAAAAACGCTGAACACCCACTGGATTTTCGAGGACACGCACAGCGCGATATTTGAGGCCGAGCCCTGCGACCCCAACATCCTTGGATTCACGAGCGACCTTGCCCTGCAGGTATACACTATCGACGCATGCGTCGTGTTCTGCAACGTGAGCGGCGGGATAAAGCTCTCTGTGCGCAGTTGCGTCCGGGAAACCATGGCCAACGAGCTTGCGTCGAGGCTTTGCGAGGGGGTTGGCTCCGGAGGGGGGCACAAAGACAAGGCGGGCGGGTTCATCAGCGGCGACAAACTCAACGAGACAGGGCTTTCACCGTCAGCTTTCCTAAAGGAGCGTTTCATCCAGTATTACAGCGAGTACGACCTGGTATACAGCGACAGGCTCGACCTTGACCTTACGTCTATGGAAATGTATCGTAAAAAAGAAATACCCGTCGGCTACGCGCAAACGACGGACGTGTTTCCCCCGGGTGCGGAGGTAATAGTGCGCACGATCGAGGGGGATACATACATCACCGCCGACCCCGATATATATATCATGGTCGGCGTCTGCCAGGAGATATGGCCAATCCGCCGCGAGAAATTCGAGGCGTCATATCTCGTAATGGAGGGGCAATACAAGCCCGACGGGCAGTTTTGGACGGAAGACCACTACGAACCGACCGTGAAGGACAAGGTTCAGGGGGAACCAATATCGCTGCTGCCATATATTAAGCCATGCATACCGAACGGCGGGAGCCCGATATACGCCAAAAAGCTGGAAAAGCGCACAAAGGTATTCACGTCGTGGAACTATGAGGGGTACATGTATGGCGGCGCCGGCGACTTCCTTGCGGTGCGGGCCGACGACTCCCACGACGTGTACGCGATCGAGAAGTCGATTTTCCACAAAACATATGAGAAGATTGAAAAATAAGAGGTATTGACCCCCAAGGCAACCGCCTGTAACGGGGCGGTTACCTTTTTCATGAACGTCCGCCGAGATCCACCAGTTTACCAACAATTATCAGCCTTGCATTCCTGAAATCGTACGCGCAAGTGCAAAGGCAGACAATCCGGTCGCCCTCGCCGACCCCGACGTCGCTGATAAAAAAGCTGCGGCCCCTTATGTCGTCGATATAGGCCTCGAAATCACTCTCGCCTGAGAATTCCAGAGGGGGGACTTCAACGCCGGAATCGAGCAGGTACCCCGCAATCAGGACGAGTCCGTAATCACGTTCCGGGGTAAAGATAAGAAGCTCGCGGTTTTTATCGTAAAACTCCTGGTTTCTGTAGTTCCTCAAAGCCCCAAACATTTCGCCCGAGTTCGACATATGCCCGTATATCAGCGAGTTGGCGTCTGTAAAACCCGGGCTGTTCCTGTAATCGAGGAAAATCGCGCCCGCCCTCTGCCTTGCCCCATCCGGCAGATGCGACAGGAAGTATGAGTTGTCCGCCGTTTGCATTATTGGGTAATCTATCGGCGTACCCTCCAGCAGGAGCCATCCTATGATACCCGGGAAGCTTTCGCCAAGGGCTTCGAAGTCAACATAAGGGATCCAAGGCTCCTCTTCGTCGGCGGGTTCGCTATCCGCCACGGACGCCCCTGGCGGGCCGGGCGGCGCATCGGTTGGTTGCGCCTCCTGCCCCGGCGCCTCCGGAGCGGGCATGCGGGGCGGGCGCCTGGCTACCTCCTCGGTAAGCTTGGCATAATACGTTATGCTCTGCCTGCTTGCGTATAGCTCGATACCGAACCCGACGGCAAAAAAAGCGACGGCGGCTATGCAGACCCCCATCAGGGCGTACAGGACCAGGCGTTTCCTTCTATTGGCCTTTCTCCTTGCCCCGGCGGGTTTATTCCATTTTACGGTCTTTCTTCTTACCACTGTTTCTTCCACACATTAGCTTAACGGATTCGCGGCAGTTACTTGCATTATAAACGACCGGGCGGCAAATGTCGATCGCCGCCCGGTCATTGAACTTATATTATCTGCTGTAGGGTTGCACTTCGCAAGGTCCGGTCAAGCGTTGCCAGTGCATTCCGCAAGCGATCTTGCGATCTGTGACAATTATCTGCGCCTTCTGCCCGTTGTCGCCTTTGTGCGGTTTATCAGGCGCTGAATGCCGCTTACCGCCATTATCGACAGGCATATACCAAGGAACCAAAGCGCTATCGTGTTGTCAATCGAAGTCCTCGGCATGTCGCCCAGCGGCACATCCTCTTCGACAATTTCAGTCGGCGGGAAACCCGTAAGCGGTACGTCGTCCGGGGGTAGCTCGGTGTCATCGCCGTCGCCGGGATTGTTGTTATTGCCGCCGCCTCCCGGGGGCCCGCTGAGCGGGACCTGGCTGTAGCCGTTTGTAATCGTCACCTGGGTCGTCCTGCCCCTTGAGACGCTGTAGGCGCCTTCGCCGGTTACGCTCTCCAGCGTGTAACCCGCTATACCGCCCGGATTGGTCTCAGTGACCGTGTAGGAGCCGGGTTCCAGCCCGGTGAAGCTGACTGTCCTGTTGGCGCCGGTAATCGTCTGCGACCTGCTGTAGTTGCCGGGGCCTGTCACAGTGATTGTCGCTGACCAGTTGTCCGGGACGTTGGTAACGCCTGCGAACGCCTTCGTGACCGTCAGAGTCCCGTAATCCGTGCCCGACGGCGGGTTATATGTCTGCTGGGGCGCGTACCTGTTTTCGAACACCGCAATATAATCGGATTCGTTGTCACTATTAGTCTTCTCAGTCCAGCCTTCATTGCTGTTCTCGTCGTATATTTGCCTGATAAATTCGACCTCGTCGCCTTTGTAAGACACCCAGCCTGCAAGTATCCTGTCATCGTACTCCCAGTACTGCGCGTTGCCTTTCAGTTCGATGAGGTAGGCCATACCCTGGAAACCCCTGAATTTTTCGGCAAAATCCATTCGGAACTTCATGTGGAAGACATTTTGCGCCCCGGCAGTTTCGTTGCCTTTTGTAGTGTAGCTGCCCTTGGCGGCAATGAAGAACCCGTTGCCATCGCCGTTACTGTCCGCTGCGGCCGCCATAGCCCTCAAATCTTCAATAGTCGTTGGGGTAGCTTCGGCGCCCGTGTCCGTAGGTACTGTCCCTTGATGCGGATCGGAAGGGACCGCGATAATAACAAAGTTGAATGTGACGCCGGCCTGTACGGAACTCGCAGATCCGCCGAGCTTGATTGCTTTGTACGCATCCCACGTCGGGAGCCCCGGATCCGGATCCGGATCCTCCGTATTGTTCGGATCCCTTTCGTACCTGAAGAGTACCTCGTGCAAGCCCGTTGGCAGGGCCGCGTCGAACTCCTCGCCGTCGCCGCCCAGATTTGTGACTAACAAATCGCTGCCGTCGGTATTGCTGAAATCGACGCCGGTGTCTGTGTTAAGATAGCCGGTGTCAATCAAATTATGCGTCCTTGCCTTATCCATGGTGACGACATTATCAACGCCGACTTGCTCACCATTGATTATAAAGTCGGTAATGACATTTTTGCTTGCCTCGACCTGTACCGGAACTGTAAACTCACTCGTGGGGATACCCCACGCATCCAGTTTCCTATAGCTCTCATATGTAATCAACTTGCCAGTTTCATACCTGACGGTGGGTTCGGGGAAGGCCAGATGCCTGCTTCTATTATCCGGATCATTGGCATATCTATATAGGAAGTCAGCTCCGTCATTCGTCGGCTGATTATTAAAAATACCATCATTATCCGGTGCGGTAGCTGGATTGGGGATACTTTTCAGTTTGACTGTATAGGTAAGGACAACCTCGGATTCCGCTTCAAGCTCGCCATTGTCCGCAATCCAGTATACAGTATCGCCGTAATAGGAAATCGTCCCATTTGGACTCCCGTCGACCTTTACTATAATCCCACCGGCGCCGCCGACGACCTCAAACCCATCGGCGATAGGATCGACGATCATCGCGGATTCGAGCCTTACAATTTCGTAAAACGCGTCAGCAAGCGCGTCGGCTACGTCCGCTGCATCGCCCGCATTGGAGACTGCCCTGTATGTACCGCCGTTATTACTTGCAATCGTTTGTAAAAGGGTCACTGCACCGCCGGTTATATCAAACCCGACGGTATGGATGGTGACGTCCGCTGCAGTCGCAGCGGCTATGGCTGCGTTGTTTGCGTTTGTCACGCTGGCGGCATTCGTACCGGTTGTGTAAGTCCCGTCAGAGTTGGTTATGGTGTTTGCCTCGCCGTCCGTCATCAGGATCATCACCTTCTCATCGGTGATGTTTGTGAAAGTCGCTGCGCCTCCCGTGATGCCTGCTGCAATATTAGTCGCGTCGAAGGTATCATTGTCGTTATTGATTTTGCCTTTCAAATCAGCCAGGTTACTATCATCGACCTTTACCATTGCCTGTTGGATATAATCGAAATCCTGATTGAACTTCGTTATGGAAATATATACGTTCCCCAGCGCCTTGAGCTGGTCAAGCAGCCCCCCACTTCCGGCTACCGCTGTTTTCAGGTTATCAAGCCGGGTACTCCCACTTGTCATTGAACCGGAATAATCAAGTACCAGCGCCACCTGAATCGGATTCGCGACAAGAGAGGCCCTTGTATTGACAGTGAGCTTAACATCCCATGTGTCAGCCGATGGACGCGCGGTGACCAGCTTATTTACAACGACCCACTCGTCGGCGGATATTTCGCCATTTTCACCTACATTCCCACCCGGAACCCATTTCTCCAAACCGGCCACCTGAGTATAGCGGTCCGCCTGGTCCGCCTGGTCTGCCAGATCCCCCGCACCCATCGTCAACGGAATCATGGCAACGACCAAAAGCGCTGCTAACAGCAGCGCAAGGGGTTTCTTCGACTTATTGCTGATATGCTTTTTCATCGATTCGCTCTCCCTTCAAGTTAGTTGTCCTAATAGCCCTAACATTCCAAAAAACTTATTATATTTATTAACGACTTTTAAAGAGTTTTCCAAATATACTCTTTTGAAAAGGACATGTCAAGCAAAAAACACTGAAAATACGTCATTTTTATATTACGATTATGTTACAGGGATATTACGCCGTTTTTGCGCCACACTTCGCTCACGGACCACCACCTTGTAACTTGACCTTTTTATACACAACATGGTAGAATCATTCATAAAGTAGTACCGCCACAAAATAACCGGATTGCAGCGCCCGGAGAGGATTTCTATTGATATGGGAGCCATGCAAACGCTGTGGAAAAAAAGGTGATTAATGATGAGCACAAAGCTGAAAATGGCGACTTTCGGCAGATTCCAGATCGCCGGAGAGGATCAGGCGCTCAAAGGAGTGGCGAACAAAAGAAGTAAAATGTGGAGCGCGCTCAAATGCCTGATAGCGTACAGGGGGAGGCCTGTCCCTGCCGAAAAGCTCGCAGAGTTCCTGTGGCCCGACGACGACGCTGACGACCCGGTAAAACTGCTCAAGGACATCATCTACCGGCTGCGGAAGGCGCTCGCGGGTTACGGCGGCGACCAGAATTACATCTTATTCAGCGAAGGGAACTACATCTGGAACCCGGAAGTCGACTGCTGGATCGACGTGATGGAGTTCGACGACCTGCTCGCTAAAGCGCGCGACGAGGAAACGCCGCCGGAGGAGCGCATGGGCCTCTACTCAGCGGCGATCGACCTCTACCAGGGCCCGTTCCTGAGCGACACGACGATCGACATATGGACCATGTCCTTCACGAACTTCTACAGGAGGCTCTTCCTGCAGGCCGTCACCGAACTTGCGGACATATACGAGAGCGAGTCGATGCTCGACGAGATTGTTATGCTGCACGACAAAGCGATATCCAACGAACCATACGAGGAATCCTTGTACGTGAGGCAGATCCAGACCCTAATCAACAGCGGGGAGTACGTGCAGGCAAAGCGGCAGTACCGCCATATCGAGCAGGTGCTGATGAGGGAGTTCAGCGTCGCCCCGTCGCCGGAGCTCCAGCGGCTGTCGTACGAGGTGGAGAAAGCGGCCATCAACCATAGGGACAGCATTGAGGAGATAACCCAGCGCCTCGAACAGGAGGGTGAGAGGCAAGGGGTGCTCTTCTGCGGGCCTGAAACCTTCCAGAAGATATATACCCTCGATAAAAGGTCCGGCGTGAGGGTCCAGTTCCCCGTTTACCTGGCCGTGGTCACAATCGTGCTCCACCGCAAGGACGCCCCGGAAAAGGAGATGGACTACGCGATGAAATCCGCGGCGAAAGCGGTGCGCCAGATCCTGCTCACGACCCTGCGCGACAGCGACATCATGGCGCAGTACTCCAAAAGCCAGTTCCTCCTCATGCTGACGGTGATGAACACAAACGGCGGCTCCTCGGCCCTGCAGCGCGTGAAGTCCATGTTCGAAAACAGGTTCGGCAGGGAGAACGGCACGATCGAGTTCAACATGACGCGGATCGGCAGGGAGACGGGCGACTTCGAAGAGTACATATTCAAACCCCCCGAAGAGTGACTATAGGAGTGTCATGGGAAAGAAGAAACGTTATGAAGATAATCCCGGCAAGGTAACAATCCCGGCAAACCATCCAAACCCGCCAGAACAGCACGAGGTAGACGCCGCATTGATTTTAGCGCGTCATTTTCGGTGTACTGTTGAGTTTCTTCCGCCTGTTGACGTCTATATGCAGAAGTCGCCAGACATTGTAATGTGCGGTATTATTTGGGAGATTAAGTCTCCGAAAGGAGATTCAAAATCCACCATTAGGAATCAATTTCGTAGGGGCTCACAGCAATCAAAGAATATTGTTATTGATGTTCGTCGGACAAAACGTAAATATCAGGTAGTAGAAAAAGAGGTTCTTTTTCAAATTGGGAAACGCCCATAAATAAAAAAGGTTACAGGTCACCCCCTCGCCAAGCCCAGCGCACCGAGCCCGCCTATGCCGCCCCGCTTCGCGCCCCGGCACCCCGCCCGCCGACCGGCCCCACCGGGGTCGCATACCGATAGATAAAGAAAA
>Ga0082212_10003611_pt1 | contig 21863 bp, 19 predicted proteins | sample TergutNt197P3_FD_71548 | JGI IMG/M metagenome (GOLD analysis project Ga0082212, IMG submission 71548) | Neocapritermes taracua P3 segment gut microbial communities from Petit-Saut dam, French Guiana - Nt197 P3 | ecosystem: Host-associated > Arthropoda: Insects > Digestive system > Gut ...
ATATCCTGATGGTTGAGAGCATCTCCGACCAGAACGATCTTGTGTCCCTGATTCATCTGGCGGAAAAGGGTGTCAACGTGCTTTGCGGTATCCGGTGCCTGAATTTTGAGCAGACGCTTCGCGCTATCCTCATGCTCGACATGGACCCGTTTACCCTGGCTCACGTGATGCGTCTGGCGATGCATCAGCGCCTCGTGAAGCTTTTGTGCATGGAATGCAGACGGGCGGTGCCGGCCAAGCCGTCACTGCGACAGATGGGCAAACGAAGGGCGGAGCTGGAGCGGATTGTCCGGGATTCCGACTTTTACCTTCCGGCAGGGTGCCAAAACTGCGGCGGCACCGGGTATTCGGGAAAGATGGCTATCATAGAACTGGTTCCTTTTACGCCTGGAGTCGAGAATATCGTCGTGTCGGACATGGATCTCGAAGAGAAGCTTGACTCGCTTTTCTCGGAAGATTTTTACCCGGCGGTGGAATCTGTGTGCGACCTTCTGCGCCGTGGGATGATAACATACGAAGATGTATTGCCGTTCCTACACTAGGCGCTTTTGAATCAAGGGATAAGGTTTTTGGAAGAGAAAACCCTGAGCAGAATGTTTCTGAATCGCATTGCCGAGGGAGGCGATGCCGTGCGCTATCGCGTGCCGGAAAACGGCGGATACAAGGCGGTCACGTTCCGCGAGGCGGGTGAAGCGGCCTGTGAGATCTGCCTGGGGTTGATGGATGCCGGCCTGTCGCGCGGGGACCGCGTGGCTATTCTTTCGGGTACGCGCATGGAATGGTGTCTGACGGATATAGCGTTGATTCTTGGCGGGTTTATTCCCGTTCCTATCTATCCGTCGAACCTTCCCGACCAGGTGGAATACATACTCGTCCACAGCGGCGCGTCTGTTGTATTCGTAGAGGACGAACCTCAGTACAACAAGGTTGAGTGGTGCGGCAGACGGCTTCCGTCCCTCTCGTTCATTGTCCTTATGGATGGGAATGTCGCGGGAAAAGACAATGTTGTCATGCTTGATGATCTTCGTCGGCGTGGCAGAGAATACGGCGCCGCGAACCCGGACGCGGTAGAGAAACGGGTTGACGAAATAAGGCCGGATGACGATTTGACCATCATCTACACCTCCGGCACAACCGGCCCGCCGAAAGGGGTGCTGACCAGGCATAGGAACTATACGACCGATGTCACGGCCACCCTTCAGGTAATTGACATCCCTCGGGGTTCCAGATTTTTCCAGTTTCTGCCGCTGGCGCATTCATTTGGCCGGATCGAACATTTTCTCACCTGGGACGCGATGACGGAGACAGTGTTTGCGCGAGGCTTGCAGACAGTGGCGGAAGATATGGCGACCGTACGGCCGGAAATCGTGGTAAGCGTTCCGCGACTGTACGAGAAGATATACGCCCGTGTTATTGCCAGGGTTGAAGAGAGCGGAGGGCTTAAAAAAGTCATCTTCTATTGGGCCGTGAAAGTCGGACGCGATGTGTCCCGGCACAAACAGTGCGGGGAAGCTATTCCAGGCTTTCTTGCGTTGAAGAACCGTATCGCGGACCGCCTGGTGTTCGGCAAGGTCCGTAAGCTGATGGGAGGACGGTTGCGCTTCTTCGTTTCCGGCGGCGCGCCGCTGGTGCGGGAGATCGCGGAATTCCTTCATGCGTTGGGGATACTTGTTGTCGAAGGATACGGTCTTACCGAGACCGCCACTATCGCGGCTTGCAACCCGCAGGAGAAGTGCAAATTCGGAACCGTTGGAAAGGCGCTTCCCGGAACGGAGATCAAAATCGCGTCTGATGGCGAGATACTTATTCGAGGAGACCATGTATTCAAAGAATATTTCGACGATCCCGCCACCACCAGAGAGGCCGTCGATTCCGACGGTTGGTTTCATTCGGGCGACATCGGCGTTTTAGACGACGATGGGTATCTCCGGATCACCGACCGTAAAAAAGACATCATCGTGACTTCCGGGGGCAAAAACATCGCGCCGCAGAACATTGAGTCCCTGTTCATGGGCGATCCTTTGATTAGCCATGTTTTCGTCTACGGAGACAAGAAAAAGTACCTCACCGCTCTGTTTACGCTTTCGCCGGACGAAATCCTTGCATGGGCCTCCCGAAACGGAATACGGGAGAGGGATATCCAGGCGCTCTCGAAGCTGCCGCAGGTCGAGAAACTGGTCCGAGAACGAGTCGACGCGATCAACAAGGGACTGGCCTCGTTTGAGCAGATAAAGAAATTCGTGTTGCTTGGCGCCGAGTTTTCACGAGAAACTGGTGAATTGACGCCGTCGCTCAAAATGAAGCGAAAGGTCGTGATCGAGAAATACGGCGTCCTTTTGGACGCTTTATACGAAAAAGATTGAACGGAGAGGTCACGTGCCGCTGTCCATCTATGAAATCAATGCCATGAAGCCGGACGAGAGAACGCTTCTTTTGTCGACGCTTATTCCGCGCCGCCTTTTGGATATGTTCTCCATCGACCCCGAATCTTTCAGAAACAAGGCGGGCAAAGAATGCCTCAAGATTACCTGCCCGGAAAAGATGCCTTTTTTCCAGATCGATCTGAGGCGCGATCCGGGGGATCGGGATCCTGCGTATTTTCTTGATGTGTCGAACTCTCCGTTCGGACAGATGGAGATTTCCTTCATCATCGTGAATGATCCCGATGGAGAACGGTTTGCGGTCGATCGGGACGAAAACGGCCTGGAGACCTACTTCGGAACCGCGCGCCGGAATACCTCCGAGGAGATTCGGGCGATGGAGGTTGGGCTTTGTCCTGGCCAGGTCAGGCGCGGCCTGCGAATACGGGCGGACATGGTTAAAGCGTGGGATTCTTTTTTTGAAAGGGTTGGGCACAAGTTTTATTTCCTTGAGCCGTTGTCATACAACAGCGCGATCATATATGAATGGAGCGGTTTCCAGTACATCAAGGGAAAGGAAAAGATGCGCTGGATCGACCAGGAATTTAAGCCCGGCGGCGAGCTATACAAGCAGCTTGACGGCAGTACGCCGTTCCGTAAGCCGGGAAACCATCTGACGGTGCGTGGGCGCTCGTGGGCGGTCCACGATGGAATTCTTGGGGAGCCGTGGGAAAGTCCGAAGATGTACAAGACTTGCGGCGTCGATGCCGGAACCTCGACGTTTACAGGAGAAGGATATTGAGACGTAATCGTCTTTTCTGGGTAGTTCTTGCGTTCTTTTTGCTGTTTCCGGTCATGGCTTTCGCGTCGAGTGATGTTGAGGAGCGCTCCCAGGTTTTTTTTGAGAAAAAAGTATACACAGACTCCGCCGGGGGAAAGCACGGTCTGTACGAGACGCATGTCGTCAAAAAAGGCGATTCCCTCTGGAAGCTGATGGGCGGTAACAAAAAGCTCACCAAGAAACAGTTCGCCGAGAAGCTTAAGGATTTCAAGCGGACCAACCCGAAGGTTAAAAACCCTTCCCGCCTTGTGCCCGGCCAGAAAATCGTAATTCCCGTGGAACCCGCGGGGGATTTCGCCAGGGCCGATGTTGATACGGGAAAAACCGTCTACTACCGGGTGAAGAAGGGCGATAATCTCTCCAAGATTTACGCTTCCCAAGGCTCCCCCGGAGGCAGCCTGAAAGAATTCATCAAAACGATTCGTAAAAATAACCCTTCGATAAAAAATGTAAACAAGATCTATGCGGGAAAGACGTTGCGGCTTCCCGCCGGGGCGGACGAACCCATAGCTATCGCCACGCTCTCGCCATCCGATAGGCCTGTCGCGCAAACTGACGCGAGGCCGCAGGCGGAGCTTTTGCCCAAAGAAAGCCCTACGCCGGATGGCTCGTTCATCATGACAGGCAAAGACAAACCGGATGCGGGGCAGATCATGCCGCCCGCTTCACCCACGTATAAAGGGCTTTTGTCCGACATTTTCAGCGCGCTGGGAGAGAAATGGGTGGAAAAAGGGACGATGTTCCTCCCGCTTTCTTCAGGCGAAGAAGTTGTTTTGCTCCTTTCCGACTTCCCTATGGTCAAGTTCCACGGAGGCGACGCCGCGCTGATTGATTTCCAGGGCGGGTTGCCGTCTCGTGTCCGGGAAGGAATCCGGTTGAACTGGGAGTATGTCCAGGTGGTGTCGCTGCAGGATGCCCGTAGCGCGGCGGACAGGATTGACCGGATCTTGCAGGTTTCCGGCTACCATTCCGTGAAAGAGGGGATCTCCAGCCCGTTGACGATTGGCGAGGCCGTGTCCGTTACGCTGCCGGCTCGCTGGATCATCCAGAGAACGAAAGAAAACGCGCTTTCGGGCGATCTGGTGCTTCTGAAGGAGACCCCGGAGAAGCCCTCCGCGGAGTTGGTGTCCATCCTGCGGTATGCGCAAAGGGTAGGAGTGATCGTGTTGCCGTTTGCGGACGATCCGGCCGCAAGAGAGGGATTTTTGATCGGCATTGAAGAGGAAAGGACTCCCCCTCAATTGCCCGTGGCGTTAATAGTGCCTTCTGGCGATGTACTGCAGGCGGTGGATTTTACTCTTTCCTTTTTAGGGATTAATCCGCTCAATGCGGAGCAGCTTAATATTGGCGACAAGGGCGGCGCGTTGCAGGCCGAGCGGGTATTCAAGGCGGCCGGGAAAACTTATGTTGTCGATACAGGGAAAATCCCCGAGGCATCCAGGTCCGTTATCAGGAATGCGGGCCACACGATATTTTCGATCAAGCAAAACGAATCGGGGCGTTCTATCTTTGAAAGACTGGTGAATATAGCCGGCGGGGCCGTGGAAGACAAAAAAGAACACATTATCGCCGACGGCGGAGAATCCGGGTATGAGGTGCGTATTGATGGTTCGCTTATCCATCTTCCGCTTGAAGCGCCGGAACCGGACCGCAAGATCTTCTTGATAAAAGAAAAGACCCATTCCGCGACGCGCGTGCTCTTGCAGGGTCTCGGAGTGGAAATTGTAGAGTGGGATTCATAGAATTGTGTGTATGATTGTCCGAACAGCGTTGAGAGATGGTAGAGATGGCGACTACGACAAACCGTAACCCGGCGTGCCATTTTTCCGAGCGATCTTCTCTGCTGGGTGTGGTGGAGTTTTATCCGCGCATTGCTATCGTAGTGATTTTTCTCACTATTGTTGTGGCGGTTGCAGGGTGGCGTATCTTTAGGGAATCCGGCGCTCCCCGAATAAACGCGCTGGCTGACGAAGCCATAGCCGCGTTTGTTTCGCTTCAGGAGGAAAAAGCTCCCGCTTTTTTCATGGATTTTGCCGAGGCGGAGAAGCGGATTCTGGATTTTTCCGGGGTGTCGTTAAAGCTTCCGGAGGACGCGTCTGGCTTCACCGTTTCCGCCGTGGATCGTCGGACCATGCGCAAACGCCCGGCGATAGGAGTAAGGTTTAGCTACGAAGACGGACACCATATGCTGGTTGTTTTCCGGAAGGAAAATTTCCTGGGCAGAAAGCCTTTGGCGTCATTTCCCGACGAGTCGTTGCTTTCGGGAGAACATGACGGCTGTTCATTTGTATTTTGGGAACGTGATGGCGCGTCCTTCATCATGGTTTCGGACACAGATGTGATACAAACGTTTAAACTGGTCCGCGGCTTTTTTGCCTGATCGCGCGTCAGTCAATAAATTCAAGGAGGCATCGCCATGATCGTCGCCAACAGGATGAAGTCGGCTCCGGTGTGGATAGACGAAGAAGAGTCGATGAAGAAGGCGATGGATCTGCTCAAAGAGCATGAAATTCGTCATCTGCCGGTTTTGAAAGACGAACAGAGGCTTGTCGGCATCCTTTCGGAGCGGGACATAAAGCAGGCGTCTCCTTCCTCGGCGACGGCTCTTGAAATCCGCGAGATCTTCTATCTGCTCGACAAAATCAAGGTAAAGCAGATCATGACGCGGCGGCCCTATACGGTCTCTTCGACAACTCCGATCGAGGAAGCGGCCCTGGTCATACGCGAGAAAAAGATCGGTTGTTTGCCGGTGGTGGACAATGGCAAACTGGTCGGGATCATCACCGAGACCGATATTCTCGACGCGTTCATTGAAGGAATGGGGGTTAATGGCCCCGGATATCGTATGGAACTGGTGCTGCCGAACTTGCCGGGCAAGCTTTTGGAACTCCTCAAACTATTGAAGGATTTCGACGCGAACGTCGTTTCTCTGGCCACGACGCCGTGCGAGAAGCCCGATATGATCGTCAATATATTGCGAATTGAGGCCAAGAACTACAAAGTGCTGAAGGCGGCGATCAAAAAAGCCGGCTTCCAGATGCTTTCCGCGGATTGACCTGTGCCTGTGAACCGGGCACTATTGCGTGACATACTGTATAAAAGGGCCGCATGCCGGTTCTTGAGGGAGGAAACATAGTGATAGTGAGAAACGATGTGGAAGAAGTTCTTGCCTTGGTTCGCCCGAACCTGCAGGCCGACGGAGGAGATGTGGAACTTGTCGATATCGTGGGAGGCGTGGTGAAAGTGCGTCTTAAAGGCGCGTGCCATGGCTGTCCGATGGCGGCGGTGACGTTGAAAGGCGGTATAGAGGCGGCACTTAAAGAACGGATTCCTGCCGTAGAGCGGGTTGAGTCCGTATAACCATCATATTTTGAGGGAGGATCAAGAATCATGGCGTACAAAATTACCGATGAGTGCATTTCCTGCGGTGTCTGCATGAACGAGTGTTCCAGCAACTGCATCTCCGAAGGGGAACCGTACAAGATCAACGCGGCGGAGTGCAACGGCTGCGGCGCTTGCGCGAATGTCTGCCCGGCGGGAGCCTGCGTTCAGGCGTAACTCCGGCGTTTTCGTCAGGTAAAGTTAAAGGGGGGTGAAATTATTTTTCACCCCCCTGTTTTTTTGAACCAAAAAAGCAGACAAATAGTTAATAAACGAACAAATATCAAGAACGAACTTAACTATATTAATGACATCGCCTCAAAAATATGCCCCACTTATAGATACCGTTACAGCAACCGCATTTCTTGTTTGCAACCGCGTCTGTTTTTTTGGCGTGGAGGGTTTTCGCGCAAATGACGTTGTAAGACCGGGGACGCTGATGGGCGAAGTGGTAAAAAGAGTGAATGCTGTTTTCTGTCTTGGTTTTATTTCCTCTGTGTATCTCCGTTTTAGTTTCCTTGAAACATTTTTGACTCAAGCGGCGGATCTATACATGGGTTGGTTTGCCGTGATGGGGTGGTTGATGCGAAGCGAAGGCTTTCGTTTACGCATAAACCGGCTGGCTGGGTCGGTTGGGTGGGGCAGTACCTACACAGACCGCGCAGTGGTGGTTTTGTCTCAGATAACATAATGGTTCAGGGGGCACTAAAGAAATCAATTTATTGCGAGGACTTGAGGATGTAACAAGGGAAGATAGTGTGGAGGTACGGATATAATGACGCTTGTTGATAATATAGTTGACCTGCTTCATGGTAAAAAACCCTTGTGGTTTACGTTCTGGATAGGTTTTGTTGTCTCGGATTTCATTTTTGCTGCAACTATGGCATTGCTGGATACAGACAATAATAACGCTGTTTTAGCGTTATGTATAAAAGTAGTTTTTGCTGTATACTTTATTGCAATATTTAGGGCTATATGGAAAAGTTCTAATGCTTATCAAGGCTTATATGTTTGGAAGTTTTTAGCAAAACTTCAAGTCGTTTTAGGTTTCGTCGGGTTGCCTATCTTTATGTTTTAATTCTTAGCGATAGCGCTATATAAAAATGATTAGAAAAACTGTGGCCGACAAAGAGAGGCAATATTATTTTAATTTGATAGCGTTGTGAATATCTATGTTTGCTTAAATATCAGATTGGAGGTGTTAAATAGTGAGTCTATTGGATGCATTGGGGAAGTTTTGGAGGTGGAACTGCCGGAGAGTAACCGGAGTACATAAGTAAGTATCTGGCGGTGAAATATTTGGTTTAATAAGGGGGTGTACCCCTCCCATAAAATAGTGCCATTCAAAGCTGGAGATTTATAATTTTGAAATGCGCTAAACAAAGGGCGGGTTACGGGACGACTTCAACCCTTGGCTGTTCATGGCTACATCCAGACATGGTTCCAGATCTCCTTTAGGTCAAGAACAATGTCTGGTCCAACTGGGGGCTACTCCAGAGGCGGCGCGAAAAACTTCCTTTTAACGCAATGGGATTAATAGCTATCGAATAAGCTCCTGAACTTGCGCCTCGAAAGCCGCTTTATCTATATAGCCCGCTATTATGTCTTTGATTTTCCCGTCTTTGCCGATGAAGAAGGTCATGGGGACGGACCTGAAGCCTCCAAATGCCCGCACTGTTTCCATGTTTCCTATAAGTATCCTGTAATTGATTCCATACGAGGCGATGAAGTTTGGCAGGGGATCTTTGTTGGCGTCCAGAGCGATGCCGATCACTTCCAGCCCGCTTTCTTTGTATTTCGCATAGACTTCAACGAAGCCGGGGATTTCTTCTCGACAGGAGGGGCACCACGTCGTGAAGAAATTGAGTACGACCGGCTTTCTCGCAAGTTGAGTAGACTGGAATTCCTCTCCCAGAATGTTTTTGAGCGTGAACGGCGGAGCGTACATGGACCCCTGTGAACCGGATAGGCGCGCTTTCGAGGTTCTCCCTGTTTTGCCCGAATACCAGCTCATATAAATAAAGGCGGCCACCGCAAAAGCAATTAACAGGATGAGCAATAACAGAAACGTGCCGCTCCCTTTTTTATGTTTCATTGACAGATCCATATGCGCCTCCTGTAAGAATTATGCCTGAATCCGCAAAATGGCACAGCTAATTGATTCTTGATTGTGGTTTCGGTGTTGATTAAAATCCGCAAGCGGTGTTCGCATTTGGCATGGGCAAAGCAAACTTGCCGCAAGGGTTGCTCATAGCGGACGCTGTGGAGTTTGACCGATTCATTATAAGGATGGACGCCATTATTACGAACGAACCGGATATGGAGCTTCGTAAAGCGGTTGACGAGCTTGTGCGGATCGCGCGGCGATCCGCGGTGATGGGGCTTTCGGCCGGCGCTGGCGGAAACATCAGCTCACGTTGCGGCGCTCGCGTTCTCATCAAGGCAAGCGGCTGTTCCTTGTACGATTTATGCGAAGAAAACGTGGTTGTGCTTGGGGAGAACGGCGAGGTGCTTTCTGGCGGGGGCAGTCCGTCCAAGGAGGTTCGTTTTCACCTTGGCATATATAGATCTTTGCCGGAAACTGGCGGCGTCGCGCACTATCACGCTCCATATTGTACGGCGTTTGCCATCAAGGGGATGCCGGTCCCGTTGGTAACGATCAACGCGAAGCGTTATTTTTCCAAAATGCCGATTGTCCCCGAACTGCCTGACGGATCGCCGGAACTGGCCGATGCCGTGGTTGAAGCTTTCCAGGACAAGGAAGTCCGGTTGATACTTCTTGCGGGGCACGGGATTGTATCGGTAGGGCATACGTTGACGGAGGCCCATCTTCTTGCGGAATCGGCGGAGGAAGCTGCCCGGATTGCTTTTTTTTCCAGGTTTCTTTGACGCAAGCCTGTGTGGTTCGGGTGGGAGGCGATTCATTTTTGTCGCTTGACGGAAGCGGGGCACGCGTTGTTTTCTGTTATGCTTATATGGTTGGAGTTGATCGGAAGGCGGAGATGTTTCAAAATGAAGATTCCGGTTCCACGGATCTGTTTTCCCCGATAGTCGCAATTGCCTGTATGTAGGTAAGTGATTTCCCGACTGATTTGCTGTTAAGCGATTGGCAGGGAAAATGCTGGGTCAGACAGTGAACGCGCCGCGAATGGCGTTTTTGCCAGATAAAGATAAAGAAGAATTCGATGGGAGCAGCCGGAAAGACGCTGGAGATAACAAAAATTTCGGCCACATCAATTCATGCCGGGCTCTTGGCGGATTAATAGCGAAAGGCAGTTACGGAAGATGCCCAGGCGTACACTGATTATTTGAAACAACAGCAAAAAGGAGGATGACAGTTATGGTGGATGCTCCCTACAACTCGAAAGTGATGGACCACTTCATGAACCCAAGAAATGTTGGGGAGATCGAAGGGGCTGACGCCATTGGCGAGGCCGGGAGCCCGTCCTGCGGCGACATGACGCGGTTGTACCTGAAGATAGAGGATAACCGGGTGGTTGATGTGAAGTTTCGCACGTTCGGGTGCGGAGCGGCGATAGCTTCCAGTTCGATGTTTACCGAAATGATCAAGGGAAAGACGCTGGAAGAGGTGCGGGCGGTGACGAACCGGCAGGTTTGTGAAGCGCTCGGCGGTCTTCCGACGGCGAAAATCCACTGTTCAGTAATGGCGGAACAGGCGGTAAAGACCGCGTTGGACAATTACGCAAGCAAGCAGGGCGGATGACTTTAAGGTTTTGCCGCGTTAGGCGCGGTTCGTAAGTATGCCGCTTGCGTTTTCAGAAAGGCGGCGCGCGCAATCCGCGTGAAAGATCGTGATTCCGAAGCACCAAGGCGTTTCCGCCGGATTGAAGCGGCGCGGGTATAATCCGTGGCGCTCGATGAATGTCCGTGGCGATTGCTTAAACATCTTTCAATTATTTTAAAAATAATGAAAATATTAAAAATACCTGTCAGGGGTAATGATTTCTCCGCAGCGAGGGAGATCTATCTTTGCGCAAGGTAAGGTTTACATCAATTTTTATGGGAATATAATAAAACAATGCCGCGAATCGACGCGTTTCTACGCATTATGAAAGAAGCCGGAGCTTCCGATCTCCATATAGGGGAAGGATACTCTCCTATTCTGCGCATCCACGGAAGTCTTGAACCGGCCAAGCACCGGGTTTTTACGGCGGAGGAAGCAAAGATCCTGCTCTACGAGATATTGACCGATAACCAGATTAGCGATCTGGAGAGTACCGGCGAAATAGATTTCATGTACGCGCTTCCCGAAGTGGCGCGTTTTCGGATCAACATTTTCCGCAAGCACGATGGATACGGCGCCGCGTTCCGTATCATCCCGAACAATCTTCCCACCCTCGATGCCCTTGGGCTTCCCGAAGTCATAAAAAAAATTCTTTCTTATAAAAATGGCCTGATCCTGGTGACTGGCCCCACAAACTCAGGCAAGACGACCACCCTTGCCGCGATGGTTGATCATTTAAACGAAACCACGAACAGCCACATAATTACTCTGGAAGATCCGATCGAGTTTGTTCATGCCAACAAAAACTGTCTCGTCAATCAGCGTCAGATCGGGGGGCACACCCGGACGTTTGCGAAAGGATTGCGCGCCGCCTTGCGCGAAGACCCAAACGTCATTCTTGTGGGCGAGATGCGTGATAACGAGACAATTTCGCTTGCTCTGACCGCCGCGGAGACCGGGTTGCTTGTGTTGGGGACGCTTCATACGAAGTCGGCCGCCCAGACCATCAACCGGATCGTGGATTCGTTCTCGGCGGACCAGCAGGATCAGGTGCGGATGGCTTTGTCGGAAACTTTGGTCGGCATCGTCAGCCAGCAACTCCTGCGCCGAATAGACGGCAATGGACGCGTCGCCGCGCTGGAAGTGCTTGTGCGCACCTCCGCGATTTCCAACCTCATTCGCGAATCCAAGGTTCAGCAGATCAATACGGCGATTATTACCGGCCGCCAGCTTGGCATGCAAAAGCTTGAGCACCATTTGCGTGATCTGGTAACGCGCAACATTGTCACCCTGGAAGATGCCGCTGTTTACGCTGAAAACCCCCATGAATTCCTGGCCTCCCACGGCAAGGATGCCGCCGCGCCGACGGAAAAGACTCCTCCTCAGAAAAGCCAAAATCCGTGAAAAAAGTCCGTCTCGACAAGATTCTGCTCAAATCGGGAAAGCTTACGGAAGAAGTGTTGCAAAAGGCGTTGCTTCGCCAGAAGTCGCGCGGGGGGAAGCTGGGCACCCATCTGCTGTATTACGGAGCGTTTACCGAAGACGAACTGGTGGCCGCGCTGTCCGAACAGTACCTTATTCCTGGGATACAGCTTTCCGGCATGGAGATCCTCCAGGATACCCTGGACAAGCTGCCAGCCTCCGTGGCTAATAAACTCACGGCTCTCCCGTTTCGGTTTGACAAGACGAGAAGAGAATTGCATGTGGCGATTGCGGACCCGGACAGGCCGAACGTGCTGATTGAGGTTCAGCGTGCTTGCGGGGGCAACACGGTTGTCCTCTATGTCGCTCCGGAAGCCATTATCAGACGCGAGATCGACCGGCATTATTTCGGCAAGAGCCAATCTTCAGGGCTTGGCGCTGTGGATTTACCAGAGCTTTTTGCGGAACAAACGGGTATTCCCGACGCGGTCGCGGAGCAGATTGAAGAATCCGTCTTGTTGTTCACCCGGCAGGCATACCTGAAAAATGTTCTGCCGTCGCTTTTCGAGCGGGAGCATATTCGCCTCGTTGTTGCGGATTCCCCCGCCGGGGTGGTTGAATCTGTGAAAGCGTCCGGCTGCGTCCGAGGCCTTGTCTCGGAAGAGTGCCGGGAGGAATTCGAAAAGATTGCCGCCGCATCTGGAAACGCGGCGGCTTTTCCGGATGTCACGTATTTTGGGACGGTGAGCGGTTCCATGCTGGACAACCCCGTTTCATACGGCCGGATGTTCGAGTGTCTGTTTGCGGCTCTTCAGAATATCTCCGCCGCAAGGAATCCCGTGGGCTTGGGGCCTCTGGCGCTGATTTCAGGAGATATCGTTGAGGTCGGGCATATCCTTGGGCTTCCGCGCCTGGTGATCGACGGCCTGCGTATAGGGGCGTGCCTGCTGGTTCCCGCTTTGCCGGAAAAAAAATCGCCGCAAGAGCCTGTCAAGACGATCCAGTCCCAGTTCTTCGAAATAGACGCTTCTGTGGATGTTGCGCGCCGGATTGCTTTTCCGTGGGATGTGGCGGAATGCCTCAAGGCGCTGAAAAGCGTTCCGGTTGCCGGGAAGATGGCGATTGCCGCGGGAGTGCTCTCTATTGTCTGGTATCGTCACTATTCTCTTTCATCGCTGCGAGCCGGTTCCAGCGGAGCTATGGAGGCGCTCAAGTCCAGGTTGCGCGTCCTGGCGGGGCGGCTGGCGCCCTCTTCGGTGGTTGAAGCCTATATTCGCGTTATCGAGCAGCGTGACAGCGTAGCGGGAAGCGGGCAGGATATCTTTATCGTCGGGGAAGGCGATCTGGTGCCGGAGAATCTTCGGAACGAACTTCGAAGCCACGGTTTTCGGGTTCTGGAGTCCGAAAGCCTCCAGGAAGCCGCCAAGGCTTACCTTCGCCGCAGACCCGCGGCCATTTTGCTGCATGTGGATTCGTCCCGATCCGCGGTGGACGCTTTTTGCCGGTACATCAGGGAAGAAGTTTCGGACTCGGACACCGCCCTTATTGCGATTACCAGCCGAAACGAACCGTCGTTCCTGCTGAATCTTATGGACACCTGGTTTAACGATGTGCTTCCGATGCCAATCGACGCGCCTGTGGCGGTTGCGCGGATTTCAAGGACGCTGTCTCACCGGGAAAAAGGAGCTGTTGACGGCTCCGGCAAGGGATTCAGCGCCACGTTCAAAGATCTGTCCTTTATAGATCTTGTGCAAACGCTGGTCGGAGGCGGAAGAGATGTGAGAATGGTTGTGGATGGGCCAAGCGGACAAAGAGCGGAGATCTACTTCCGCGAAGGGAAAGTCGTGTTTGCGGTTGCGGGCAAGGCCGAAGGTCCCGATGCCTTTTACCAGGTGATCATGTGGCAGGCCGATGGCAGCTTCCGGGTAGAGCCGACCACCGCGTTTCCGGAAAGCAACATTAAGCTTCCTACGGACTATATTTTGCTGGAGGGCTTGCGTCGGCTTGATGAGGGTCTTGCCGAACGATAGAGCTGTGCGCCGCAACGGGGGAACTTGTGTGCGGAATCAACGATTGCTTCTGTTGCGTGGAATTGCCTCCTTTAATTGCGAACTCCTTACATCTGTAGTTTTTGCCAGGGAAACTTGGAAAGTTGTTCATAAACCCTGATCAGAGCACGAGGTAAAGCGCTATGGTCAAAGTATTGAGAACGGGCGTGTACATTTGTGAGGCCGGCACCGGCGCCGCCGGTAGTGTCGATTTGCGGATGCTGGCGGAATACGCCAGGGAACTCCCCTCGGTTGTAAAGGTAGTGGAATGCGAGTGTCCCAACCCTGATCCTGTATCCGTCGGTGAACAGATCAGAAAGGACAATTTCGACAGGGTGGTTATTGCCGCCGACTCCCCCGGTTACTTCAAACCGGCGTTTGCGCGCGCAATGTCTCTTGCCGGAAAGAGCCCTGAAAATGTGGTTCTTGCGTCGTTTGTCGGAAACGGAGCGGGCGCTTCCGGGTCTACGGAACGCGCCAAGGCTGTTATTTGCTGCGCCGTCAGCGGTGTTCCTTTTGGGTTGGCGGCGTCTCAAAGGAAAAAATCCGTTCATCCCGACACGCTTGTCATAGGCGGCGGCGTTGGCGGCATCCAGGCGGCCCTGGAGATCGCCGGAGCCGGGAAAAAGGTTTACATGGTCGAGAAGCTGGGCACCATTGGCGGGAAAATGGCCATGTTTGACAAAACGTTTCCGACTCTCGATTGCTCCGCCTGCATCCTGACGCCGAAGATGGTATCGGTGGGGCAGAACAAGAACATCACCCTTTGGACCTACGCTGAAGTCGAGGGCGTAAGCGGCTCCGCCGGCAATTACACCGTTACGGTCCGCAAGCGGGCGCGCCGGGTCGATGAAGCCGCGTGCGTCTCCTGCAACGCCTGCTCAAAGACTTGCCCTGGCGAAGCCCCCAGCGAGTTTGACGCCGGCATCTGCATGCGGAAAGCTATTTACATTCCATTCCCGCAGGCGGTGCCCAACTCTTTCCTGATTGACGAGAAAGCCTGCCTTTGGGTAACCAGCGGCGGCCAAAAATGCGGCACCTGCGTAAAAAAATGCGCCAAGGAAGCGATTCATCTCAACGCGCGGGATGAGATCGTCGAGATTACGGTAGGCAACATTATCGTCGCAACCGGCTTTCAGGTGTTTGACGCCGTCAAAATGGAGCGTTACGGATACGGCAGGCTTCCCAATGTAATCACCGCGCTTGAGTACGAACGGCTGACCAACGCTTCGGGGCCCACCGGCGGCAACATTGTCATGAAATCGTTGAAGTATAACAAGCGCAAGAAAGTCGACGAGTGGGTATTTGGGCCGGATAACCCCAAACCGAAAAATGTCGCGATCATACACTGCATAGGTTCGCGTGATCATAACCACAACAGATACTGCTCGCGGGTCTGTTGCATGTACTCCTTGAAGTTTGCCCATCTCGTCCGCGAGAAGCTTCCTGACGCCAACTGTTATGAGTTCTATATCGACATGCGCGCTTACGGAAAGAACTACGAAGAGTTCCTGGAGCGGGTCCACGAGGAAGGCGTCCATCTTGTCCGCGGCCGGACGGCCAAGGTCGAGGAAGCAGACGGCCAGATGCGGCTTAAGGGTGAAGATATTATCGGCGGCAAGGTTCTCGATTTTCCTGTCGATCTGGTTATCCTCTCCGTCGGCCTGGAACCGGTACCCGAATCGGAGCAGCTGGCGAGCCTGCTTGGTATCGCCCGCGACGAGGATGGTTGGTACGCCGAGAAGGATTACAACGCTGATCCGACCGGCACCGAGCGTGGCGGCATATACCTGGCCGGAGTCTGTCAGGGGCCAAAAGACATCCCCGATACCGTCGCGCAGGCGTCGGAGGTTGCCGCCCGCGTTATCAGGAGCATTCTGAGCGATCAGATGCAGGACAGCCGGAACACCTTGTCGCTTGCCGATATTGAAGACGGCTTGCGGCGCCAGGAATGAAACGGAGGACATGACATGGCCGTCCGGGCAAACCCCAATCTGCTCAAGCAACTGAAGCGCTACGGCGCCGATGACGTAACCAAGTGTTTCCATTGCGGCACCTGTTCCGCGACATGCCCGCTTTCGCAAGAGCCCTTCCTCTTCCCGCGCAAGTCCATGCGGTATCTTCAGATGGGTTTGGGGGACAGGTTGAAGGGAAACCTGGAACCGTGGCTGTGTTACTACTGCGGCGACTGCTCGGATCAGTGTCCGCGCGAGGCACAGCCGGGCGAGACCATGATGAGCATGCGCCGCTGGCTTACCGCCAAATACGATTTCACCGGGCTTTCAATGCTGTTTTATGAGTCCAGGACCGCGGAAGTTGCGGCTATCATCGTTGTGGGAATCTTGTCCGGAATAGGCTTTTATTTGCTTGGGGCGTTGAGCGGGGGCGACTTCGGCAGTTACCCCGGCTTTATTCCAGGCCACAACGCGGAGTATCTGACGGAATTGGGCTGGGATGTAAAGTCTGTTGTTCTTGTTATGGCTGTTTTCGTCCTTGGCCTTTTGGGCATCAATGTCTTGCGTATGTGGTGGTTTACGACCGGAAGCAGGAAAGATCTGAACGTCCCGTTCGACATCTATATGAAGCACATACTTTTGTGCCCTTGGCATTTCTTCACCCAGAAGCGTTACAGCGAATGCGACAAGAAGAAACCCTGGGTGGTCCATATCATCCTGATGCTTGGTTTTGTCGCGCTGTTTGCGGTCTTCCTGGCGCACATGATCTGGCAGGATGATACCCATGCGCATACATATTTGGGTCCTTTGGCCGGCGTCATGCTTGTCGGCGCTTCTTCCTTCGCCCTGAGCGGTCGTCTGAACAAGACCGAGGCCCATTACAAGTATTCCCATCATTCCGATATGAACTTTTTGTACATGTGCCTGTTTGTCGGCTTGACGGGGTTGGCGCAGCACATCGCGGGCCGTATCGGGTGCGGGGCCTTCGCTAATTTCATGTATATCCTGCACATGATGGGCGCCGTGCCGATGTTGCTCATCCAGCTTCCTTTCACCAAGTGGGCTCATCTTGTGTATCGACCGCACGCCATGTATTTTGCCGCGATCCAGGCTGATGTGATCGCGGGGCGTGAAGGGGCTAAAGGCGCGTCGGCGGTTCCGCATAAGCAGAGCGCGTAGCCTGGGAGGGATAAATGACAACCGAATGCAAGATTGGCGTGTATGTATGCAGTTGCGGAACCAATATCGGAAAAATGGTCGATTGCGACGCCGTTACCGGGTACACGAAAAATCTGCCCGGCGTAGCCGTTTGCAAGTCTTACAAATATATGTGTTCAAACCCTGGCCAGGAAATGATAGTGAAGGACATCCAGAGGTATGGCCTCGACCGCGTCGTTGTTGCCGCCTGCAGCCCGCGGATGCACGAGCCGACTTTCCGGGCCGCCATTTCTCATGGCGGTCTTAATCCCTACTATCTCGAAATGGCCAACATCCGGGAGCAGTGCAGTTGGGTGCATGATGACCACCAGCAGGCAACCGACAAAGCCAAGGCGCTCACCTGCGCCGCCGTCAAGCGCGTACCGTTCCACGAACCGTTCGATATGCAATCCGTCCCGATGAACTCCGCTTCTCTGGTTATCGGCGGCGGCGTTGCGGGACTTACGGCCGCTTTGGAGCTGGCCGACGCGAATCAGCCGGTGTATCTGGTCGAGAAAGATGGAAAGCTTGGTGGCAACCTGGCCCGGATAGACCTGACTTCTCCGTATCTTGATTCCGCGAAAGATCTGCTTGCCGAGAGGATCTGCCGGGTAACGAAAAATCCGAAGATTACCGTCATGCTTAACTCCGAGGTTGAGTCGATATCGGGCTATGTCGGCAATTTCAAGGCACAGATCAAATCGAACGGCGAAGCGGTTACGGATATTGAAATAGGCAGCATCATTGTCTGCACCGGTTTCAGGGAGTTCGACGCGTCGAAGGTTGGCGAATACGGCTACGGCAGGTTTCCGAATGTCGTAACCTCCTTTGACCTTGAAAAAATGCTGAAGGAAGGGCGCGTGGTGATGAAGGACGGGAAAACCCCGAAATACGTCACCATCATCAACTGCGTAGGCAGCCGGAGCGGGAAGTATAACCGGTATTGTTCGCGTGTTTGCTGTATGACCGCTTTGAAGTACGCAAACGGGATCAAGTCGGCGGCTCCCGACGCGTTTATTACCAACCTATATACCGATATGAACGCGTTTGGCAAAGGCTGCGAGGATTTTTACCGCCGCAGCGCCGAGCGGGACACGATTTTCATGATGTTTGACAAGCATGCTCCTCCCACCGTTTCGGCGGCGGGCAAGGGTGAACATTTCAATATGCTGGTGAAAGTTAACGAAATCCTCTCCGGGGAAGAGGTGGAGATTCCGGCCGACATGGTTGTGCTGATGGTCGGCATGGAAGCCCGTGAAGATTCCATGAATGTCGCCAGGCTGGTCAATATCAGCCGCGACAAGGACGGATGGTTTATAGAAAGCCACCCGAAACTCGACCCTGTGGCTACGAGCACCGACGGCGTGTTCATAGCCGGCGCGTGCGCCTCGCCAAAGGATATTCCGGACACCGTAGCGCAGGCGCGGGCCACCACAGCCCGTATCCTGGCGAAGATCTGCCAGGGCGAGATATGGGTGGAGCCGGTGTATGCCGAGATCAACGAAGATCTTTGTTCCGGCTGCCGGGTGTGCAATGAACTTTGTCCGTATTCCGCGATTGATTACGATCCGGTCAAAAAGCGCAGCGCCATCATCAGTGTCATGTGCAAATCGTGCGGCGGCTGCGTGGCGGGCTGCCCGTCGGGCGCGATCAAGGCAAGGCATTTCACGGATAAACAGATTTTTGAGCAGATCGAGGGGGTGCTGGAATGGGCTTCGAGCCGCGCATAGTTGGGTTCCTGTGTAACTGGTGTTCTTACACGGGGGCGGATCTTGCCGGGACGAGCCGGATCAAGTATCAGCCCAATGTGAGTATCATTCGCGTGATGTGCTCCGCCCGTATCGACCCGACGTTTGTGTTGAAAGCTCTCTCGATGGGCGCGGACGGAGTGGTCATCTGCGGGTGCCACCCCGTGGATTGCCACTACATCTCCGGGAATTACAAGGCGATGCGCCGGTTCCCGCTTCTCAAGAAACTGTTGAAAGAGTTTGGCGTTGAGGATGAGCGGGTTCGTCTGGAATGGGTCAGCGCCAGCGAAGGCCAGCGGTTCTCCGAAGTCATCAACGACATGACCGACAAGATCCGCGCGTTGGGGCCAAGCAAGATCCGGGTTCAGCTTGATGCCGACAAGGTAGAGAGGTGAGGCTATGGACAAGAAAAAACTGCAAATAGCTCTCTACTGGGGCGCGGCCTGCGGCGGATGCGATGTATCCGTTCTCGATACGAACGAGTTTATTCTTGATATCGCGGCGGCGTGCGATATCCATATGTGGCCCATTGCCCATGACGGCAAATACAAAGACATTGAGGCGTTGGAGGACGGATTCCTCGACCTGGCAATGTACAACGGGGCGGTCCGCAACAGCGAGAATGAGCATATCGCGCATCTTCTTCGCAAAAAGAGCAAGGTGATGGTGGCCTACGGTTCTTGCGCCCACATCGGCGGAATTCCGGGGCTGGCAAACACATTCACCAGGGAAGAGATCTTCGAAAGCGCGTATCTAAAAAATCCTTCAATCCAGGAAGGCAACAAGACGGTTCCGCAGCCCCAAACAGAGGTGGACGGCGGCGAGCTTACGATTCCGGCGTTCTACAAGCGCGTCTATAAACTCGACGATGTGGTTGATGTTGATTACTACATCCCAGGGTGTCCTCCCGCTCCAGAGCAGTGCAAGGCGGTGCTTTCCCTGATTGTGAGCGGCCAGCCGCTGCCGCCAAAGGGAAGCGTTGTCGGCGCGTCCGAGCGCGCGCTGTGCGAAGACTGCCAGAGGAAGAAGGACGAGAAGATGATAAAGCAGTTCTTCCGCCCTTGGCAGATCATCCAGGATCCGGAAAAGTGCCTGCTGGAGCAGGGGATCGTGTGCGCCGGTTCGGCGACCCGGTCGGGCTGCGGCGTTCGCTGCCCGGACAGCAACATGCCGTGCCGCGGCTGCTACGGCCCGATGCCTAACGTCGTCGATCAGGGCGCCAAAATAATAAGCTCTGTTTCCTCGATCATAGACAGCCAGGACCCCGAGGAGATCGACAAAATCCTTTCGGGCATACATGACATAACCGGATACGCCTACCGGTTCGGAATGGCGGGATCTTTACTGCAGAGGAGTGTCCGCTGATGGTAAAAAAAATCAGCATCGACCCGATTAGCAGGCTGGAAGGGCACGGCAAGATAGAGATCTTTCTTGACGATGACGGAAGCGTGAAGGATTGCTACTTCCAGATTCCCGAACTGCGCGGATTCGAGCGCTTTGTTGTCGGCAGGCCGATCGAGGAACTGCCGCGTATCGTCACCAGGATCTGCGGAGTGTGCCCCGCGAGCCACCACATGGCCGGCGCGAAGGCCGTCGATGGCTGCTTTGGCGGAGAGCTTCCCCCCTTGGCTAAAAAACTGCGCGACATGTACTATAACGCGCACTATATCCACAGCCACATCGCGCACTTTTACGCGTTGTCCGCGGCCGATTTTGTCTGCGGCCCGACATCTGACCCGGCCACCCGGAACATCCTCGGCGTGGTCGCCAAGGTCGGCCTTGAGGTGGGCGGAAAGGTCATAAAGTCCCGCGCTCAGGCGCAGCGGATTCAACAACTCATAGGCGGTCGGTTTACCCATCTTGTGTGGTGTATTCCGGGCGGAGTTTCCAAAGGGATAAAACCAGAGGAGCTTGCCGAGATAAAGCCTATGGTGGATGAGCTGTATGATTTCACGCAGTTCTCTTTGAAGCTGTTCAAGGATGTGGTGCTTGGCAACAAGGAGTACGTCGAGCTGATTTTGAACGGTCCATATACGCTTGATGTTCAGAATATGGGGCTGGTTGACGAGAACAACGCCGTCAACTTTTATGACGGCAAGGTTCGCGTGGTCGATTTCGAAGGCAAGGAGATCTGCAAGTACGAGCCGAAAGATTACATGAACAACGTGGCCGAGCATGTCGAGCCGTGGTCTTATCTGAAATTTCCGTACCTGAAGACTCGCGGCTGGAATGGATTTGTGGAAGGAATCGATTCGAGCATTTACATTGCGACTCCGCTTTCGCGGCTAAATGTAGCAGACAAGATGGCAACTCCGAAGGCTCAGGAAGCGTATGAAGAGATGTTCGAGACTTTGGGCGGTAAACCGAGCAAGGCCTTTTTGGCCGCGCACTGGGCCCGGCTGGTCGAGATGGTACAGAACGCCGAGACGTTAAAGAAGTACGTCAACGACCCGGAGATCACGGGCGACAATTATCGCGTTATTCCACAAAAGATTACAGGCGAAGGCGTAGGGATAGTAGAGGCGATGCGCGGCACGCTTACGCATCATTACACCTGCGACCAGAACGGGATCTGCACCAGCGCAAACCTCATTGTCGGCACCACGAACAACAACGCGCCGATGCATATGGTTACCAAGAAGGTTGCGTCCGCCATGATCAAGCCGGGGAAAGAGCCGGATCAGGGTATCCTCAACATGATCGAAATGGCGTTTCGTTCCTTCGACCCATGCTTTAGCTGCGCTACGCACAGCCTTCCCGGCCAGATGCCGCTTGAGGTGAAGATCTTCAAACATGGCGAGTTGTACAGGGAGTTCAAACGCGGTTGCTGACGTCTTGTTTTTCATGAAGGCGATTTGAAAACGCTGTTGGCAGGGATGGGAAACCCCATCCTTTCGGATGACGCGGTAGGGGTTCGTTTGGCCCGGGATATCGGCGGCAGGCTGTCCGATGCTCCGGGCCTTTTCATTATGGAGGAGTGTTCGGTCGGCGGCCTCAATATTATCGAGGTTCTGGAAGGGTACGACCGGGCAATAATCCTCGATTCGATCCGCACCGCCGGGAGCATTCCCGGCGACTGGCATCGTTTCACGTCGGCCGCGCTGCGCGAAACGATGAACCTCAGCAATATTCACGATGTAAATTTTGCCACCGCTATGGAGCTTGG
>Ga0082212_10003612_pt1 | contig 21857 bp, 22 predicted proteins | sample TergutNt197P3_FD_71548 | JGI IMG/M metagenome (GOLD analysis project Ga0082212, IMG submission 71548) | Neocapritermes taracua P3 segment gut microbial communities from Petit-Saut dam, French Guiana - Nt197 P3 | ecosystem: Host-associated > Arthropoda: Insects > Digestive system > Gut ...
CAACCTGAGCATCTCGCAAATCGTTGCCGAATTGATATACGATTCATTCACCACCGTCAACAACTTTTGCGTCATCGCATTGTACGCACCCAACACATTGTAACGCTTGCGACCACTCGATGTCCGAATGAACATCCTCGCAAAACACCACAGTCCCATCAAAAAACCCGTGCCCCAAACAAAGTGAGCCGCGTCCATGAAATACAAATGTGACTTGCCTTCCGACGCTTGTTTTACCGAGGGTTCAAGTTTTTTTTTAGAAATTCCTCCTGAGCGGCAAGGTCGGCCTTGGCAGGAATGCCGCCGGGTTTACGAAACTTCATGCCTAATCGTTTGACAAAAACCTCAACACGAGTGTCGCTTCGTCGGATGCCTGTCAACTTGAAAATGCGTTCACAGGCTTCCTTGATGGAGACGGGCGGACGTTCACGAAATTCCTGTTCGATGGAAAGTTTGTGTTCGTCGAGTTCGCCTTTGGGCCGATAGGGTTCGCGATGTTTGAGTGCTTCGATTCCTCCGTTTTTGAACATGTGTAAATGCGACCGAATCGTTTTGACATCGAACCCGGTCAGTTTGTGAATTTGTCCTGTTTTGAGTTTTTTTGCCTTGAGGTAAACGGTTTCGCAACGTTTCATCACCATCGGATCGGGATGGTAAAATCGCAAATAATTCAACTCATCAATATCATTTTGTGTAAAATCCAACTTGATCATGATGTTCCTCCGTGAATCGAAAAATGGGAAAAACCAAAAGGAACAATATAAACTTTTTTACATTTTGTGAAAAGACCAATTTATTACGGAGTTAGGTATAAAAACCAATATTTTCCAACAATTTTGCGAAACATTCCGTTTCTCTCATGATTTTTTATTCGTTCCCTTTGTGCAATGGCGATAATTTTAGCATTTTTCCTCATTTTTAAGCACGTATTCGCCGTATTTTCCCTCGGCATTGGTCTTGAATGCCGTGTCAGCCTGCACCGTCTCCGTCACTTTGCCAACGCCGGGCTTTTCGATCTCTTTTTCCGACGCTCCCAACTCTCATTAGGATGCCTCCCGTTCTTTTTCGGACGCTTCAAACTCACCAGCCGACTCATATTGTACATCAAGTTTCTCATGCCGATCCAAAATCTCGCCCGCGCAAAACCAATGCTCCGCAATATCTCGTTGCCCATCCGCATCTTTTGCGAGCCAAAAATATGTTCGATCCGACAACGCACCCTCGACTTCTCACGGTTGCTCGCCTTTTGCTCCTCCGTCAGCGGATGATTGCGAAAACCCTTCTCGCAAATCATCGGCTTGTATCCCCGCTCCTTCAATTTCGTTTCAATCTTTTTGCCCGAGTAAGCCGAGTCCGCATACGCCTCTTGATCGTCAAACGCCGGTTTTTCCGGCATGACATCAGGGTATGGCTCGCTGTCATGCGACGCCGCACCGGTCACGCCATAACCGCGAATGAACTTGAACTCATCATCGCTCATGGCGTGATTTTTATAACCGTAAAACGTATCATTCCCTTTTTTCGCCCATTCGGCATCGAGGTCTTTTTGAGCAACGCAACCGCTATCAAAACATCCGTCAAATTTTTTACACCCAAAGAAAACGAAATTCACCTATATTAATACTCATTATAATTAATGATACTAAAAACGTCGCTTTTGCAGGAGACCTGCAAAGTTTAATATCCGTTAAGTCCGATGATTTGGAGAATTTTTCTGGGGGAATAGCGAAGATTTTCGGCGGTTTCGATGAGGGAATCGGTGGGGTGCTGTAGGAGTCGCAGGACGCTGAGAGCGAAATTCGTCAGCGCTGCAAAGACCTCGCCCAAACCACGACGACTCAGATAATGACGGTCTTCGTCCCACCAGCGGTCTTTGACGAAATGCAACGAGTTCTCGATCTGCCAGTGATCACGAACCAGTTTTTGAAGCTCCGACGGCCTCACATCCGACGGGTCAATGCTCGTGATGAAGTATCGCGAGTCATGAGAAAGAAGGTTTCGCGCAGAGTCGAACACATCGCGATCAACACGCAAAATGATTTGACAATCCGGAATGTTTAACTTCTCGCGAAGGTACTCCGCATTGTCGATGTCGCACCAGAGTTTGCGAATTTCAACGCGGCCTTTTTTTTACTGTAAGTCACGTCGTCCGGCTCGCCGACCTCGGAGAATGCGTATTTTACGGCCTCAAACGCATCGCCTTGATTTTCCTTGAGTTGAAACAGATACTTGCGACCGTGTTGTTTCAACGCTTCGAGAAGCGGTCGTTGAGCAAAAATCGCATCGCCGGTCAACAGTTCGAGCATCGGATATTTTTGAAAGAGACTTTCGAGATGCCGTTTCAAACAGCCGGGTTCATTGGTCTTGTCGCCGCGCACCGACCATTGATTGAGCGTGACCTTGATGTCATGAACGAAGACGTTGAGTAAGAGAATGGGATGATCGTCGGCGTCGAAAAATTGATGCGACGACTTGCCATCGACGGCGGCGACGACCGGCGAGTTGGTTTCGGCCAGAACGGTTTGCAAAAATTCGGTGAAGGCGTTTTGCAACGATTCGAGCGAACAGCCGGCCAGAGCACGCGCGAGGGTGGTCTCGACGGGCGGCTTCATTTTTTTGAAACCGAGCGGGGCGCGGAGGACGTGCCAGTATTTTGGTTCACCCGCATGATTGCGGATAGACCGGGTAGTTTTTATGGTTGATTTGGCGGAGTTTTAGGAACAGGTATTGCAGGTCTCTATAGCCGTGGCCTCTTGCGATGACGCGGGCGACCGTCGCGTTGAAGCGTTCCATCGCGGCGTTGCTCATGCCGAATTTTAAAATGTTCAACAACTCCCGCATGTCGCCGCACAAGCCCGTGCCAAATCGAATCATCGGTCGCAAGCCCGATTCCAACGCCAGCGAAAGCCACCAAGTCAAAAACTTTTTCGCACTGCCAAGGTAACGATACGTCCAAAAATCACGGAACGCCTCCTTCAACATGTACGCCGCGTTGATGTTCGCATTCAAATCCAAAAGCGATTGCAAGGCAATGCGTTGCTCCGGTTTCAAATGTTCGCGATGTCGAAGCAAATTGTAACGCTCGCCTTTGATGATCGGTTGATCGTTCTTCTCCGCCGCACGAGTTTCCTCGCGCCGCACTTGATCGACGGCCTCATTCATATTCTTCACGATATGAAATTTATCAAAAACAATTTCCGCATTCGGGCAAAACTTTCGCACGACCGGCGGGTAACTCGCGTTGCGATCCATGCAAACGGCAATGATGTTTTGTCTCGTATTTTCCGGCATTTTCTCGAAAAACGGAATCAACGATTCACTCTTCTTGCCGGGCGAAAGGAACAGCAACTCGCCGCTGTCCGCATCAAGCACAAGCGTCACATACTTATGATGTTTGCCGATTGCTTTCTCGTCGATCAAAAGTTTCGTGACCTTGCTCAGGTCAACTTCGCCGAATTGTTTTTCCAAAATCGCCTTGTCCCAACGTCGAATCGTGTCATCGGAAAACGGCAGGATTTGACTCGCCTCCGATGCCGTCATGAACCGACACAACGCCGATGCGTATTGCATCAACCGTCGCGTGACCAATGCCTTGGCATCGACTTCGTCGGGAAGGAATGTTTTCGCATGACCGCACTGCGAACATTTTCCCTGAACGGTTTCGAACACGACCTTCACACACACCGCCGTTCCCATCGGCAGGTCGAACACCTCGCGAACGATGGTTTTGTTGATGCCCATCCGGTGCCCGCAATGTGGACAACTCAACTTCCGCCGCCGATCACGATGCACTGCAATCTGGACAAAACCGGACGAACATGTTATCTTGTCGATGATGAATCCTTCGAATCGAAAGAGTCCTTGAAAGCCTTCAATCTTCGTGACGCAACCTTGATTTATTGTTATACCGATTTGTTTAGCTCAAATCATTGTAACTTCTAAGGTTGCGTCGCATATGCCACTGTCATTGATCCGCTGTCATGCGGGTGAACCAGTATTTTTCCGCCCAGCGTCGGGTCCAAGCGATGTAGGGAAGTTGGGCGAGAAGTCCGAGAAACACGAGCATGAGCATCCCGTGAAAGTCGTGCCTAACTCCTTTGGGGTCACGGGGATCGGTAATTTTTTGAAAAACGCCAAACAGGGAATGAAACGACTCGGAATTCATAACAACCTCCATGCAAAAATGAGTGATCCGGTAAAAAACGGCCTTCGCGGACGACCGCCAAGATCAATACGTTACAAAACGTAAAACCGGATCAGATTTTTACTTTGCAGGTCTCCTGGTCGCTTTTGGCAAGAGGCAAAAATAATATTTAGCAACAAAATCACCGAAGTATCTTTTTTGTGCTGTTATTCTGTAGCAAACAAGTAATTCTTGTGAAGATAGAAGTCGTATTGTGTCAATAACTTGAACAAAATTACTACGGTGCATTTTGCAGCAATTACTGAAAATAAAATCAAAGAAAAATTTTCAAAATTTATTCAAAATTAGCTTTTTTCAGTGTGAATGTTGGACTGGACACGTCGCTATTCAAGAAACTCCGGCCTTTGGGCTGTGACCGTGCTTGGTATTTCGCTGTCGTCAATGATCGCATATTTGAATATCGTCCAAATTGCACTGACACCGTCTTTCCAGCCGATCTTTTTTCCCTGGTCATAGCCACGGCCATGATAGCTGATCGGGACTTCATATACGATCGCCCGTCTGCGGGCAAGTTTGGCGGTGATCTCCGGCTCAATCCCAAAACGGTTGGAGCGCAAAGGAATCGTTTTGAGCAGGTCGGCCCGGAACGCCTTATAACAGGTTTCCATGTCGGTCAGGTCGAGGCCGGTCATAAAATTTGACAAGTGCGTTAAAAACAGGTTGCCCAATTTATGCCGATAATTGACAATCCGCCGCATCTCCCTGGTCGCAAACCTTGACCCGAAAACGGCATCGGCCTGTTCTTCGACGAGCGGTTGCAGGACGACCGCAAAATCCTTCGGGTCATATTCCAAGTCGGCGTCCTGAATGATCGCATAGTCGCCCGTCATTTCCTGAACAGCCCTCCGGATCGCAGCCCCCTTGCCCATGTTGACTGGCTGGTCAAACGCCTTGATTTCGGGGTGCTTTGCGCACAAGTCCCGGATCACGTCCGAAGTCTTGTCTTTCGAGGCATCGTTGACGATCACCAGTTCCTTTTTCATGTCGTTCGGCACAGGGGCATCCAGCACCCGTTCGACGATTCGGGTGAGGTAGGACTGCTCATTGTAAACGGGTATCAAAACAGAAAGCGTATCAGGCATGGGACTTTCGCAAATCAAGGCAGTTTGACGACCTCTTTTCCGTTTCTCGATCCCATCGCACCCCAAACACCGAAGTTGGACTCGCCGGATCGTTTACACTGGCGATCCGTAACGGGAGCGATACTGTTTTTCGCGTATCCGCAATCCACTTTTTCGGTGACAAATCGTACCGATCCGTCGCAGTAGGAAATCATGACACCGCCCGCGTGATGACTTGTCGGCGGCAAAATCGCCGGGTCCCAATGGTTTCCTCCCGCCGCACAACTCGGCGCATTCGGCGGAAGAATGGTGTTAAACCAGGTGAACGCCGTTTGCCCGTCGATCCAGCGACGACTGGAACGCCCCGTATCCAAAGGTAATCCGTCCTTGTAGCGATACTTGTCAAAACGTGTTTCCCAACAGTGGCCGGGATTGAAGCCGGGTACTTCGCAGGCATCATGACTGGACGTTGTGAATCCGGTACCGATGACCATTCCGCCACGGATCAATTGGACATCGTCCGTGGCCACCGCCCGTTCGCTTACGAAAACCGTTTGACTCAAGCCATCGGAAATTTCCGCAACCGTTGTCCACATGCGCGGCTGGAGGGCTCCGCGTGAAAAACTGGCACCGCCGGGTTGCCCCCACTCGTGGTCTTCATCCTTAATACAATAGTCCCCGGCGGACATGACGTATCCGCCCGTGGCGTACATGCTGTCGCTGTTATTGGCCTTGATAATCTTGCCCGCGTTGGGGTCGGACGGACAATTGAAATTCGAAAGAACGGCCTCACGTCCCAGCACGTTATCCCACGAGGGCATCTCATAGTATTGTATCTGAATATCGTCGTACAACGCCGTCCTTTCCAGAAACGGCAGCAATTCCACCCAGGCACTGTAATGGTTGCTGCTCACGACTTTTTGTGTGACCTCCCTGGTCTCGGCTCCTTCACCGACCATAACGATTTCTTCTCTCGTAAGACAGCAATCGGTTCCCATCGGAAAGGATTTGAGGGAATTTTCATAGTTGTGTGCGGCAAGGGAGATTTGTTTGATGTTATTGCTGCAATGCGATCTTCGTGCCGCTTCACGAGCAGCCTGGATCGCGGGGATCAAAAGCGAAATGAGAAGCGCAATGATGGCAATGACCACCAAAAGCTCCACAAGGGTAAAGCCGGAATAATTTTTCGTATAAAAACGTTTCATTGATATCCTCCAGACTGAGTGGTTGGTATTGTTACGTTATTCTGACATCTTCATTACCGGACCGGGAAAACAAACCCAGCCCATCCTTCGGCAGCACTTGGTGACTTTTTGCATCATTTGGTGTAATCAACGTCCGACCGCGTTAAAATCCGAAAAATCGGCACTCAGGGTTCGAACGTCTGGACAAATACTGCGAACGCCGGAACCTCAAGTTCGAATGCCGGGACTCACAAGTACGAACGCCGGAACAAAATGTTGCGTCGTCGGGACAAAAAGTTTGAACGCCGGAACATCAAGTTCGAACGCCGGGACTCCCAAGTACGAACCTCGGAACAAAATGTTGCATTGCCGGGAAACAATGTTGCGTCGCCTGCAAAAAAACTGCGGGGCTGATCGCATCAAATGGCACTCTCAGCGAAAAAATACGCAACTTTGGCATGGTTTCTGCACGTGTTTTGTGGGAAACAACCATTGTTGCCACCAGCGCAATAACAATTGCCGCCGGTGCAACAACAATTGCCGCCGGTGCAACAACAATTGCCGCCGGTGCAACAACAATTGCCGCCGGTGCAACAACAATTGCCACCGTCGCAACACGACAAGGTGAAGCGGGTGTGAACAATCAACTTCGCACGATCGTCGATGACCTTGACTCCGGGGACAACCCTGTTGCCAACGGCTCCGACTGTTTATAGTCCGGCTCCAATTCCTATCTATGAACCGTCAATTCCTACCTATGAACCGTTGTTCCATTCCTTCTGGAGTAAACTTTTGAAATAGCCGGCAAAGCCGTTGAGTTGAAATCCGCCGCCGAGAACCACGACTTTATCGAGTATGGCACCCGAATGGCGCAAATGATTCAATCGTCGTAAAATATCATCCACCAATATCCCGACCACCGGTGTCATGGCTTTGATCACTTGTCCCTTTTTTGCAAGCTTGAGTGGGTTGCGTTTGATCGCTTCCGCCTGCGAAAAAGGTTCGCCAAACGCGCTGGCAATGGATTTGGTAAAATGTTGTCCGCCGATGGACAAGTAAAAATGCCGGATTTCGCGGAGATTGTAAAACGTCAAATCCGTTCCCTGCGTCCCCATATCACAAACGAGAATCGACTGAATTTCCGGCGGTTCAAAATCACCGTCTTGTTCCGGCGGATTCTGTTCTTCGTCCGGTGTTGCCTGCGGCGGCGCAGGCGGCAAGGTCAAAAGCAAATACGCATAATTCAGGTTGGCAAGGATGTTGGAGGTCATGAGATTGGGCTCGATCCCATGCTTTTGCAACATTCTCAACTTGCCGTCGATGGTGCTCTCGCGTGCCAAAAAATAATGGGCATATTGTTTCATGACGTTTTGTTCATCCTCCTCCCAGCCGAGGATGTGATAACCGATCTGGAAAAGATTCGGGTTGTCCGCCAAGTGATGTTTCGCCTCAATTTGAATTGCCTGCCAGGTTTGTTGCGGCGTCATTTGGGGAAGGCTGAAATTGTGGCAAAGAATATCGTGCCCCGGATAGCCGACGCAAATCGACTCACCCTGATATTCATATTTCTCCAAAAACGCATCAATGGCCAGACTTTGGAACCGTTCCTGGGTAACCGGTTCGTAGAGTCTGGTGTTTTCATAGCTCGCAAAAGGATTGGGGGGACCGTCTTCTTTTGCAAGTAACTGGGCAATTTGTTCGTCCGTAATATGTTCGATTGTTTGCCCGTCTTCATCATCGGGCTGAACGGCCTGGGGATGATGACATTGAAAACATTCGTCAACGGCCAAAACTCCATCATGGTCATAAGTGACCCGCACCGCCTTGAAACAGGATTGGCCAAAATCGAATCCCCATGCCGCCGGTGCTTGCTTTTTACGGAAGGAGCCTTTGATTCGGCTCAGGAAGGAAGAGGATTTTTGAGGGGGTAGGAGATTGACGGAAAAAGGAACCAGGCCGAGTCCTTGCAAGGCCAGACCGCAGGCCGTGGCAAACCGGTTATGGAGTCTTAAATACTTCCCTTCCGTATAATCACGAAACGGAAGGATTTTGTGATCGTTGAGATGAATGTACGTCAGCGGCTGAGGAGAAGTTGTAGACATCACGGATGCGTCGAAAAATGAGATGGATTAATATGGATTAATGTTGAATGGAATGGATTGTCGTAACAGCCAAACGTAAAGTTCTTTTTCCAGATAAACGTAATGCGGGATACCGTGTCCGGCATTGGGATAAACGGTCAGGCGACATTCGCGTCCGCCAGCGGCTTGGATGGCGTCAATCATCTCCTGGGAACCTTTGATCGAAACTACTTCGTCGGCATCACCGTGAAAAGCCCACAGGGGAAGGTGTTTCAATTGTCCGGCATGGGCGACGTCGCCGCCGCCGGCCACTGGCACCACGGCGGCAAACCTGTCGGAATACGCCGCCGCCGTCCGAAACGTTCCGAACCCGCCCATACTGAATCCGGTCAGGTAAACACGGTTCGGGTCGATGTTCCAGCGTCTCGTGTTTTTATCGAGCAATTCGTCCAGGAGTTGAATCACCTGTCGCGGTTCCCATCCGTGTTTCGGCGTCATCGGACTGACCACAATGAACGGAAACTCTTCCGGCCTGAAATGCCCGTGTGCAAAATGATAGACATCCATGTCTCTCAAAATAGCGACATCCTTGCCGGTTTCTCCTGCACCGTGAAGGTAAATGATCAACGGGTGCGGTGTCCCAAAATCGGTATATCCCATCGGCAAACGGACAAGATAGTCGTAGCCGCTTCGCGTCGTGTTCGGCGGCCAGACTACTTTTTGACGAAAAACATAGGTCCTTCCCGAATCATAAATATCGAGATCATCAACAAGTCGCAGGAAGGAACCGATCCCGCCGAACAGAACCAGCCCTGTCAAAAACCAACGGTAAACCGGATGACGTTTCGTTTTCATCAGGGAATGTTCACGTTTTCGCCGCCGGATCGCGTACAAAGTCCCTTGTAAATATCATGGTGGATTTTCTGTTGGAGGAATTGGAGGCTGCCGTCGCACATAGCGATATTGATGCCGGCCGGATGTGCGCTGCGTGCCGCACGATTGAGGACGGAATCTTTTCGGTTGTTGATCCGAAGCGTGTTGTTGTCTCCGTCATAAGGAACAACATATCCTTGGCCGGCTTTGTTGACCCAGAAGAACGGATTGTAATTCGCTTTCTCCGTGACCGTTTTTCCGGCGGCGTCGGTTGTGACTTTGACACCTAAATGGCATGATTCCAGGATCATAATCGTATTCGACAAGCCGTCCTTGATATCCGAGGGGCGGGTCGAACTGTTGCAGTAAAAAACACCATCCGTATTCCTCGGTTCCCGTTCCGGAAAACCGCTGCCGCCATTGACAGCGTAATCCTTTTGCGTATTGAGCGGCTTCGTTTGTTCCGCCGACGGACAGGCGAAAATATTGGGCATGTTTTCGGCGGCATAACGGTTATCCGCATCGCCTTGTTCTTTGTCTTCAAAGTCCGATCCGGGGCCGCCATCGAATGTGTAGGCCAGTTTTTCCGTGTCGAGCCTGTCGTATAGCGATGTTTGCTCCATGTATTCCAGGATAAAGACCGGCCAGCCCATCGAACCGTCATAGATTTGCAATTCCGGCGTAGTCGGGTTGGCGGGATCGGGCGGCGGTGCTACGGGTTGATGTTCCGTGAGAAGCGTATTGCCGGGCGGATACGATTTCATGGAATTTTCGTGGGTGGTCATCGCCAGCGCAATCTGACGCATGTTATTGGCACATTGGGAACGTCTCGCCGATTCACGCGCGGCCTGAATCGCCGGAAGCAACAGGGCCATCAGAAGCCCGATAATCGCGATCACGACCAGCAGTTCCACCAGCGTGAATCCGTGTTGTTTTTTTCTGTTTATCATGGGAAAACTCCTCTACAGTTAATCAATAATTACGGTAATTTGGCATCTTCGTTGCCTGCACGAGTAAAAAGACATTTGTAAACGTTAAAATCGATTGCGTTGCCGACAAAATGAACACTCCCGTCGCAAAGAACCGTATTGATTCCTCTGGGGTGATCACTTTTGGCACCACGAGTCGAGCGTGCGACATCGGGATTGTTGATAGGAAAGTCACCACAGTAAACACCATCAGAGTCATAAAGTGTTTCCGTATAGACGACATAACCTTGCGACGCATGATTGACCCAAAAAAACGGATTCGAACCATAGACAGGACGTTTGTTCGGTTGATGGGATTCACCGGAACGACCGCTATGAATCGTCTCAAGCAATAGAAAAGTATTGGAAGCACCGTCCTTAATGTCGGACAATCGCGTCGCACTGTTATTCCAAAATATCGCTTCTTCGTGATCCTCAAGACGTTCCGGGCAATCTTTGGCTCCATTCACGCCATAGTCCTTGTTACTACTTGGAATTGCGATTCGCATGGCGGACGGGCATGAAAATACGGAAGGCATATTTTCGGCAGCGAACTGGTTTTTAGGATCGCCTTTCGGCCCTTCCCCTTCGTGCCAAGAACCGTCGCCCGCTTCCGGCGTATAGGCCAAAAGATCAAAATCAATCGCCTCATACAATGACATTTGTTCAAGTTGCGGCAAAATAAACGCAGGCCAGCCAATGGAACCACAGTAAAGTCTATAGGAAGCCGGTATATCGCTGTGACAGCCGTTTTCCACAAATTTCTCAAAGGTCAGATTGCCCGGCGGAAAGGATTTCATGGAATCGTGATAAACCGACAATCCCAAACCAAGTTGCTTCATGCTGTTGGCGCAATGCGAACGTCTGGCCATTTCACGAGCGGCTTGAACAGCCGGGATCAGCAGGGAAACCAGTAACGCAATAATTACGATCACCACCAGGAGTTCGATCAGGGTAAATCCCGATTTATTCATTTTCATGGTCGATTCCTTGTTCTGATACTTCGTACGGTTCCTGGCTGGTTTGCTGTATTGCCTGGAGTGCCAACAAACGTTTTTTACGTAATTTTTTGTCTCGAATGATTACTATTGTTATTATAATGATTATTGCCGGGAAAACCAGAGGGAAGGCATAAGCGAGCAGAACTTGCATCGAAAACGGTCTGCCGGGGAGCGGACTGCGCCAGTAGCCCTTTTTCTGTGCCAAAAGCCAGCCAAACGCATCATCCTGACGCAACGCCGGTCCCCAGGAATCGTGGGAAGCGGTCGGGTATTCCGTCAGGTGGATTTTGTAACCCTGATTTTTAAGTCTTGCCGTGGCATTCCGCAAGTTGTCGATGGGCGTTCCACCGTCGTCCGTCGAATTGAAAAGCCAGATGGAAATGTCTTTCAGTTTCGCCTGGGTTTGGATACTCGGCGGATTTGAGGAAAACGCCGCCATCGCCGTGACCACATCGTTACACTGGGCCGCATATTCCCACGTTGCACTTCCGCCCGATGAAAGCCCGGCAACGGTCACGCAGTCGGGGTCAATCGGATATTCGTTCAGCAAATGCCGCATGATTTCCGCTGTGACTGTCAAAGGTGCGTCACCCTTGCCTTCTTGTGACATGGAACTCATCCAACTACCGTTGTCTTTCGGACATTGTGTCGCAAGGAGATAAAAATCCCGCTTCCGTTTTCCGGCAATGTAGTCAACGATATGCTGCAAATGTGAAAGCTGCCGGATGTTGTCATCGTCGCTTTCACCGGCACCGTGCAACCAGACCACCAGCGAATATTTTGTATCAGGCTTCGTTTGTTCCGGCATGAACAGGCGGTAATGGATTGGGGTTTCATTGTAACGCCCACCGGTATAAATGTATGTTTGTTCTGTAAAATACTTCAACAAAACCGGGTGGGCCGCATAACCACCACCCGCAAAGGGTTTTGACGGTTCTTTGATGATCTCATCCAATGACGCATCGGCATCGCCGCCCGTCGGCGTATTAACCGGGGTTTGGTTCGATTCATCGTCGAACGCCTGTCCAAATAATGAGTAAGACATTACAGCGTAAAGGGTTATAACGAACAACGGGAAGAAGTATTTCATGCCGTTTTCTCCCTCCTAACGAAAGACGAGAAGGAGGACGATAATCAACAGCAGTATTCCTCCGCCTACGATCGCCACCCAGAAAAACGGGTTGGCGGACAGTCCTGATTCCTGGTCATTCCTTTGGAATCCGGATCGTCCGGGAGACTGGACGTTAAAACCTCTCGATTTTTGTGGCTTGCTTTGCGACGCGGACCGCGATCGGGAAGATTGAAAAGCACCGTCTTCCATGTTCTCACGTATCAAGAGAACCACCTTCCAGATCAACGCTCCCAATGCCAATATGACAAAAGGCAACGCCCAAATCCACCACGGTCTTGAGATCGGATACCCTTCTGCGTCGATCCATTCCATGGTCATCAGGTGGTAACAGATATACCCGATCACCGCCAAAAGGATGAGACCGACCGGGATGAGCCAGACGAGCATCCCCAATTCACTCAATGCGGAAAGACCGAGACGTTCAAGGAGCGGTGTGCGCTCCTTGGGCTGTCCGGCACGAAATCCGGCTTGTGTCCTGCCGCCGACCGAAGCGTTGAACCCTTTTGGCTTGGCGGGAGCAGATGCCGCTTGCTGAATTGGTACGGCTGTGGCTTGAATCGTTGTTGTCGTTTGCACCGTTGCCCCTTTTCCTTGAATCGCGGTAAAGATTCGGTATGTCAATAATCCGGTGATCACCGCCACCCAGAATGCCGGCCAGCCCCACCACGGGAGTGACAAGGACAGCGACAGCGAAGAGAAAAAACCGTTGGTATAAGCAATCATTCCGCAGAAAATGACTGCTATCCCCATAACTCCTCCTACAATCACGCCAATCGTTGTTCGCAGACTCCAGCCTTCGGCACCATTTTCGTCTTGGGCACGCTGAATCATCCAAACAATAACGAGCAGGGCAATGATCAGTGTGATCACAAGCGATGGAGTCCACCACGGATATTGGATGGTATAAAATTGACTGATCAACACACGAAGGTGATTTGCCAAATCCGAATGCACACAGATCATGACAATGGCCAAACCAACGGCAATGATCGTAACGATCCGACGTAACTGTTCGATTTGGTCTGTATCCTGGCCTTGCACTTCCGCAAACTCGATTCGCTCTGATAAAAGGTAACGCCCAACCAAACCGATCACAACAATCCAGAAAACCGGCCAGTACCACCACGGCCAGAAACGGACATCCACAAAGCCGAGAACTCGCCAGAATGGGACAACGATTTTGTCCAACATTTCAGGCTTGACGAATATCCCGGCGTTGATCACAATCAGCCCAAAAATCAACAGCCATGTCGTCAGACCGAATTTCCACCAGGGCCGCTCATCTTCCGATTGCGGAGTTTGATTCAAAGGTTTGGTGTTACGCGGGGCGGGTTTTTGTCCGCCACTTGTTATTGGTTGAAAATTTGACATATTATCGATCCCCCTCTGTCGCTTCATCTATTTCTTGCAACCCCATTTCTCGGCGAACACGGTTGGCATCGTCGAGTGTGATATGATAAATATAAATCGAGTAGCCAATATAATCAACAGGCTTGAATTGTTTGAAGTATTCGTATTGTTTTGTCGAGCCGTAAATCTCATGGACTCCCAGTGCAAACCAGCCGGGTTCCGGTTCTTGGGATGGATGTTGATTATCCTTGATTCCCAAACGGTCGAACGACTCTGTACTTGAATATGCGATTTTGATCGGCCTTGCCTCTGGATGCTTATGATACCACTTTTGAAGGAAATAGGAATTCTGTCCCCAATCAACGTTACTGCCCAGCAAATGTTTCGGGCCGTTTTTGGGGCCGCCGACCAGTTCGTTGAAATAGGACATGGAATGTGGGAAATGATACAAACTACTCCCGACCACCCAGACGAGCAGAACCGTTGTTACGGTTGCGAGGAAATATTGCTTTTTGGCAAATGATTGCCCGAATTTACTGATCCAGATGTAGGCGAACGGCAAGGCCGGAATAATGTATCGCGGGTGAAGTGAAAAACCGTCTTGGCTACTTACGAAAATAAAAAACATGAGTCCTGTCAAGACAACTACCATTTCGTCCCGCCATGATGCGTTGTATTGTGTCAAAAAAATGGTTGTGATGATAGCCAGAAGGCCGAGACAGAGTGTACCCAGAGGTTCCTTGATCAAAACCGTATAGGCATAGTAGTACCACCAGCCATGTTGTGAATACTCGCCTCGCAGGTAGGATTCAATACCTCGTTCAAAGTCGAGTTTCTGAGTATCAATGCCTTGCACGAATTCGCCAGGCAAGGGTACTGGCACATAGCCCAACCATGAGTTTTCAAAACAATTGCCGGTTACGACAGAATATGATTTACCACTACTATCTCGACCAGTCAATGTGTGGCTGATGAATTTATAGTCTTTGAGTTGACGAAATGAACCGTCAAAGGCATAGCCCATGTTGATCATGTAAATACCGATAAGAAGAATAGCGGCAAGTTGTTTAATACCGGGTTTGGGAGCAGGTTCTTTTCGTGACAGGATACACCAGACCAGCCAGATCATACCGCAGAGTGGAAACGCAATAATCCACGTTATTTTCGTGAGCGGCAACAATCCGAGGCAAATCCCTGCCATGATTGCCTTACTCCATGTTGGCATCTTGAGCCAATGCCAAAAAAAGTAAACCCCGATGGTTCCCAGTGATGCCGCGCAAACGTCAGGGCAGATTGTTGCTCCCCAAACAAGAACGAGCGGTGAGAAAATCCAGAGTACGAGAAAAAAGAGACCTGCTGTTTGACCGTAAAGCTCTTTGGCAAATCGATAACCGAACCAACTGCCAAGTAGGATGATTGGGATAAGTGAACAGCGGGTGAGAAAAGTGATCCAGAGAATTCTCTCTGGGGTATTGGCGTTGATGAAGGCGTTACCGATTTGCCATTCACTGCGGTCTTGAGGGCGAGGTGAGTAGGATTTCCAGTCGTATTCCGGGGTTGAGAGAAAAATCGGCAAGCCGACAATATACCGAGTCAATGGCGGGTTGACATGAAAAACATCGAAGCGAAAAGATTTGTAGAGATAAATCGACGCACCAATATGTCCGATTTCCGTGCGGTTGAAAGACTGCCAGTTTAGAGAAAGAAGCAAGCAGAATTGCAGGGCAAGCAACGAAACAACCCCAAATGTCCATTTTCGTTTCATAGCCCAACACCATAACCGTAATTTTAAGTTTAACATACCACTAGGGACACCAGGCATTACGACATGCTACACTTGATCGAGAAAACGAACAAATTACAGATCAAAGGAAGCGTGAACAATCGATAGACCAGCAACAACGAAAACCAACCGATTTAGGAACAACGTCCACATTTACATGCCGACGCGACCAAGCAAAGATCAAAAGGAAAAATAGTGTTTATTTTGCCTTTCGCCGATATGTAAAGCAAAACACTCTAAAACCACACAATATCAAAGACATTCCCGCAAAGAAATTCCATTTTTTTGAAACGGGATATTTTGGAACAAGCACATAACCAGTATAGCCGTATAAAACAGAGGGTTCGGGAGTCCAACCAAATGTCTCACGGTATGGGTCAATTTGAGCATAAATGTTTTTTTTCTTATCATAATCCACGACAACTATAAAGTGTCCAAGATTGTTTTCATGGCTGGTGATACCATGTAAAATAAATGGTCTTGGCAATTTTGAAACCTCTCCCGGTTTAACAAATCGGGCTTCAATAGTAAAACCCAATTGTTCAGATGCGTGAAGGAGTGTTTCCATTGAGCACCCTTTTACAGGGTCAAGCGGTACAAGCTCTTTGATTTCTGCCAAAGTGACATTGTATCCTTCAAGTTTCATCAGAATATAAAGTGCATTCGGTCCGCAATCAGCCTGATCTCGCCATGCAGGTATCCAATTCCATGTGCTGTCGGGAATACTTTCTGCAAAAACTTCATTAAAAGGAAAGGGAAATGGAAATAAAATCAAAAAAGAGACAATATTTAAATGAAAGATACCATTCCACATTTACGCCTCCATTTTCTTTTTACGGTATATCAACCCCACAGCAATCATTATCAGGGCACTTCCCACTATGATGAAGAAGGCACGATATTTCACATATTGATTCACTTTTATCCCCTGATCTATAGAACCTTCAAATGGGACGGCAGAATTGGGATCAGTTATCGTATATCTAATATTTCTCACTGCGTCAAGAATGTGTAAACCTTCTTTAAGATCAGGTTCGAAACACGTTTCAGGTAGCTCCTCATCAAAAAGGATTTCTCGCACCTCATAGTGTAAACGTGAAGCCACTTTATCCCAAATGTCTTTTTGTTCAGAAACGATACTAGCGTATTTATCAACAATTTGCCGATAAGGAAGCCAAATCCCTGGTTTCACCTCACGGAAATCCATGTTGTGAATCGCAAATTTTCTTGCTTGTCCAGGTCCCCAATGATAAATACGTTTTCTTATGGCGTAACCATGCTCACTGTCAACCCAAAATTTATCCATTCCCGGATATTCAACGACCCAACACGGAAACCCGTCAACATCACCCTGAACTGGATTTACAGAATACTTTGATAAATTTGTTTCTAGAAATTCAGGTAAAAATGGGTGATCAAGATAATCTTTAAGCCACTCTTCGTTTTTCGCAGCCTTATAATCTCCTCCCCCTGATTCCACAATATGGCTTGATACATCCCAACCAATGTATCGAAAATAATCGGTACTCTGGTGCATGTTTCCGCCATCCGTAAACTCACGAACAGAAGCTGAAATATTGCCTTTATTCCATTCAAACTTTATGCGGTTTTTAAGAATGTTGATCTCAGGTTCCAAGGGCACATAAACTTCTGTTTCATCAGGCGATTTAATAATGTTGTATCCATCCTTGTTTTTTTCCCCTATTTGTGTAAACGCCTTTGAGGTAAACCACATTGCTCCTTTTTTCGCGACAATGAATTCCGTATTGAAGTAACCGCCGCTGTATCTACTCGGAGTAATTTCTTCACATTTCACTCTCTCGGCGTTAATCAAAAAGGTATTATTGAGAAAAAAAGCAGCTTCAGCATTTTTAATTCCAAGAAGAATGTTACGCGCACTTGGAACTACTTGATCATCTGCAATTGAGACTGTTACCAAGCAACAGAGAACAAATAAAACACAAACAATAAATTGTATTCTCATAGTTAATGTACCTGTTCAAAACGATGTGAAAGTAATGTAATTTACCAAAGCTCAAAAAATAATTTGAAAACGACAACCGGGAATGAAACTAAACTTTTGCAAAATGTCAAAGTGTGTTAAAATATACGGATAATAGGGGGTTAAAAACCATCAAATTTCGTCAAACGGCTAACAGGGAGGGAATCCGATGCCGATTATCACGCCGCCGACGGTCGTTCAAAACGCGATGGAGGAATTCATCGCAAATTTTTTCACGAACCAACCACAACGCGATCACGTGGCCAATTATCTGACCGGCCTGATGATCTGCCCGAATAAAACCATCACCGGAATGACCAGCGAACAGCCGAACGCTTCCGATCAATCGTGCCTCAATCGGTTCATGACCGAGGTCGATTGGGATGCGCAGAAACTCAACGAGGAACGCATCAAGTGGCTGCAAAACTTCGACGACATGAAGTTTCACGAACGCGGCATCATTCCGCTCGACGATGTGCTCATCGAAAAAAGCGGCAAGTACATCAAGGACAGCGGCAAGTTCTGGGATCACTCGGACAACCGCTACATGCACGCCCAAGACCTGATCATTATCAATTACGTGCATCCGACGAGCCGCAAACATTATCCGCTGGAGTTCCGCCGATTCAAAAAGGCCGAGCAATGCCAGTGGACCGGCGAAGAGTTCAAAAAAATGACGCAACTTTCGATTGAATTGATCGACTGGTGCCACGAGCAAGGCGTGCTCGGCACGTTCACCTTCGACAGTTTTTATTCGTCGACGGAAATTTTGAATCACATCGACAGCCTGAAAAATGCGGATGGAACGAATCGCGGCTATGTCTCGGATTTGAAGTTCAATCGCAAAGTCACGTTCAAAGGCATCGAGCAATCGGTGGAACAATTCGCGAAAACGATTCCGCCGGCAGATCGCAAACAAGTCATAACGAGCGACGGCACAAAGCAATGGTACTTGAGTGTGTGCGTGAAAATGGGTGATGTCGGCCACAAGGTTCGCGTCGTGATCTTGTGGCGATATAAAAACGACGTTGAGCCGCGTAAGATACTGGTGACGAATCGCATTCACTGGAATGCGGAGCGCATCGTGGAAACATATCGCGGTCGTTGGACAGGCACGGAAACCTTTCACCGAGATGGCAAGCAGGAACTTGGCCTCGGGGATTGTCAGTTGAGAGACGGCGAAGGCCAAACCAGGCACACGTATCTCGTCTTTCTGGCGTACAGTCTTCTGATGCGGGAACTGGATAAAACGAGTGTGAGTGATTGGGCGTCCGTGAAACTGACGACGATCGGCGAGAGTTGCCGTGCGATGCTCCGTGAAAGCGTGAGTGCGATGATTACCTGGGTGGTGGAGCAGTTGGAGAACAAGGTCAAAGTCGGTCGCAACGCCGCGCAGCATCTGCGCGATCTCCTGCGACGACTCGGCCTGGCCTCGGTCCAATGACTCAACCTGTTTCAACACTTTCAACATGCCTCAAATACCGTGTTTTAAGGATAAATTCGATGTTTGCAAAAGTTTAGATGAAACGAAAAAAATGACCAAACCGACACGGAATAATACAAGCCTTTTTTATTTTATTACACTCTCGGTTGCGTTCTCATAACAAACATTGGTTGAGGACTATCTATCATCAACACTTTATTGATTGTATAAACATTGAACAAAAGTTTTCATCAGTCAAAAATTAAGTGCATCAATCATCCTGCACAAGTACCACCTGTTTCAAGTGTCAGTGGTGACGTACAGGCAGATGTTCCGCAAGAGGCCGGGGGCGAGGGACGAGTACCTGTCACACCATCAATCCACACTGATCTCTCTTTACATCCACACCCACCAGAACTACAGTTGCTTCCATTGCAAACTTTTTGTGTGCCACTTATATTCTCTTGCGTACAAGAGCCAGAAAGATTCTTCACTTCATCAATTGAGGCGATTTCACTTTTGTAATAGGAATTGGTGAGAAAGAAACTTCCCATCATAATCAATACCACAGAGATAAAAATACTTTTTTTCATTTTCTACTCCTCTACTTCTTTGGAAGTTGTTAAGTTGAGCCAAATTCTAAAAGAATCGACATTGCGCATAAGGCACATTGCCTTTGCTGCATGACTACAGGGCAAAACAGTTTTAAATGATCGAATATATAATGGAGGCAGTAGATCAATTTGCTTCGTTACTGATACAACGGCATCTTGGATAAATTTTTGAGATGGCCGAAATTCTTCTGGTGCCATAGCAATCCATTCCAAGTGATGTCCGACAATTGTAATTCGATCAAGAACCTGATCATCATAAACCAACCCATCTTGTCCTGTTTTTCCCCAGTCGCGTTCCCAGCCACCATCTGGAAGCTGGTTTTGTTCGAGCGTTGCCACAACCTTTTTGAGCCACTGTTCCGCGAGTCCCCGCGTTTTCTTTGAAAGAATAGGCGAATGCTCTGCATCAACACGAAGAAGAGTCACTACAGTATAAGGTACATGACAACCTCCACAACAACCTTTACCAAGCGGCTGCTCAAGCAAACGCTCCATAAGGTCATCAAAGGTGAACGTTTCATCAAATTGATTCGTCCACGTGTTCTCAGGCGGCAGCCAAAAGGCTAAAGAACAACCGATGAATTCGAGTTCTTGCCCCCAATGAAAATTCATAACTGTATCTTGCAGGATATCTGCAAGCGATCCGACATTTCCGGACGATGAAGTCACTGGTGACGAAAGTGGGATATTTGTCAATCCCATAAGCATGGTTATTTTTCCGTAATGCGATTCTGCACGATACTCAACAGCATCATAAGAACCGGATTGTATCGGATGAATTCCATAGGGAGAATCAATCAAATACGAACCTCCTTTCCCTTCTCCCAAAATCACAGTTCGGTCCGCACAATAGGAATCGCTTAAAAGCGTTTCCACCATCATTTTTCCGGTACGACCTTCACCACCAACTTGTTCTTTGGTAAAAACGCTGTCTTTCCCCCAAAGTTTAAGTTCATGCACAAGCGACGGAACACTTGGGGGATGCCAAAAAGGAAGCGAAGCGTGAAGGGCTTTGGCGAGTTGCTCGTCTGTGACACAATCTTCCAAACCGTGAATTGGCTTCAACTGAATTGGCCACGCGCGTGCTTTAATCACGAAAGGAAGCTTTTTACCTTGGGCTACCAACCGCGCCGGAGTAACGTCGGATTCGCGTGAAGAATGGTTTCGACAAAAAAAAACGAAGACGCTTACAATCAAAACAATAAGACCAATCGCAGTCCACAACACCAACCTTCCCATTTTTGATTGGGTGGCAGTTTGTGATTCTGATTTGACTTCCGGTAGAATGGTCATAACATTTGTGAATACATATAATTCAGGGCTTTTGTGAAAAGGTTGGTGAAGTGACACAAGTTTGAATCGCAAAGCAAAAATCATCTTGAAAATGATTCATGCAAAGCTTCCACCTCATTTATATTTGTATTTGCACAACTCGAAAAAAAGGGCAATAAATTCTTGAGATTTTTCCAAAATTTGTCGAAAATTTTCGATATGAACGGAAGTCACTTTTTGGCAAAAATTTGACATGTTATTTTGTGAGATACCACCAGGAGACCTGCAAAGTTAATTTTGCGCCCAATTTGAGTTTTGTTACGTATCAAGTGAGGCGGTAGCCATTACGTTTTTTAGTACAACACAAATCTCATTGACAGGGAGGTCGCAATGAATGTCGGTTCGTTAAATCAATTGGTTGGCGTTTTTCACAAAATCACCGATCCTCGTGATGCCAAAGGAGTTAGGCACGATTTTCACGGGATGTTCATTCTTGTTTTTTTGGGGCAACTCGCTCAGATTCCGTACATTGCCCAAATTCGGCGTTGGGCGAAAAAGTATTGGCACATCCTTCGCGCCCCGCTTGGGTTCAAAAAACGGGTTTTAAAACTTGCAGTTCTCCTCAGTCCGTCCCCAAGTTCCCCAGAGAATCTTCCGTCCTTTTCGGATTTTCCATCGTATTAGGTTCAGACGTAAATATTTTCCGTTTTTCCTTTGACGACATGGAGGTCCCAATGTCTGCAACCGCACAATCCGCCCCTACGAATTCCGTACCCACAACTTCCGCCCCTACGAATTCCGTACCCGAAAAATCCGCCCCTGCATCGCTCGAAATTTTCGTTCAGTGCCTGAAAAAAGTTCCCGATCCCCGCTCAAAACGCGGTCAATCGCACCCCTTTTCCACCATTC
>Ga0082212_10002613_pt2 | contig 21855 bp, 13 predicted proteins | sample TergutNt197P3_FD_71548 | JGI IMG/M metagenome (GOLD analysis project Ga0082212, IMG submission 71548) | Neocapritermes taracua P3 segment gut microbial communities from Petit-Saut dam, French Guiana - Nt197 P3 | ecosystem: Host-associated > Arthropoda: Insects > Digestive system > Gut ...
ACAATTTCCGGCATATTGGCTCTAATAGGGCTGTTTAATTTCATAAACCTTATATCTGTTGGGCTTCTCACCCGCAAGCGTGAGTTTGCCGCTCTTGAGAGTGTTGGCATGAGCAAAAAGCAAATACGCCTTATGCTTAGATGGGAGGGCGCGATTTACTGGATTTTAACAATCGCTGTTTCAATAACCGCAGGAACGGGCATAACTTACGGACTGTTCAGCCTTGTCGCCAATCAAAGCCCAAATCAGTTTCCGCAATTTAACTATCCGTTCATGCCTGTCGCGGTAGTCTTATGCCTTATTGTTCTGATTTGCACGATTACACCGGAAATTTGTTATCGCGGCATCAGCAAAATGACGCTTGTGGAGAGATTGAGGGAAGCAGAATAAAGTGATTTGCAAAAAAGATATTTTGAAAAACAGGGCGAAAAAGTACGAACGCAAATTGAAAAAACGATAGAAACTTTTGAGGCAATAGATTGATAAAAACGCTTGACAAAGATAATTGGATTAATTATAATATGATTAATCCAATTATCTTTTTAGTATTAATTAAAACGCTTTTTGAAATAAGAAAAATAATGAAGGGAGCAGGCGATAAAATGAAAATTGACAATAACCCCATCGAGATAGAAGCAATGGCGGCTTTCCGGTGCGGCGACGGCGACGAGGGAAACAGGTTACAGGATAAATTTTTGAGTGAATTTCATGACAGCCTTAAACGTAAAGAGGACTTCTGCCCTTGTACGGCAGACTGCAAACATCACGGACGCTGCATGGATTGCGTAACGATTCACCGAGGTCACGACGACCATTTGCCGAACTGTCTTCATGCCATGCTGAACCGGCGCATAAAAAAACTCTCGGAGCTTTCAGAACATACTCTCAAAGTGACGGAGGATTAATTCCCCAAAATATCAAACTTTCACTTCAAAAAATCATATAATAAGTTATAATTTTTTGCCAGTATGCTGAAAAAATTATTGAGCGCAAATATAATATATATCATCACATTAATTGATATTAAAAGCAAATACTGTATTTACAATATCGGCATTTTGGCTAATCCATAAATTTATTGCAAAACTGTGAGGAGGAAAAATAATTTATGAAGCAAATAGTCCAGCCTGTACGATTCACCGGCGATGTAAAAAAAATCCCGGAAATACGGCCGCCGTCCGCGTTAATCGCCGAAAGTACGGAAAAAGGCGTTTTTTTGGAATGGAATCCGAACCTTGAAAATGATTTATGCGGCTATCTCGTTTATTCAATCGAAGCAATTGAATCAGCCGAAACAAATACCGCATACCGACTCATTACAGATAATTGTATAAAAAGCACGTATTTTACGGACATCAACGCAATACCCGGAAATAAATACGCCTATGCGGTGACGGCGGTCAATGCGGACGGTATTGAAAGCCCGTATTCAAACGAGGCGCGGATTACCCATAAAATCGAACCTGCGCCTGTGATCGAAAACGGCGAAACAATTATACGAACCGCGCCGCACGAACCTGTTTTATTGACTGACGCGGCAACTATTAGGTTCAACAACGGGCAGACGCTTATCTTTGATAAGCGAAATATGCGTATGAGAGCATGGATAAGCAAAAAGGGAACGCATCTTCTAAGCCCCGCAATATACGGAAACGCATTGGATATAAGCGAAATGGACAACTGGGGTTTCCCGGACGCAAAACCCGCGACAACCGTTTACCCGGCAACGCCGGATTGTTACACGCTGCCTGTGAGCGAATTGTTCAAGCCCGGCATGCACGATGCGGGTCCGCCAGTATTGCTTGACATGAAACCGGCGGCGGGAAGATTGACAATACATTATTCCCTGCCGTTACGCAAAAACAAAAACCGGAATTTTACGCGGGCAAAGATATGGGAAACATGGCGCGAAGTGACAAAACGCATAGGAACAGCAGATTATACGGGATTTGACAGAAAGATTGAAATAGAATTGCCTTCGGAATATAAAGACGGATATTCAGTATGCTTGAACGACGCTTTTGGGGTAAACGGGAGTTGCGACGGCGATGTGAGCTACGAAACGAACTGGCGGAATCCCTATCTTGAAACAATATATTGGAAACGGCATGAATGTCCCCGTAAATCCGGCGGTTCAAACGAAAGGCAGACCGGAAGGTACCATCCCGACGGCGAAACAATGCAAACAAACCCGTTCAAGATTTTATGCTATACTAAAGGAACAATGATTTTGTCCGCGCTCCGCTGTTACCATTCCGTCCATTCGAACCTGTCAAATTACGCGCAGCATCTTCAGGACGGAATTTTCCCCAACTTCATGGTAGACTGCGCGGAAAGCGGAGTACGGTTCACCGCTGAAATATTCGAGTATCTATACGCGGAAAACACGGGGCTTGAACCGCCGCAGCTTTATATGGACGCGGCTTTTCATTATAGGAGGCGTATTGCCCGGCTTTACCAGCTACCTGAATATGTTTCAGGGTTCGCTCAGGGCTGGGATTGGCAGTATCCGGATTACGGTCCCGACGACGCCGCAAGAGCCGGAATGGACATGATAGGTCACGCCCATCATTTCTGGTTTTCCGCGCCTTACGCGGTTGACCCCGATATACTGAAAGATATATCTCACCCTGTTAATCAGTACATAAAAGAATATGTCCGGTCATATAATGAACGCGGCATCGCCGTTTCTTTCTGGATGCGCCCGGAATTTGTCAAGACATCGCCCGCCAATGCGTTCAGCGACGGATTTACGACGCTCTACTACGGATATAACAGCCAGACACATCCGCCGTTGATGGAAAAACTGGAAAAAGAGGGGATTCCGGTCATCAGGAACCACCCCGAATGGATACGTTATGGCAAAGACGGAAGTTTAGCCGCCGATATCCATAATACGCCCTACTCTTGGATTCCGGTACGGCTTTCAAGCGGCTGGTATGAAGAAATCATCATTCCGACGCTCGAACGCATGGCTGAATTGGGATTTGCCGCGGTATTTCAGGACGGCGGCGCGGGAGGTATGGTCGGGGTAGAATATACGCCTGACGGAACGCGCTGCACTATGCCGTATTACTGGCGGTGGTTTCAGGATATATCAAGGCTTGGCATGGAAGTCAACGGCGAACTACCGCTCGCTTGGGGCAGCAGCACGATACCTACGCCGTCCGAGCAGGACGCTGCGGATCCGTGGGCGGTCACACATCAGATAATGCGCGGAAATCTGGAAGCCAAATGGTTCAGCCCACGATACCGCCATATAATTCACTCAATGTACGCGGGAGCGTATATGCACGTAAAGAGCAGTCAGGAACATACGGAAACGGCTCGCTTTTTCAGGGATTTTCTCTCGGAGCACGGACACCCCGACCGGGTGACGTTGGAAGGTTTGCGCTGGGATTTCATTGACCCGACGGGAGGAAGCGCGCTGCGCGGTTGGGTATGGGACGAAGTGTACTGGGAATATGAAACGGAAACGGAAATGGAAATTGAAAAGGGGCGGCGCGTAAAATATCCGTTGTATGCCGAATTTCTCGGAAACAAAACAGCTCGAACAGCCGAAAGGCTTGGCGATAATGCGGGGATAAAAAGTTTCGGACAGCCGGAAACCCTGCCATCAGGATAATAAAGATAATAAAAAGAAGTGCAATTATTCACTCACAGCTAATTTTTTGCGTTTAGTCCTTGTGGAAGTTCGCTTCCACCAAGCAAAAAACTGCGGCATATGGGGAGTTTTTAAATCCCCGATATGCCGCGTTTTCTATGTTAACCGTAAAAAACAAAAGCCGGATTTTCAAAATAAAAAAACGCATTTTTCATTTACAAATAAAAATTTTAAATTTTTAATAAAACCTATTGACAAAATAGTTAGCTTATGCTAACATATAAAAAGAATGCAATCGATAGCTTAGAATAAACAAACAAATTTTTTTAGCCGTATAGTTAGCAATGGCTAACTTTCGTCCCTGCGATTGAAAAAGCCGAAAAAATCACGATAAAACCAATCGAAGCATCAAAGGAGGTTGAGCCATGATATTTGCTCTTGCGGGAAATCAGAATTGCGGCAAAACGACTTTGTTCAATCAATTGACAGGTTCAAACCAGCATGTGGGCAATTTTCCCGGCGTGACGGTTGACCAAAAAATCGGCGATATTATCGGGCATGGTTCACATCCCCATTCGCATAAGCGCCACCATCATCGCGTTAATTTTCACGATCACCGCAATGTTGCGGAAACTGCGCATGAAAATGTTTCCATAGTAGATCTGCCCGGCATATATTCGCTGTCGCCTTATACGAGCGAAGAAATCGTCACCCGTGATTTTTTATTGAAACATAAACCCGAAGGAATAATAAATATCATAGATGCAACAAATATTGAACGCAATTTGTATTTGACGCTGCAATTGATCGAATTGCAAATCCCGATGATTCTCGCCTTGAACATGATGGACGAAGTGCAAAAAAACAACGGAAGCATAGATATTAAAGCCTTGGAAGAAGAACTCGGAATTCCCGTTGTCCCCATAGCGGCGATAAAAAAACAAGGCGTATTTGAACTTGAGAAACGGGCTATCGAAACGGTTGAAAACAACATAAAACCCGGGCGCATAGATTTTTGTTCGGGAACGGTACACAGGGCAATTCACGCAGTCGCGCATATCATAGAGGATCATGCGCAAAAACAAAATATTCCTGTTCGATTCGCGGCGACAAGATTAGTGGAAGGAGACGATCCACTACTCGAAAACCTTAAACTGACGGAAAATGAGAAAGAAATGATAGAGCACGCCGTCAAAGAAATGGAAACTGAATTAAATACCGACAGGGAAGCAGCTTTGGCGGATATGCGGTATCAGTTCATAGAAGATATTTGCCAAAAAAGCGTAGTAAAACCAAAAGAAAGCCGCGAATATCGCCGCAGCGTGAGAATCGATTCATTGCTCACGCATAAAATATGGGCTATTCCCGTTTTTCTTGTTATCATATTCGGAGTATTCGGGCTCACATTCGGCTTGATTGGCAATCGGCTCAGCGATTTGTTGGTTTTGGGGATAAATAAGTTGAGCATTATAGTCGACGAGGCATTGACTTTATACGGTTTAAACCCTGTAATTCATTCGTTGATCATCGACGGCATATTCGCGGGCGTCGGTGCGGTTCTCAGTTTTATCCCGATTATACTCACATTGTTCTTCTTTTTGTCTATACTGGAAGACAGCGGATACATGGCTAGGATAGCGGTCGTGATGGATAAACCTCTGTGCAAAATCGGGTTGTCCGGACGCAGTTTCGTGCCAATGCTGATGGGTTTCGGCTGTACCGTTCCGGCAATCATGGCGACAAGGACGCTTGCGAGCGAACGCGACAAAAAAATGACGTTGCTTCTCACTCCGTTTATGAGTTGCGGCGCGAAACTTCCGATATACGCATTGTTTACAGCCGCGTTTTTTCCGAAATATCAGGCGTTCGTGATGATCGGTTTTTATGGAATAGGGATTTTATTGGCGGTTCTATCGGGATTTGTCATGAAAAATACGGCGTTCAGGGGTGCGCCTGTCCCTTTTGTCATGGAGTTGCCAAATTACAGATTTCCGTCCGCGAAAACCGTGATTTTGCTCATTTGGGACAAAGCGAAAGATTTTCTTCAAAGGGCGTTTACAGTTATCTTTTTGGCGACGGTTGTGATTTGGTTTTTGCAATCGTTTGATTTTCGATTGGATGTCGTAGAAGACGGAGCAGAAAGCATGCTTGCTTCGATCGGAAAGTCTATCAGCGTGATATTTGTTCCGTTAGGATTTTCGGATTGGCGGATACCGACCGGGCTCATTACCGGTTTTACCGCCAAAGAAGCCGTTATCAGCACGCTTGCCGTATTGACCGGTTCAAGCGTTTCGGAACTCGGCAATACTTTACATACGCTTTTTACGCCGCTTTCCGCATTCAGTTTTTTGATATTTACTTTGTTATATACTCCATGCATCGCGGCAATTTCTACGGTACGCCGAGAATGGGGAAACATCAAAGGAATGTTTTTTGTTGTATGTTATCAAACGGGGTTTGCGTGGTTGATCGCATTTATCGTTTATCAGGCGGGTAGTTTGATTTTGGGGTAATTATGAATTTATTGGATTATTTTGTTTTTGGGATTATTTTTACGGAAATCATATTTGCAGCCATATTTCTCATCCGAAAAAGAAAGCAGGGAAAAAATAACTGCTGCGGCTGCGTTTATCGGGATAATTGCAACAATAAGCCATGCGAAAAATAATATAATGTTTAGGAGTTGACAAAAGGCGAACATCGGAGTATAATTACCTATGGTTATCGTGTTTTGCCGGAATTTTTTGTGATAGCTGATTTATCGTGGAATTGGAGAAATTGAAAATGTTGTTTGATACGAACAAATTGCTCGAAATAACATTTGGGGATTTGCTGAACCTTTTGGAAAGAAAATACCCCGAAAAGCTCTGCGTCGCATATTGCGACAGGGACTATACCAAAACATTCGCCGAATTTAACCGCGAAGTCGAAACCGCCGCAAAGGGTTTTTTGGCGCTTGGGATAAAAAAAGGCGACCACATAGCAATATGGGCCACCAATGTGCCCGAATGGTTGGTCACTTTTTTCGCCGCCGCCAAAATCGGCGCAGTTCTGGTGACTGTCAATACGAACTACAAGATATTCGAAGCCGAGTACCTTTTGAGGCAGTCTGATTCAAAAGCTTTGGTTGTAATCGACGGTTTCAAGGATTCGGATTACATAGACACGGTAAAAAAGCTCGTCCCCGGGCTCGAAATTCAAGACGAATCGCAAGAAATCGATTCGCCGAAACTCCCTAAGCTGAAAAGGGTCATATATGCGGGCGAAAAAAGGGAAACGCCCCGTGGTATGATAAAATTCGAAAAGCTCTATGAATTGGCAAAAACAATCGGCGAAAATGTTCTTGAAAAAATCGCGAAATCCTTGGATATCCACGACGTGGTCAATATGCAATACACTTCGGGCACCACCGGTTTTCCGAAAGGAGTCATGCTCACCCATTACAATATAATAAACAACGGCAAGAACATCGGCGACTGCATGAAATTGACTCCCGATGACAAATATTGCATTTGCGTGCCGTTTTTCCATTGCTTCGGAATGGTATTGTCGATCACGGCTTGCGTAACCCACGCTTCGGCAATGGTTCCTGTGGATTATTATTCCCCCGTGTCCGTGATGGAGGCGCTCCAAAACGAAAAGTGCACCGCTTTCAACGGGGTACCCACGATGTTCATAAATATCATCGACCATCCCGATTTTAAAAAATATGATTTCACGAATCTGCGCACCGGGATAATGGCAGGTTCGGTTTGCCCCGAAAAAGTGATGCGCGACGCCGCGAAATATATGAACATGACGCAAATCACGAGCGTTTACGGTTTGACCGAGGCTTCCCCGGGCTGCACTCAGCACATAATTGAAGACCCGCTTGATTTACGGGTCACGACGGTGGGAAGGACTTTGCCTCATATCGAGGCGAAAATAACAGACCCCGAAACCGGCGAAACTCTGAGCCCTGGAAATCCCGGTGAATTTTGCGCGAGAGGCTATAACATAATGAAGGGTTACTATAAAATGGAAGAAGCCACAAAACAGGCGATTGACTGCGATGGCTGGCTGCACACGGGAGACATAGCGGTAGTCGACGAAAATGGATATTACAAGATCACAGGCAGGCTAAAAGACATGATCATACGCGGCGGGGAAAATATATATCCCAAGGAAATCGAGGAATTCATATACACGTTGCCCCAAGTCAGCGACGTGCAAGTAGTCGGCGTTCCATCAAAACAGTACGGCGAAGAAATTATGGCTTATGTGATATTGAAAGAAGGCGAAAACATGACTGAAGAAGAATTGCAGCAGGCGGTGAAAAACAGCCTCGCACGGCACAAAGTGCCGAAATACGTAAAATTCACCGACGCTTTCCCCATGACTGCGAGTGGGAAAATACAAAAATATAAACTTCGCGAAGATGCAGTCGAGGAATTGAATCTCGGCGAAAGAGAAATGATATAATACAAAATAAAGGAGCGATAAAAATGAAGCTGGCTTTTTCAACGGTCGGTTGCCCCGATTGGTCTTTTGATGAAATTTTTGCGGCGGCGAAAGATTTCGGTTACGATGCAATAGAAATAAGAGGAATTGGAAATGAAATATATGCGCCGAAATTGAATGTTTTCAGCGAAAAAAATACCGAAGCCACGAAAAAAAAGTTGAAAAATGCGGGGCTTTTTGTGTCAATGTTCGCCTCAAACTCCGTGATAGGCATTCCCGCCGGCGCAAAGGCGGGCAAAAAAGAAGCGATTGAATATATAGATTTGGCATACAGGCTCGAAGTACCTTTTGTGCGGATCATGGTCACCCCGCGCCCCGAAGCCGACGAAGCCGACTTGGGCTGCGCCGCCGCCGTTTATTCGGAAATATGCGAATACGCGAAAAACAAAAGCGTTATTCCGCTGCTCGAAACAAACGGGATATTCGCCGAAAGCGGGGTTTTGGCAAAATTTCTGGAGCAGATACCGGGCGAAAACAAAGGTGCGCTTTGGGATATACACCACCCTTGCAGGTTTTTCGGCGAGAGTGCGGGGCAAGTGTTTGGAAATATAGGAAAATATGTAAAATATCTGCACATAAAGGATTCGGTCATAGAACCCGAAACAAAAAAGGCCGGCTATAAAATGGTGGGCTATGGAGATATGCCCATAGCCGATATAGTGAGGCTTGTGGCGGATGGCGGATACGACGGCGTTTTTTCGCTGGAATGGACGAAGCGCTGGCAGCCGGAACTTCAAGAACCGGGAATCGTTTTTGCCCAATATGTGGACTATATGAGGCAATTGCTCAGCGAATTGGATCTGCGATAAAACCACAGACAAAATCAAAGCAAAAAATTTAAAAAAATTGAAATTAAGACTTGACAAACAATTTTGAATATGGTATAATAACAAAGTCGTTTGGTTTCAAACGACTGCTTTGAGAGCGTGATTCATTAGCTCAGCCGGTAGAGCACGTGACTTTTAATCACGGTGTCCGGGGTTCGATTCCCCGATGGATCACCAGCACTTTTCAAAGATGAACCTTGGTAATCCTCGTGGTTATCGGGGTTTTCTTTTTTTTATCACTTTCCGTATCTCTTCGAATTTCACGCATATTTCGCCATCCTTGCAGTATACACTTCAGCGCAACTTTTTTTAAAAATGCAAAAATAAATGGAAGTTTACATTTTATCTCTTGCGTATTTCGATTTTCCAATGTATAATAGTGTGAAAAGTATTTTAAAAGGTGAGGATTGGGGACGTGGTTATTTGAATAAGATTTTTTTAACCGCAGATATGCACTTTGGCCACGCAAATATCATTAAATATGAAAACCGCCCTTTCGTGAGCGCGGATGATATGGATAACACTATAATTATGAATTGGAACAAGGTTGTTTCAAAAAATGATACGGTTATCGTTGTCGGCGATGTGAGTTTCTATGGAAAAGAAAAGACTGCCGAAATCGTTTTGCAATTATACGGGAAAAAGATACTGATCAAAGGAAACCATGACCAACGGAATAATGCTTGGTGGATGGAAACTGGATTTCATGAAGTGTCCAGTTATCCGATAATTTACAAAGAATGGTTTGTTATTCAGCATGAACCACCTACATATTATAACGACGCGACACCGTATTTTTATATATACGGTCACGTTCACAGTAGCGAAATGTACAGGACGGTCACGAAGCAAACCGCGTGCGTTTGTATGGAACGATGGAATTATACTCCGGTAGAACTCGAAAAAATAATAGATTTGGCAAAATTGGCATGAAAATATTTTCACATATTATATTAAGCGGTGTTATAACAGGAGGATATTATGTTTGAAACGATAAAAATACCGGACAATCTTGATTTGGCAGCCCGGGCTCAAATGGGATTGAACGGCTTAATTGGCACATGCGACCCGGACGTGTACTACGAACCGTATTTTCTCACGTATTATTCGGCGCGTCCGGCTTATTTTTTGCACTGGTCAACCCAAATGTCGGGGGTAAAACCGAAATTCCTTGAAGCTTTCGCGCTATTAAAATGCATTACCGGTTCTCCGGACACATCGCAGGAAAGGGATTTCGTCAAATCGTTTCTCGACGAAGTTGAAGAAGACGGGTTCATATACGACCGCAAAGACCCGAAACGCCCTTGGAACGTGGGCGTTGGATATGGAATAAAAAGCTTTAACGAAGATTACGCCAATATTGCCGGGAACGGGCGCATGGCAAACGCTTTTTGGTATATGTATCAATTGACCGGAGATGAAACATGGAAAACCGCGCTGAAACGCTGCGCGGAAAAATTGTATGATGTAGCCGTCGTCAAAGACGATTACGCATATTATCCCGACAGCAAATGCGGGAACGACTTTTCATGGATCAAAAGCGGTTGGCCCAACACAAACGAGCCGCAAAGCTCAAACGAAGGCTGCGAGGGTTCCACCACGTTTTATCAATCGCTGCCCATACGGGGGCTTGTGAAATGGTATTATGTCAGCGGCGACGAAAGAATGATTGATTTATCAAAACGGCTGATAAATTTTTTCACAAAACCGCGTTTTTACGGCGGAACAGTTGAAATCGAACCATCGTACGGAGCACAAAGAGCGCATTTTTGGGGGCATGTCCACGGCAATTTGGCCGCTTTCAGGGGAATGCTTGATTATGCCTGTGTGACCGGGGATATGAAATCGCTCGAATTTGTGCGCGACGGTTATGAATGGTACAGGCAAAATATGTGTCCCCAGTTAGGTCAGGACGTTTTTTTGGAAGGATGCTGCGCGGGCGATTTGCCCGCTATAGCAATTCAACTCACCGACGCGGGCATGGGCGATTATTGGGATGACGTTGAACATATTATACGCAACGCCACAGCTCAAATGCAAGTCACGGATTTGGAAAGCATACGCAAAATCGGCGAATCATATCCAAAACGCCCGAAAGATTCGAGATTCGGATCGCCTATTGATTTTCGTTTTACGAGAAATATTAACCTGACCGATCCGATACCAAATCTTGAGTGCGTAGACAATGTTCTTGAACGTTCTATGGGAGCTATGTTCAACAATACATACAATGGACGGCATTTATCTCCCAATCAAATGTCCTGCTGCACGGGGAATGGCCTGCAAGGATTTTATTACGCTTGGGAAGCGGCAATACGCCACAACGGCGGCACTTCGACGGTAAATTTGTTGTTCAGCCGTTTTTCGGAATGGATGGATCTGACAAGTTTCCTGCCTTACGAAGGCAAGGCAATTATACGCAATAAAGCGTCGAAAAATATAAACGTGCGGATTCCGGGTGGAGTTATGCTTGGAAATGTACGGATTGATGTAAACGGCAGCGAAGTTCCGCCTGTTTTCTGCGGACGTTATGCAATTCTCTCGGGGCTTTCCGGCAGAGAAATGATAACAATAACTTTCCCGCAGAATATAAGAAAACTTACGCTTACCATTCCGAATATTAACGGCAGAATGCACTGGGGCTTCCCGAAAGTCAACGCTAATTTCGTCGGTTCTACCTGTGTAAGCCTTGACGACGAGGGTGAAAGCATATTCGGAAGCGAATCCGTGCTTGTAAAACAATTCAATGAACCCAAATACAAAAGCGGCGAAACGTTATTCAAAGAAGCGCCGTATTATGTTCCGCCTAAAATCATTAAATGGTATTAGTTTGTCTAATTTTATGATAAATTTTTTCCTTTGATTTTTTGGTCAAACGTCATTTCGGGTTCACATAATCCGTGTAAAACCCGTGAATGCCCCAACTCCTGCATTTTTCGATTTCTTTTGGGACATTGAGCGTGAAAAAATATATATATTTTGATAATTTGGTCAGATTGTCGTAAAATTCGTCGGTGTAGCGGTACCATTCCATCGTGACTACTTTTATATTGTCGTGTTTCGCCACGAATGCGACGACTTCTTCGTCGGTGTCGGGTGATTCGTAGAGGGTGTATATCACGCTGTCGAACGGGTATATTTCCATCATTATTTCATAGCAGCTCTGGTCGTAAACCTGCGGGACAATTCGCTTTAATATATTGTGTATGTTTGTTTTCAGTCCCATTTCGACCATTGCCCCGCGCATTTCAACAAATCGTCCGCTTCGCCCTCGCTGCCGCACCATGTATCGATAAACAGCCCTTTTGACGAAAGCATATCAAGAGCCTGTTTTACCTCCTGCGGAGCAATTGATATATGCAGATTTTTTCCCGCGGCTTGTATTTTTTTGAGTTCGTTTTTGTAATGGAGCGGGCTCGGCTTTCCCGCGCCCGGCAAAAACTGCAACGCGTTGAGCTTTTTTATCCCGCACAGCATATCGATATGCTTGAACGCGCCTATTCCGTCCACATGATATATCGAATAATCGAGATAGTCCACTTGTTTTTGCAGGGCATCCATAAAAATCTCTTCAAACATTTTGGTTGAAATGCTGTAGGAAAAATCATTCGAGCAGGTATAAAATTTAGACGGGGCCCAAATGCCCATGAAATTAGTAGTCCCCTCCGCTGCTTCGCGGGTAATATTGTAGAACCTTTCAAAAACCTCTGTCCATATATCCATCAGCCGCATTTCCATTTTTTTCACATGTTCCGGGCAGTCGTACAAATCGTACAGCAGTTCTTGCGTGCCCCTCAGAGCCGCCATTATATCGCCGACCCCGCCTATCGCTTGTATTCCGGGAATGGATTTGCCTTTTGCCTCGGAGGCCGCGAGATTGTGTATTTTGAGGGCGAATTTGTGCCATTTGTTGTTTTCGCCTATTTTTATGTTTTCCGGCTTGTATTCCGTAAGCTCCCCTTTTTGGATAAGCGGCGAAACCCAGCCCGTATGTTCCGCCAATTCCACATCGCAGCCAATATACGACGGGATAAAATCCCAGCCCGGATAACCGGCGTTCCACAGGGGAAACGCTTCCCCTGCGTAATATGTCGAACCGAACCGGTGCTCCGCGCTCTTTTTCAAATATTCAATATCCAGCCAGCGGTCCTCGATTTTTTCGGGAAGCGCGGGGGCCTGGCCGCCAAAAGGCTTGGCTCTCGGAGCCCTGATCGAAATCGCGCATCTGCCGAAATCTTCTCTCGCCCACCAGTGGCTATAGTTGTCTTTTGTTTTGTCCCAATCGGGTTTGTACAACAATTCCATGAAAATTCATTCTCCCATTTTTTATATGTTTCAATCGATATTATAATTCATTTTATTGGCAATGTCAACAATTTTATCAATTGGCGGAGTTATTTGTATTATTGTGTTTAGATTGATGCGAATAAAAATTCAATAAAAATATTTTCACAAAACCGAACCTTTTTGTTTTTTATTTTGTCTATATGGCAAGCAGCTGCAAAACAAAAGCGAAAGGAGGCGAAAAACTAAACATTGACAAACGACAAAAATTATTATGACCTGCCGGACGAAACGCTCGTGAATTTGACCCTTTTGGGCAACAATAAAGCTTTTGAATCCTTGGTCATACGCTACCAAAAAAAAGTCATGGCTTCGGCATATTCGATAACAAGAGATCATCATTTAGCCGAAGACGTGATGCAAAACTCCTTTGTAGCAGCATGGAAAAAACTCAATACATTGCGGGAGCAAAATAAATTCGGCGCCTGGATATGCCGCATCGCAAAAAACAACGCCAAAAACGTCGCGGTGAAATATCAAGGCTATATCCACCTCGATTCCCTTGAAAACATCGAGGCCGCAAGCGAAAGCGCCGAAGATTACGATATGCTGCATTCGGCAATTGAAAATTTGTCCGACAAACAAAAAAGCGCCATAAAACTGCATTACCTCGAAAATGCCTCAATAGAGGAAATATCGAATAAATTGAATCTTCCTGTGGGAACCGTCAAAAGACGGCTGCATGACGGCAGGGAGAAAATAAGAAAGGAACTCGGATATATGGAAAACAACTCAAAAAAAATCGCAAAATCCGTCCTCGAAAAAATCGAAGAGCTTCGCATTCGCTGGCGTTCCCGCGAGAGCAAAGAAGGCTTTGAGGGCGAATACAAAAATATGCTGACGGAAATCGAAAACCTGCCGGAATCCGAAGAAAAGTATTTTTGCATGGCGGACGTGATGCAGCTTGGCTTGTGGTGGATTCCCGGCGAAGACAACGACGAAATAGTCGAGAAGATAAAAAAAGCCGCAGAAAAAGGCAAAAATACCGAAATATTGGGCGAAATTTGGAAACGCGAAGCCGAAAAATACAGCGGCGACGAAAAAACGGAATATATCCTAAACACGCTGATCCCAAGAATGGAACAGGCAAACATGACAGACGCGCTGGGCTGGGAATGGTTTTGGCTCGGATATGAATATTACAAAAAAGGCGAAAGGGAAAAAGGTTATGCCGCATACAGCAAAGTGATGGAAATCCTCCCGAAGCATCACGTATATCACGCAAATGCGATTTCCGCTTTGCGCCTTGAAAAACTGTGTGAAAATGTCGAAGAAGCCAATTTATCGTCGGGGGCCACAGGCGAAGAATTATTTATCAATGACGGCAGGCTCTATTTCCATAAACAGCCCGGATATTCAAAGGGCGGCATTTTTAGCAGCTCGATTCCCGCCATATTTTGTCACGCTTCAAGATGCGACAATATGCTTTACGACAGCAGTTTAGAACCCGGGGAATCGATAAAAAGCTACGACGGGCACGCCGAGCTCAAATTCGTGTCGGACAATGCCGAGATAGAAACTCCGTGCGGCAAATTCGGCGGCTGCGAGCTCTGGAACACCGAATCGCCGGGTTTTTCATCGTCAGTATACTACAAGCGCGGAATCGGGATAGTGCACATAACAACCGTGCGGACCGGCGGGCAGTATGGAAAAAGCTATTGTTCACTGAAAAAATATCATATTGCCGGCGGCGACGGGCTTATCCCGTTTTGCGAGGGAAACAGGTGGGAATATGAAAGCGGATTTTCCCCCGATGCGGAAGCGGTGTATGAAATCGTCAGCTCAAACGATACGGAAGTTATATTTGCCGCGCATGATTTCGGGGTAAAAACATATTCGCCCGACAATTGGGAAGACATGATATTGCAGATACGCAGGGAATACTGGGGCAATAATGACGATCTGAAAGACGTGTCATTTCAAATGGAGCGCGCCAAAGCCCTCGCCGACACCAAATACAAAAAGGCCCACACCGCCGTGGTCGCAGATGTCATAAAACGCATATTCGAGGGAGACGAAACCTACACGCCCGACGGTACAATCCAAGGCCATTGGAACTTTTTCCAATATCACAGCGTGCGGTTCGAGGATGGGAAAATAAAGCTGGAAGAAGACAGGAATTTTGCCTTTGAATGGAAAGACGGGAGCGGCACCGGAGATATGAGCTACCACTTGGCCGTAAATTATTTCATGTCGATAATAGCCGGTGCAACAGGCTGCATATGGAGCGACGAATGGAAGCCGGGAGCAAAAATGACTATGAAAGGAAATGACTGGTTTAAGCCCGTCACCGATATAACAGTGGAGCATCTTGACAGCGTCGAAGTCGCGGCAGGGCGCTTCGAGGACTGCCTCAAGATAAATTTAGATATAAAAGGCAACGACGGCGCGGGGTGGAACAATTTTCTCAAAGGCAAAAAAGAATACTACTACGCAAAAGGCATAGGCCTGGTCAAAGGCGTGCACCACTTCAAAGACGATACGGTTGTCCCAAACTATGAATTGACATATTACGAGGGGACGGGCGAGGGATACATGCCAATTAAAGACGGTTTGTTCCGCCGTTATGCGGGACAGGGCATGACGGACGGATATGTTGGCGGAGCCGAATACACTTTTGTCGAGGACGACAGCGGCAATTTAAAAGTGCTTGAAAACAATATAGGATACGGCAAAAGAAAAGTTTATTCGCCCGACAGCTGGGAAGACATGATATTGCAAATGCGCAAAAATATTTACAGAAACGACAAAGAAAAAGGCTGGCTGCTGCCGGATATTTCGTTTGAGATGGAACGCGCAGAAGCGCTTGCGCTTACCCCTTACCAAAAAAAGCATACCGCCGCCGCCATAGCCACCGCGAAGCGAATGAAAGAGGGCGACGCCAGATTTACGCCCGACAGAAAATTTGAATGCGTATGGAACTCGTTTGTCTACAAAACGCTAAATTTCAAAGACGGCAGAATCATCAGCGAAATCGACGGGGATTATTCGTTCTCGTGGCATATGTACGGGGATTCCGGCGATATGGGCTACCATTTGATCGCAAATGATTTGTTTGGCGTGATCAAAGACGCCACAGGCTGCATATGGAGCGACGAGTGGGCCGCGGGCGCATCGATGAAAATGAAAGGCACGGATTACCCCGATGCGTCCGCCGACGTGAGCGTCGAAAACGCCGGAACAGTGGAAACCGCAGCGGGGAAATTTTCCGATGTTATAAAAATAACGCTCGACGTAACTGTTCCCCACAAAACAGACCCTCGTTCCGAAGTGGGATTTCAATGGCCTCAGCTCGCCTCCCGCGCGGGCAAAAAAGAATATTATTTCGCAAAGGGCATAGGGATTGTCAAATGCGTGAATTATTTAAAAGCCGGGGAAATCGCGGCAAATTATGAACTCGTTTCGTATGAGGGAACGGGCGAGGGGTATATGCCGATTCAGGACGGATTGACCCGTTTTTATGAAGCGATGGGGACAACAAACGGATATGTGGGTAAAACAGAATACAATTTCTGCGAAAAAAACGGGAAAATCGTGATACTCGAAAACAGGACGGGCATAAAAATTTAGCGATTAATCATCGCAATTACGCGGCGGAAGGACAAGCAAATTTTTTTGAAAAGCGGAATCGATATTGCCGTTTTTCGTTTCGACCGTGAACTTGCCGTTTTCAAATTTGAATCGGTAAACGGCATAGGCTCCATTTTTAAAATCATAACTCTCAAAATCGTCGATATACAAAATTCCTTCCGCCTTTTCCCCATAGATCGCAGGGGTCACTTTCAGCTCGCCGCCCTCGCAAACAGAGGCTGCATTTTCCAGCATGGGCAAAATCGCGCCCTCGCGGACAAATACAGGGATTTGTTCCATGCCATAGCTCAAAATATATTCTCCGCCCCCTTCGAATTTTTTGCCTGTGAAAAAGCAATGCCAATTTCCGCGCGGCAGATATAGTTTCGCTTCATGCTGGTTTGCCGTCAGCGGGTACGCTATTATGTCGTCCCCGAAACTTATTCCGTTGACATACCCCTGGTTTTCTTTGCCGCGGCACTCGGGATAATCCATCTGCAATGCGCGGACCGGAGCTATCCCTTCCGTGTGATATCTGTAAAAGGCGGTGTATAAATACAAAACAAGCGAGCTTCGAATATCCATGAATTTCCGGCAGGCATCCCTCAGCTCGTCGCTGTCGGGCAGAATCTCGTTTTTTTGGTTGCCTTCGGAATTATAGTTTTTCCACATCGGATTGGGCATGAACCATATGTTCATTTCGAGTTTCGGCGAAAATATCCCCGTCAGCATGCGCCTGTATAAATCGGCCTTGCTGTCTGCGGTGCGTATTTCGGGGGAATACAAAATCCCCGAAAAACCCATGTTTGCGACCATGCTTATATAATCCTTGTGGTCATACCAGTCGCTGTACAAAATGAACGGGTACGGAGCGGCGTAGCTGTACTGCGCCCTCACTTCCCCCCACGTGCGCATATTTCTTTCCTTGTATAGCTCATAAAACGTTTTTTGGTAATACATGGGCAGCATGGAATGCATTTGCTCGCCGTCCATGCCCGACGGGAATTTCGCATGGTCGGGGTACGACCAGCCTCCCGTAAAATCCGACCCGTCGCACTCGTCGCATTTGAAGCCGGAAACCCCCTCGCAAAGCAGATAATCGCCGTGATAGCCGCCATAAATTTCACGCGCTTCTACAATCGACAGATCGGGCACGATCCCGCCCCATACTTCATAATCGGCGGCATATGGCTCAAGCGGCCCGTATATGTCGCTGTCCGGGTGGACAAAAACATGCTCCCAAAGATTTACCCTGTAATTCATGCCGCGCAATTTTTTCAAGGTGTTTTTGTAGTCTTTGTACCGCCCATTGTCGAATTTATACGTGCATGAATAAGCGTGGCTGTGCCAGCCCGGCTCAAGCCCGAAAACGCTCACGGGCATTTTTTCGTCCCTCAGCAATTTTGCGGCTTCCAGCAATTCATTTTCGTTGAATTTCCCAAAAGCCCTGTACCAAACCCCAAGCCCCCACAGCGGCGGCATCGCGCCGCCTCCGGAAAACAGAACGTACCTGCGGCAAACGTCCGCGACAGGATCCAGCCCGGAAGCTCCGCTTCCGGAAAACAGATATCCATGCATTCCTTTGGTTCCGGCGATTTCAGCTGTGATGACTCCATCGCGTGATTTGCGCGGCTTGGAGCTTGCGCAGCAAAAACACGTATAGCGCATGGTGTCTAAAATGATTCCGTAGCCTTTTGTAGAGACAAAAAACGGGACGGCCGAATGCGAATTGCCGGTATTGCCCCGCGCGTCGGCATTTGTTTTCAACAGGCGTTTATGGCCCGCCTGATTTATTTTCCCGCTTTGAAGCCCGAACCCATAGAGTTCTTCTCCGTTTGCATACGGCAGGCTGAGCAGCGCGCCCCTTTCCGTGACTTCGCCGGCCATGGCGGAGATGTCGATCGGCAAACCGCAGTCGGGCAAGGCGTTCAGTTTGTCGGCCTTCGGCGCTTCAAGCATTGATCTGCCGGGTTCGAATCTTTCGCGTTCGCCGAATTCAAATTCATATATTCCGGGATATATTTTTTTTATTTCCATTCTTCGCTCTCCTTTTTTTGAAATCAGCTGAAAAATCATCGCCTCTTTTTCGGCGGCGGAACGAGGCAATTTTTCCCGAAGCCGACAAGGTCCTCCCTGTCCGCTTTTTTGAGCGCTTCCAAAACCAAATCGCGGTTTTCGGGCTTCCCGCTTTGGAGCAGCGCCCTCTGCATCTTTTTTTCGTGATATGTTTTTGGGACATATACTTCTTTTTTCGTGAACGGGTCGATTTTTGTGTAAAACATGCAAGTCGAAGCGGTTCCGGGCGTGGGATAAAAATCCTGGACTTGTTCGGGGGAATGGTTTGCCGCTTTCAAATAGAGCGCGAGCTCGATCGCGTCTTTTGGCTCGCTCCCCGGATGCGACGACATGAGATAGGGCACGAGATATTGTTCTTTTTTATGTTTTTCGCAGAGCCTGAAATATCGATCGCGGAATTTTTCATAGATTTCATTTTTCGGCTTTCCCATGATTTCCAAAACGCGGCCGCTTATGTGTTCGGGAGCCACTTTTAGCTGCCCGCTTATGTTGTCTTTCACCAGCTTTTCAAAAAAACTCATTCCCGCATCCGATTTGTCGAGCATAAGATAGTCGAACCTTATCCCCGATCTTATGAAGACCTTCTTTATTTTCGGCAGCGCCTCGACGGCTTCTATCAATTTTTTGTACTCGCTGTGGTCGGTTTCAAGATGTTCGCACGGCTTTGGCGCGAGGCACCTTCTGTCTTTGCATATTCCCGCCGTGAGCTGCCTTTTGCACGATGGCATCCTGAAATTCGCGGTCGGGCCGCCTATGTCATGTATATGGCCTTTGAAATCCGGCATGTTCGATATTGTTTCGGCCTCCCTCAAAACGGATTTTATGCTCCTCGAGCGCACGCTTCTCCCCTGATGGAACGAAAGCGCGCAAAAATTGCATGCGCCGAAGCATCCCCTCGTATGGGTTATCGAAAATTTCACTTCGTTTATGGCGGGCACCCCTTTTTCGCGGTAGACCGGATGAAACTCCCTCGCATATGGGAGCGAATAGATCCTGTCGAGTTCTTTTGGCTCAAGGGGGGCGGGCGGCGGATTTTGCACGAGCGCTTTTTTATCGTAATACTCCACCACGGTCCTGCCGTTTATGTGGTCGTTTTCTTCATATTGGATTTTAAACGCATCCGCGTAGGCTTCTTTGTCGCTTTTCAGTGTGTCGTAGTCGCCGCAGGCGATATAGCCGTTTTTTAAGCTGTCGGGGTATTCCCTCTCGCACAAAACGGCCGTTCCCGCTACGCTCCTTATTTTTTTCACCGGTATCCCCAGGTTCAATAGCTCCGCTATTTTCGAGACGGAACGCTCGCCCATTCCGTAAGATAATATGTCCGCTCCCGAATCGACGAGTATGCTACGCCTCACCCTGTCGTCCCAGTAGTCGTAATGGGCGAACCTGCGCAAAGAGGCTTCGAGGCCGCCGATTATCACAGGTATGCCGCCGTAAGCCCGGCGTATGAGATTGCAATAGACTATAACGGCCCTGTCCGGCCTGAGCCCGGGTTTTCCGCCCGGGGAATAATAGTCATAATTTCTTTTCTTTTTGGAAACGGTGTAATGGGCGACCATCGAGTCCGTATTGCCGCCCGAAACCAAAAAGCCCAAGCGGGGCCGGCCCAGCCTGCGGATGTCTCCTATATCCTTCCAGCCGGGCTGGGCGATGATCCCGACGCTGTAGCCGAGGCTTTCCAAGTGCCTGGTTATGATCGCCGCGCCGAACGACGGGTGGTCCACATAGGCGTCGCCGGAGACATAGATAAAATCAAGGGCGTCGATTCCGCGGCTTTCCATGTCATCTTTCGATATCGGAAGAAATTTGTCCATATCCGCCTAAAACAATATCTCGTCGATCCACTTTACCGCCATTTCGACCCAGCGCGCCACATAGGGCATTATCATATCGTCGTTTGGAGCCACTTCGGGGGTCGCGAGCGAAAGCCCGTGCGCCCCGCGCGGGAACACATGGAGCTCGAACGGGATTTTGTTTTCGGCCAAAGCTTCGCACATGCAAAGCGAGTTCTCCACCGGGACGCCGCTGTCCTCGGCGGTGTGCCACACAAAGGCGGGGCAGGTGCCCGAATCCACGTGCTTTTCAATTGAAAACCTGTCCAGTTCCTCCTTGGTCGGCTCCCGGCCTTCCGCGTCGGCCAGCCTGAGTATGGAACCCATGTGGCCCTTTGGCCCGGAGGTTATCACGGGATATCCCAAGATCATGCCGTTTGGCCTGATGTATGAGTTCTCGCAGTTTAAAGTCTTTGATACGACGTCCAATTTCCAAAGGGTTCCAAGGCTTGCGGCCAAGTGCCCTCCGGCCGAAAAGCCGCACACCACGATTTTGCCCGGGTCGATGTTCCAGTCCTCTGCGCGGTCGCGGATGTATTTAACCGCCATGGCCGCGTCCAATAGCGGGGCGTATCCCACCGCTTCTTCTTTTACCGAATACCTGAGCACAAAAGCGTCCATGCCCGCCGCGAAGAACGCTTTGGCCACCGGTTCGGCCTCGCGGTCGCTGGTGATATGATAGCCCCCCCCGGGCAAAACGAGCACCGCTTTTTTCTTGAAGTTGCGCAGTTCCGGCGAACTTTCGGAAACATAGGTGGAAAGGGAGATGTGTGGCCGGTCGGGCCAAAGGGCGATTTTTTCGTGAATCATCGTTTTTTCTCCTTGTAAAATGTTATTGTTTTCAATATCAGGCAAAATCCGGCATATATCCACGACAGATACAATATGATGTCGCCGAAGCGGGTATATGCCGTTTTGTTTTCTACGATTTCTATCTGCTGCGTCAGCGTCTCGCGGGTTTGGATTTCGGATTTTTGGAGTATTTTCCCAGTGTTCGAGATAAACGAGGAGAGCCCCGTGTTGGCCGCCCTGACCACATAGCGGTTGTTTTCGACCGCCCGCAGCACAGCCTGCGCGTTATGCTGGTATATGGCGGGCGAAT
>Ga0082212_10003613_pt1 | contig 21854 bp, 18 predicted proteins | sample TergutNt197P3_FD_71548 | JGI IMG/M metagenome (GOLD analysis project Ga0082212, IMG submission 71548) | Neocapritermes taracua P3 segment gut microbial communities from Petit-Saut dam, French Guiana - Nt197 P3 | ecosystem: Host-associated > Arthropoda: Insects > Digestive system > Gut ...
TGGTTTGCTGTTGTCTATTTTATTCTGACTCCTGTCTTCTGGCTTCTGACTCCTCAAAATCTTGTTTTTATTGTCTGTTTGTTGAGGGCAATAGCATAGGGTGGGCTTCGCCCACAACCCAAGGCTTTCAGCCTTGTTAGTATCCAGTATTCAGAACTCAGTATTCAGAATGGAGAATGTTGTTGCAACCTAAGTGACTAAGTGATGACACTCTTAATCTTTTGGTTGCTTTGTCTGATGGAGCCTATCTGATCAATGGTGTCAACAACAAGTTACTCAGGCATAAGATTTTCAATGGTGATGCCGATTCGAAGCGCAACATCAATAAGACGACGCGGCTTATTGCCAAGCTTAAGGCTCACAAGCTCATTAAGAAAGTTCCGAAGAAGAACAGGTATTATGTAACAGCCAACGGCAGAAAGATTATTAACAGCATTTTACTTTACACGAACAAAACGCTGCTCAATGTTGCCTGAATCCGGCTAATGGAGTCGAGGCAGAATGCTCTTCATCTGTCTCTGGTTTTCTACTGCCTTTTTGACTCTATTCTGAATACTGAATACTGAATACTGAATACTTGCTCACCAAAAACTTGTTTTTTATGCAAGTTTTTGGTGAGCAGTAGCACAGATCAATTAGAACACCATAGAAAATTTCAAACAAGCCGGTCTATGTGTCTGAATCCTCATGCTCTTCCAGACCCTCGATCGCCACTTGTCTTCTCAATCGTTTGCGGTTTTCGAGAATCTGGAAAACGTCGCCAAGGATGATTTTGCTGACCGCTACCACAGGGACGGCGAGGAACATGCCGAGAACCCCACCAAAAGTGCTGCCGATGGTGATGGCCAAGATAATAATGACCGGGTTCAGGTTCAGGGACTGTCCCATGATACGGGGGACAATTATATGGGCATCCACTTGATGGAGTGCCAGCAAGAAAATCAGAACCACCACCGCTTGACTCACGCCGCCGGTGAGGGCGGAGACAATGGTGGCTATGGTGATGCTGACAAAAGCCCCGAAAAAGGGTATGAGGTTAAGCAGTCCCGCAGTCACCGATAACAGGATAGCATACTTGACCCCCATTATCGACAGACCGATGGCACTGAGGATACCCACAATCAAACCGTCGAGCAACTGGCAGGAGATAAACCGGTAAAAGACGGTATCTGCTTTCTTCACATATCCTGACAGGGCCTGAAGAGCATCATCCCGCATGAACAGGCGGGCGATCCGCTCAGCGGTTTTCATGAGAGGGTAAGGGTTGAGCAACATATAGATTGTCACCACCACAGTGACGATGATATTGAAGACGACACTGACAGCACTGAGGGCGTAGCCGGAGATCTGGGAGAAGTCAATTTCCGAGAGAAACCTCTGGGGGGTTTCTATGATGTCGTTCCAAGGAACACCTGAAAGGTACGGGTTGGTGCTCAGATCCTCAACGTAAGCAAAAGCCATTTCGGAAATCGCGGGCCAATTCGTTAGCATATCGTTGATGCTTTTTTGTAGAGCAGGGATAACGAAACTGCTGATCCCGGCGATAATAACCACAACGATGAGCACAAGACTGAGAACGCTTAATGGGCGAGCCCATTTGAGCATGAATTTCAGGGGAATTTTTCTGAGGAGTTTTTCGATGCCTTCACAAGGGATGTGAAGAAGATAGGCAAACAGGAGCCCTGTGGCGAAGGGTGATAACAGTTTGAGTAGGATTTCCACAGGATTAAGCAACCCGTGAAAAGCCTCGCTCACAGCTTGGATATTTTCGAGACCTTTGTAGATAAGAATCAAACCCGCGATGAAAAGAAACGCCCACAGGTAGGTTTTCCAATTGAGTTCCGGAAGCTTCATAATACGCATCGTCCTTAATGAACCAGAATGGAAATCAGGATGACCTGTTTTACCATTATATCACAGGATCAGTGTATTTTGAAAACTTCCCCCGCGGAGGTCCGGATGACGATGCTTTCTGCTTTTGAAGAGAGCGTCAGCCTGCAAATGGGATACGTTAAAGCCATGATAGCCATCTCTCCCTGATTGGGGGCCTTTTCTGAAACGAGGACGTCCACATTTCCGCGGTCATCGATCGTAACGCTCTCAATACTGATTGCGTATCCCCCGGATGGTTTTTCACCCATCGCGATTGTATAATTCCACGATCCGGCCAGGGTTTCTGCCTGGGGATAGACGCCTCTGTCTGTGTAACGGGAGTCAAAAGCCATCAGGGTGTTCTCGATGGTATAGGTTATTGACGTGACGGTAGGGGTGGTTTCGCCGGTCCCGTTGTTTCCCGTATCTGTTCCGGGGCCGTTTGTGTCCCCGGGGGTATTCTCTGAGAGAGGGTTGTCGTTGTTGATCGTCGTTTCCGGGTTCGCGCTGTTCTCGATTTCCGGCATTGTGATATCGCCGGGTGTCTCGCCGTTGCTTGTGTTCGGTTGATCGTTAGCACCCTGTGAGAGGCTGTTGATGCCGTTGTTTCCGATGGCAAGAACGATAACCGCAACGACGCCACAGACGATAGCGGCGGCAGAGATTCCGCCGATAAGCCAAGCTTTTCGGGACGGGCCTGTTCCGGCAGTCTGATGGACACAGTTTCTGCGCACTTGTTCCTTGTCGGGCATTTTCGTTTTGGTGATGTTTCTGATAATCTCCAGACCTTTCATCATGATCAACAACCTTTCATATTTAGTACCTTACAGACGCGAAGCGTCAATAAAAAACAAGAAAATCCACATTCTGAATCCTGAATCCTGGATCCTGAATACTTGCGGTCGAAGACCGCATTAGTACCTTACAGACGCGAAGCGTCAATAAAAAATAAGAAAACCCATATTCTGAATCCTGAATCCTGAATCCTGAATACTGGATACTTGCGGGCAAAGCCCGCGTTAGTATCCTTCGGACAATAGATGTCTAAGTTCTTTCAGAGTGCGGTACAGTTTGTTTTTTACGTTGGATTCGCCGATGTCAAGGATCCGGGCTATTTCCGGAATGGTCAAGTCCACATCGTACATGAGATAGAAGACTTTTTGCACATCCTCAGGCTTCGAATGGATGAAGGCCTTGGCAGATTCGAGGAGGATCTGATTCACCGCAAAATCTTCTGTGAGAAAAGAATCCGCCGCAAAGTCGGATAATGCCATCTCGTCATCATCAGTAGAATCCTCTGACACATAAATGGGGGAGTTGGGGAGTTCACGCATTCTTAAACGTTCCAGCCAAGAATAGTATTTCGCGATTTTCCGGCTGGCAATGCGCAAGACCAAGGCTTTCGTGTTTGTAACATACCCGGCCCCCCGTTTGGCCAAAGCATTATACAATTCCATATAGGTGTCCTGGAAAATGTCACTGATGTCGGCGGTATGCCGGCATTTGGCTGTTATGAACGCCAAGGTGGCTTTGTTTGTGGAAGAGTAGATCTCGTTGAACAACGAAGCAATGTCTGGATCCGCCATTGAATCACCGCCTCTTACTGTATTAATGGCGCGAAATAGAGAAAAAGTTTCATGAGGGTGTGGTTTTTTTATAAGGATGAGGTCACGGATATAAGGGTGAGGTTAAGGATATGATTATTGCTTTCAGGCGGAGCCTATGCTACGATTGAAAAGTCAAACACGAACGGGTCGAAGCCCCTATAACAGTATACAATGTCGAGGTTGAAGGCTTCCGCGCGTTTAATGTAATTTACCATGATATTCCGGAGAAGAATGTGATTGATGGAGAAGGATAAAAAGCAGGGTCATATGTGATAAGGAGAAAAAGATGTCTGATATCAAAACTTACGAACCCCTGTGGGGGGCATGGCGCATCGATTCTTTGGCGGGAGAGGGATCTTTCGGCAAAGTCTATAAGGTTTCCAGAGAAGAGCAGGGCAGAACCTACTACGCAGCGGTTAAATTCGTCACGATCCCTCAACAGGAGTCTGATATACAGCGCATGAGAATCGAAGGTCTGGATGATGACGCCATACGGGCCTTTTTCAGTCAGACCCTTACCAACTACAACAGAGAAATCGATCTGATGAACGAATTTCGCGGCAACAGCCATATCGTTAGCTTCGAGGACTACCAAATCATCGAACACCCGGACAAAATCGGCTGGGATATTCTTATCCGCATGGAACTGCTCAAAAACCTCAGCGACCATGTCGCCGTAAAACCGTTGTCGCCCTCTGAAATTCTCAAGCTTGGCATCCATATATGCCGGGCTTTGGAACTGTGCGCCCTGAAGAAAATCGTCCATAGGGATATCAAGCCGGAGAATATTTTTATTTCCCAATACGGCGACTTCAAGCTGGGGGATTTCGGCGTCTCCCGGCAAACCGACAGCACCATATCCGGGTTATCCAAACAGGGCACATACACATATATGGCGCCGGAAGTGTTCAAAGGGGAACAATATGGCGCCGCTGTGGATATCTATGGGTTGGGCATTCTCCTTTACGGATTCCTGAACAACAACCGGAATCCCTTTCTGCCGGAATTTCCTCTGGCCATTTTGCCCGAAGACCGGGACAGAGCTCTCCAGAGACGGATGAGCGGAGAACCCTTTCCCGACCTTCAGGGGGTTGACCCCCGGCTGAATGCTATTGTCCTGAAGGCATGCGCCCACGATCATAGGGAACGGTTCGCCAGTCCCACACACATGCGTGAAGCCCTGGAAACCTTGGCAGGCATTAAAGGATATGCCCCTGAGATTGTGGCGGACAGCGCCGTCTCAATCGTGTCGACTTCAGCCGCTTCAACCGCTCCGATCCCGGGAGGACACTCTCAGCCGGGCATAACAGGAACCCCGGGTATAACAGGAACCCCGGGTATAACAGGAACCCCGGGCATAACAGGAACTGAAATAATCTGGAGATCTCCGGACGGCAACAAAAGGACAGCCGACATAGATTTCGCACAGGAAGAAACAGCTGAGGAAAGCGGGTTTGACTACATTGAAGAGCAGAGGAGCGCGGTAAACCCGGCAAATGGCACAGTCATGCCGGCTAATGGCCAAGCTTTGGCTGACGATCGATCCCCAGGACGTCTTCCGGATAGCAGAATGCGCCGGTTTGTAAGCAAAAGAAAAAAACCCCTTATCGCAGGTCTGTGTTCTCTTATGGCATTGATGCTGCTGTTGGTGTTTATCTTCACGACCTATGGCTTGGATCCCGCCGATACGGAGCAGCCCCGGGAAACCATAGCTGATCTTAGAGAAGAAGATCCGGGGTCAACGCCGGATCCGGACCCGAACCCGAACCCGGAAGAGAAGCCGGTTACTGAGCAACCTCAGCAACCACAACAACCGCAACAGCAGCAACAGCAACAGCAACCGCAACAGCAGCAGCAGCAACAGCAACCACAACAACCACAGCCCGATCCACAGCCAAAACCTGTAACCCCTGCAATCGAGATCATATCTGCAAAACCAAACAAAACCAGTGTCAGCAGGAATGACTATTTTGAGTCACTTACCTATACAATTACAACCAATGTTCCTGCCAAGAAGCTCACATGGAGTACGGGACACGGTCCTATTATGAGCAGTTATGATACAGAAAGCGACGGAAGAGCGTACATCATTAATACCAACTCAGATAAAACGACCTGGGTTCTTGGGCATTTCAACAGCATATGGGTCGGCGACAACACAATAACCTTCGTTGCCTATGATGAAAATGGTAATAAATCGCCATCGAAATCTTTTACAGTAACCTGTGACTAATGCGGTCTTCGACCGCAAGTATTCAGTATTCAGGATTCAGAATGTGGATTTTCTTGTTCTTTTTTGACGCTTCGCGTCCGTAAGGGACTAACGCGGTCTTCGACCGCAAGTATCCAGTATTCAGGATTCAGAATGTGGATTTTCTTGTTTTTTATTGATGTTGTTGCAACCTAAGCGGCTAATGCGGGCTACCCAAAGATCGCGAACAAAGCCACTTCATCGAGGCCCAATCCTACCTGGGGATTGTTACGAACCTCCATTGTATCAGAGAGATTTGTCATCCCCTTGCGAAGGTGATATGATAGAAATGTTGTGCACTGGGGGCATATTCATATGATTCAGAATGTGGATTTTCTTGTTTTTTATTGATGTTGTTGCAACCTAAGCGACTAAGTGATTCCTGACGTTGTATGATGATTTCTCGAATTTGAATAGGGAGGTAAACTATGCCAGAAAAACTGAGAACCCGGGCGGAGATCCCTGTTGAACACAAATGGCGGTTGGAGGATATTTTCCCTGACGACCAGACTTGGGAGACGCTTTTCGCCGATACTCGGCGGCTTATGGAGGACGTTGTTCTGTATGAAGGAAAACTGGCTGAGGGAACCGGTGTGTTGGTTAACTGTCTGGCATGGATGGAGGCCCTGGACGGCAACCTGGAGGAACTCTATACATACGCACGTATGCGGCGTGATGAGGATAACCGTGTTGGGGTTTACCAGGCTATGACAGACCGGGCGGGATCTTTGGCGGTTGATCTGGGTAGCTGTATGTCTTTTTTTGTGCCGGAATTGATGGCCATGCCTGAAGAAACGTTGGCTGAGATGCGCCGGGACGAGCGGCTGAGCCTCTATGACCACTATTTTGATAATATCCTGCGCCGCAAGGAGCATGTGCTGTCGTTGCCGGAGGAGAAATTGCTGGCGGAGGCGTCGGAGTTGGGCGAGGGACCGGGAACGATTTTTACAATGGCCAATAACGCTGATTTGAAGTTTGGGGAGATCCTTGATGACGAAGGCAACAGCGTCGAGGTGACAAAAGGGAACTATTCGCGGTTCCTGGAGATGCCGGACCGCCGGGTACGTCAGGATGCGTACAATATGCTGTATGATACGTATCAAAAGCAGATCAATTCTTGGGCTTCGATGCTGACAGCCAGTGTGAAGAGCGATTGTTTTTTTGCCCGGGCGCGCAAATATCCGTCTGCGTTAGCGGGGGCCCTGGATGCGGATAATGTGCCGGAATCGGTGTATGACGCGCTGATTGCGACGGTGCATGAGTTTTTGCCGCAGTTGCATCGTTATTTGACGTTGCGCAAAAAGGTTCTCAAGTTGGATAAGTTGAAATTCTACGATCTCTACGTACCGATTGTGTCGGAACAGGATGTGAAGATCTCCTATCAGGAGGCTGCCGATACTGTGCGAGAGGCTTTGGAACCTTTGGGGGCCGACTACCGTCAAGTGCTGGAGAAGGCTTTTTCACAGAAGTGGATCGATATCTATGAGAACGAAGGCAAGACCAGCGGCGCGTATTCATGGGGGACTTTCAAGTCTCATCCCTATGTGTTGTTGAATCATCAGGATACGCTGGATTCGTTGTTTACGCTGGCTCATGAATTGGGGCATGCCTTGCACAGCTTTTATTCTGATAAGACACAGCCTCATATTTACGCGGGATACAAGATCTTTGTGGCGGAGGTGGCTTCGACCCTGAATGAATCGTTGCTCATCCGGCATCTGATTGAGAAGAGCGGCGATCCGAAGGCGAAGGCTTATCTGTTGAATCATTATCTGGATCAGTTCCGGGGTACGGTGTTCCGGCAGACGATGTTCGCGGAGTTTGAGCGGGATATTCATGGGTCGGTCGATGCGAAGGAAGCGCTGACTCATGAGGACCTGTCGGCACGGTATGCGGCTCTCAACGCCCTTTATTACGGATCCAATGTTGAGATTGACGATAAGATCAGCATTGAGTGGGTGCGGATTCCGCATTTCTACAACGCGTTCTATGTTTACAAGTATGCTACAGGGTTTTCCGCAGCGACGGCTCTGGCTCAGCAGATTCTGGAGGAAGGGCAGCCGGCTGTGGAGCGGTACCTGAGGTTTTTGTCCGGTGGTGGGTCGGATTATCCGATCAATTTGTTGCGTGCGGCTGGGGTGGATATGGAGAAGCCGGAACCGGTGCGGCAGGCACTGATGTTGTTTGTGGAGATGTTGAGTGAGCTGGAAGAGTTGAGTGACGTTATTGATTGAAGTTTAGTATGTGAGTGGAGGGATTTTTTCATTATGAGTGATGCTTGTCAGGGATGTCCGTCCGCAAACAGCGGTTGTGGCGGCAGTTGCGGGGAGACTGTGGCGGGGCCGACTGTGGCGCAGTTGGCCAGCAAGATTGGTGCCGTGGTGGCGGTGGCCAGCGGTAAGGGCGGTGTTGGGAAGTCGACGGTTTCAGCTATGCTGGCGGTTATGCTGCGACGGCAGGGGAAAAACGTGGGGATTCTTGACGCGGATGTGACGGGGCCCAGCATTCCGAAGATGTTTGGGTTGACGGATAAGGTGGGCGGAACTGAGGAAGGTCTTTTTCCCATTGAAAGCTCGACAGGGATCAAAGTGATGTCGTTGAACCTGGTTATTCCGAATGAGGATGATCCGGTTGTCTGGCGCGGTCCGATTATCGGGCAGTTGGTGACGCAGTTTTGGACCGATGTGTTCTGGGGGGATCTGGATTATCTGATTCTGGATTTGCCGCCCGGGACGGGTGATGTTCCGATTTCGATCTTTCAGACAATTCCTGTGACCGGTGTGGTGATGGTTTCGAATCCCCAGCAGTTGGCGTCCATGGTTGTGCGCAAAGCGGTCAAAATGATGAGGATGTATGACGCGAATTTCTATGGGTTGGCGGAGAATATGTCTTATGTGAAGTGTGCCGAATGTGGGGCGGTTCAGGAGGTCTTTGGGCCGACCCGAGGCGAAGAGGAAGCTCGGGAGCAGGAGATGCCTTTCCTGGGGCGGTTGCCGCTGGAGATGGCCTTGACGTCCTGTGCCGATAAGGGCCGAATTGAGGAATATCAGGGTGAGGCTTTCGATGATATGTATCAGGCTTTCATGGGGGAGGAGGCCCGGGTGCGGAAGTTAGGAGCGACGGTACCGGCCCGGGGCGCGTGATGCGAGGCGCGTGATGGACTAAGGGGGAGATCATTATTAATACGGTAGGACAATCAACCATCCGGGACATAGGTTTGGCTCCGGCAGGACAGCGCAAGATCGATTGGGCGCGGGGCTATATGCCGGTGCTGGGTGCTATTCGGAAGGATTTCATCGAGCGGCAGCCTTTCGCGGGCAAGAAGATCGCCCTTTGTTTGCATTTGGAGGCAAAAACGGCTTGGTTGGCTCTTGTTTGTCGGGATGGTGGAGCCCAGGTTACGGTGGCAGCCAGCAATCCGTTGTCCACTCAGGACGATGTGGTGGCGGCCCTGGTGGCCGGGGGCGTGCGGGCCCACGCTTGGTATGGAGCGTCGGATGAGGAGTATGAAGAGCATTTGCGTTTGGCCTTGGATGTGGAGCCGGATCTGATCATTGACGACGGCGGGGATCTGGTAACGTTGTTGCATACGACCCGAAGGGAGCTGTTGCCGGGGATTCTTGGTGGGGCGGAGGAAACCACAACGGGGGTGCTGCGCCTGAAGGCGATGGATCGGGAAGGGTCCTTGGCGTTTCCGATGATCGCCGTGAATGATGCCCGGTCGAAGTTTCTGTTTGATAACCGTTACGGGACGGGTCAATCGGTTTGGGATGCTATTCTGCGAACAACGAATCTGGTGGTGGCCGGTAAAAAAGTCTGTGTGGTCGGGTACGGATGGTGCGGCAAGGGAGTCGCGTTACGTGCCCGGGGGTTAGGGGCTCAGGTGGTGGTTTGTGAGGTTGACGCTGTTAAAGCTAATGAGGCGCTGATGGATGGTTACGATGTTATGCCTATGCTTAAAGCGGCCGCGGAGGCGGAGTTCTTTATTACGGTGACCGGAAACAGGAACGTCATCAGCGGCGAGCATTTTGCGGTTATGCGGGACGGTGCGGTGTTGGCCAACGCCGGCCATTTTGATGTGGAAATTGACAAGGTGGCTCTGAATGAGGCGGCCACAGCGCGGTCGGTGGTTCGGCCCAATGTGGAGCAGTTCGTCTTGTCCAACGGTCACAGGATCAACCTATTGGCGGAGGGGCGGTTGGTCAATCTTGCGGCGGGGGACGGGCATCCGATCGAGGTCATGGATATGTCGTTCGCGTTACAGGCGTTGGCCCTGGACTATATCAACGGGCATAAGCTGGAGAATCGCCTGTATGCTGTTCCTGAGGAAATTGATGACCATGTGGCACGAATGCGCCTGGAATCTTTAGGGTGTTCCATTGACATCTTGACAGACGTCCAGAAAGCTTATCTGGAGAGCTGGCAGTGATTCGAATGCCCAACTATCGATGAGGGGGTCGGATGTGAAAAATTGGCATAATGCTACGCGTACCGTCCAAACAGAAGCCGGCGAAATCCATATTCTTGGGGTGACGCCTCCTGATGTGTTGGAGGAACTGGGAATCGATGTTATGATGAAAGCGTTTCGGCCGGCCAAGCGACAGAAAGAAGCCTTGGTTGAGATCAGCAGGTTGGAGGATGGGAAGGTAACAACTGCCCAGATCGACGGCGAGATTGTCGGTTATGTGACGTTCCATCCGCCAGACGATTTTCAGAGGTGGTCTCAGGGGCCGGATAATGTGTTGGAATTGGGTGCGATTGAAGTGGCACCCCGGTTTCGCAATACCAAAATCGGCAGGCAGTTGCTTGAGGTGGCTTTTGATGATGCGCGCATGGATGATTATATTGTGTTGACGACAGAGTATTATTGGCACTGGGACTTGGAAGGTACGGGGTTGCTTGTCTGGGAGTACAGAGAGATTATGCGCCGGATTATGGAGCATATTGGGATGGAGGTCAAAGATACAGACGAGGAAGAGATCTGTTCTCATCCGGCTAATATTCTTATGGTTCGCTATGGTTGCAATGTGCCTGAAAAGAAGATCCGGTCTTTTGATGATTTGCTTTTTACGGATGGATTTGGGATCTTTTGAGCCCCAACGCCATCCTGATCCCGGTTGTGAATAACCTCAAAAACATTATGGATCCAGGATACTTACGGGCTCCGAAGCCCAATCATACATAGGTATTGTCGAAACGAGGGAGAGCGTCAGACCCATCCATGTCGAAAAAAAGGGAGATACCGAGATAATCAAATCTTGACGGGGTATGCCAGAATGATTGTTATTGGTGTCTCGTAAGGGCATCAGAATGCCCTGTATTGTGTTTTCATGAACCGGCGCGTAACCCAAATGGGGGGCATGCTCCACATTCCTATTTTCGAAACTTAAAGCCTCCTATACCCTGTCAGGAATTCTGAGCCTTATTTGATCTTCGGTAGCTGCAAAGGGTGAAGTTGCTCGTGTGGACATCCATTCCGACATAGATTATACTTGTCAAGTGTGGCCCTCCTTTTGTTTGTGGTAATTCCTATTATGCCTCTTTGGCTTACAGGTAAATCCACGTTTTACATCTGCGGGGGGTCACTACATATTGTCTACATGTGCAGCGTCTCGAACGATGTGGCGTAATCGGGGAAACGGGCGACAACACCGAATCCACCGCCCAGGCGGATGAGTTCCAGCCGGATGTCCGCCGGGGTCTGCCAGCCCGACCCGGTAGCGCCGTCATGGGTATCCTGGCTGGCGTAATGGCGGTTCCACTCCAACGGCAAGCGGCCTTCGAGCGTAAAGTCGTTCTGCTGGACGACGACTTCTCCGGTAATGGTGTCGACAGGCTCACCTTTGAGAACGGTGCATCGCAAAAAACCACCCTCTTTCAGATTCAGTTTTGTCAGCCAGTTTCTTCGCGGTAGCCGAACCCCGGAAAGCCTTGAACAGCCCGCTGAGGACGGCAAACATATTGAATATCGGCGGCCCATCGGGACTGTTGCCGAGACGACAAGTGCACCCTCCCAGAGTCGAAAGGTCTTTTGACAGAAATAGGCGAAAATTCCGTTGAATCAAGTCGATCAGAGGAATACCACGATCACTTCCAGACTATATTTGAATAAACAGATATAGAGGAGGGATTCTCCTTGAGTTCGTGTATGGGACAAGAACGGGAGGTTGATGTGGGAGATTGCGATGATTACTGAGTTGATATGTATCTACGAGAAATATGATATCGATGGGTACGCGGGTTCTCAGCTTTTGACAGAAATGGATTACACTCTGATTGGTTTGATCGAGCAATATGAAGTGCTTGACAGTGTCCCGAAACAGATTTTCCGAGAACAAGCATCATGGGAACTGACAGAGTTGTTTCTGGTTTTTTCTCAACGGATCGCAAGCTATTTGATAGCTGAAGATGATTCCAAGCTTTTCCGATTGGGGTTGTATGCTTTGGATGCTTGTATGGAGAAAAAAGGGACCCGTGAGATTTTTACGATGTTAGCCCTATACCATAATGTCTACAAACGGCATATGTATGTGTTCGCGGATCTTATCGGTTCGGGAGAGCCCATTGGGAAGGCGCTGCAGATGTTCCTCCTGAAGGATGAGAAAGCCAAAGCTATTGGGGCGATAGACTATATCATTGAACACAACACATTAGGGCAGGCGGTTTTCAGACACCGAGAGCATTGGACTTGACAACCTTCCCCAAAAAAAGGATACTAGTATATGAGGGAAGCAGGTTATTGTAAGGATCGAAATCAAAGGAGGTTGTTGTATGGGAAAATTCCTGGCTTTTGTGTCTGGTGCTGCAGCCGGAGTCTTAGGGTATATTTTTGTCAAAAGTGATCTGGGCAAAGAATGTATCACCATTGTTGCGGACAAGTGCCGCCCCCTTACTGAAGAAGGTAAGGAATGGGTAGATTCTACGATTAAAAAGGTTACTGATAAATTCCCTTCCGGTGGGGATGAGACGACTTTTTCGTATACCTACACGTCGGGAACACCTGAGGAACCTACAGAGTAAATTTGGCGGGAAGAATATGAGGGCTGCTTGACTCAATAGTCGAACAGCCCTCTTTGCTTGTGCGGTGTTTTGTTGATATTTGCGTGGTTTCCGGCACCCTATTTTTGGTTATGATCAACCCATTCTTTTGCATCAATAATATCGCTCAGGGGCGGAATACTGACGGCGTTGCTTTCCCGTTGGTTTTCGATATCGGTTAACGGATAAGACATGTAAGGTTCTGTTTGGCGGGCCGGTGGAGACGGGATGATCTGTCTCATATCTTTTGATTTCTTCACGAGTTCACCTTCTTCCGGACATGGATTGGGAGACGCGAAGCCTTGCGGGCAAAGCCCGCATGAGTAACTTATAGACGCGAAGCGTCAATAAAAAAACAAGAAAATCCACATTCTGAATCCTGAATTCTGAATACTGAATACTTGCGGGCGTAGCCCGCCTTAGTAGTATGTCTCAAGTCGGATAAGATTATGATATGAATTCCGAATCAAACCCGGGGCTTGTCTTGTTTCTTGAGATAAAATTTCTCCCTTAACATTTTGGAGGATCAACCCTTTTTGTTTTCGGGAGATATGTTTTTGTCCTGAGGGCTAGTTGGCGGAGCTTTCTTTGTATTTGCGCCTGGTTGCTTCGCCGCCTCGAATATGACGTTCAGCTTTGTTGCTGTCCAAGACGGTTTTCACCTTTGACGAAAGGTTTTCATTGATTTGCGGTAGGCGTTCTGTGACATCCTTATGGACGGTGCTTTTGCTTACGCCAAAGATTTCTGCTGTCTGGCGGACGGTGGAGCTTGATTCTATGATATAAGCGCCGATCTCCAAAGCCCTTTTCTTGATATGCTCTTGCACGGTCTTCTCCCCTTTGTCGCCAAATCTTAGTTCATATATATTCCGATCAAAAGGAAAAAGACATCCGTTAGAGGAAATCTGGAGATGGTAAATATTTCTGCAAGACAAAGAATGGGGGTTCGTTGGTTTTCCTGGCGGAATTTGTGGTTTTCGAGTATACTGGTCATAGCGGTACGGCAAATACTTAAGAACCAGGAGGATCCACATGGACAGAATAAGAATGACAGTGCCTCTTGTTGAGATGGATGGGGATGAGATGACCCGGATTCTGTGGCAGATGATCAAGGACAAATTAATTTTGCCATATGTTGATTTGTTGACAGAGTATTATGATCTGGGGCTGCTCAGTCGCAATGATACGGACGACCGGATTACTGTGGACGCGGCCAACGCCACAAAAAAATATGGTGTAGCGGTCAAATGTGCGACCATCACCCCCAATACCCAACGTATGGAGGAATATCCTCAGTTGAAAAAGATGTGGCTCAGTCCCAACGGAACCATCCGCTCTATTCTTGACGGAACGGTTTTTCGGGTTCCGATTACGATTGATATTATTAAGCCTGTTGTGAAGACGTGGGAAGCTCCTATCACCATCGCCCGTCACGCTTATGGGGATGTGTATAAGGGCGTGGAGATGAAGTGTGACGGAGCGGGGACGGCTTATCTGGTTTTCGAGGGGATAAACGGCGAGACCCGGAAACAGATGATTTATGAGTCGCCGGAACAGGGATCTGATGGGGCTGGATCAGTTGTTCTCCAGGGTGTACACAATACGGAGCGGTCGGTTCGGGCTTTTGCACAAGCTTGTTTCCGATATGCCATTTCGTCTAAACAGGATTTGTGGTTCAGCACGAAGGACACCATTTCCAAGGTTTATGACGGGTATTTCAAGGAGATTTTTGAACAGGAGTGTACCAACTACCAAGAGCAGATGAGCGCTTTGGGGTTGGAATATTTTTATACACTGATTGATGACGCGGTGGCCCGGGTTATGCGTTCAAAGGGAGGGTTCGTCTGGGCCTGCAAGAATTATGACGGCGACGTGATGAGTGATATGATTTCCACAGCTTTTGGGTCCCTGGCCATGATGACTTCGGTGTTGGTGTCGCCTGACGGCCCCATGGAGTTTGAGGCGGCTCATGGCACCGTGACGAGACACTATTACCGACATCTGAAAGGGGAGCAGACATCCACGAACCCCATCGCCACGATTTTCGCCTGGAGCGGCGCGTTGCGGGAGAGAGGGGAGCGGGACGGCAACCAGGCGCTTAGGGATTTTGGAGACGCGTTGGAGATCGCTTCGTTGGCGACACTGAAAGCCGGGATTATGACCCAGGATTTGGTGGGGTTGGTGGAACAGGCTGAGGACGGTATCGTACCGCGGTCGGTGACTTCTTCGGTGTTTTTGGATGAGATTGCCCTGCGCTTGAAACCTTTATAACGGAGGATGGGCTACCGCGTAACCGTCTTACAAATGCTGATCGCCCAATCGCGATCCGCCAGTTTCTCATAATAGAGAGCAAGAGTCAGGAGCTCGTTTTCGTGAGCCGCTGTCAGGGCGGTCTGGTAAAGAGGTTCGCCGTTTTTTCCCTGTGTCACAGTATGTTGCAGACATGCGGAAATAGCGTTGTTGCGCAGAGGAAAAGGGGCATACTCTTTCTTGCCTATGGCAGACTGTAAGAGAACATCACTGTTTTGTGGTGTGTCTTCTTTCCATTGCACCATAAGGGAATGGGCCCGTATCGTTCTGTTGTCGCTCCACCAGACCAGACCGTCTTCTTCGCAGTCAAAATGCATCTTGCCGCTGAAGGTTGCTCTCCAGCCGCATATGTTGTGGCTTATTAAGCCGTGATTATAACCTATAAGAGGGTGGTTGTTCCCTTCTCTGCCGCCAAAGCGTTTACTGAGTTTCCGTACCATAGAATCATCTTCTGTCAGCCGGGCGAGTTCCAACCAGGTGGTTCCGGGCAAATCTATGTCAGGTTGGAGGGCGTACGCTTGAGCTAAACAGGCCTGGGTGGCCGCGATGGTTTCTTTTTCCAGATTGGTTTCCGGAGGCAACCAGTTTATTTCACACCAGAGGAGATACAAGGCTGTGTTCTTGTAAAATGAGGAATCGCGGGTTTTGTTCCACCAAATAAAGAAGTCTGCACCGCGGGGGTTGCCGGTAAGGGTTTCAGAAAAAAAATCATGATCATAATGCCCAAGGGGGCAACAGGCAAGGTGACCGGTGTTTTCTGGGACATTGCCGGTGATCAGGGATATGGCAATATTGCTGTACCGGCCTGACGTGTTGAGCTCGAGGACCTGTTTGCTGACCTTGCGAAGCCATTGTGCCATGCTCTGCTGAAGCAAGTCGTAATCGAGGTTTGAATAATAACCTGTTTCGTCTTCGACTTTTTGCGGAGAGATGCCAAGTCTGTCAAGAACATCAACCAGATAGGCGTGATATCCCGGCCCGGCACTGCTGGTTCGGGCATGGATACAGAGTTGATCGTTTTTCCAGGTGCCGCAGATTTCTTCTTCAAACGGAACCAGCCTGAGCCGGAATCCGCTGTCATCGAAATAGCAGCTGGTCTGCCAGTTCGGGATGACGGAAGGAATCTTTGTGAAATAGTCCCGATAATACTCTTTGCCAATGCCATCATTTTGATTTACCGGAAACCAGATATTTAAGCCTAATCCCATGTGGATGCCTCCTAATCGCGTGTTCGGACCGTTGGGGTTCGAACAGTGGATTGTTCACGATTGTCTTCTATATCTGTTATATAGCATTGTGAATAAAATGTCTACTCAATTTATGTTTGTCCTCAGGTATTTATGACTTCAGATGAGAAGGGATTTATTGGTGAAACGTCGAACTTTTTAACACGAGAAAATACATATGTATTGGGGAAAGCCATGCTTTTTCGGTTATTTTGGGACGAAAAAACAGGAAAAACTTTTTCGTGGCCTGCGATTCTGGTTGATGCTGACAGACAAAGTGAAGACGGAGGTCTCCCGCGCTCTCTTTGGTGTCTGTCCCCTGCGGTGCCTTATTTTTTCTTGGAAGATATCCACAAGAGGAGCAGCTATGCCTCAAAAGAGAAGATTATCAATAAGTTGAACGGCAGAGGAGAAGGGGGGGCAGGGGGATATGGGCGTGAGGCAGGAAGTTGGAAGTGGGAGCCAAGAGGTGTCGCGTTTTCTTCCGCCCCCTTACATTCAACCGCCTACCACCTCTCAACACGGACTTCTCAGCGACAGATTGCCGATACTGAGGTGCTGAGGCTGGCGCGGGAGAGCGGGTGCTCAGAAGCTGCTGTGTGGTTGTTTTTGCAGCGTGAAGTGGAAGAGGGGCGGGGGGTCTGGCTGGCAGCTGTTGGCGGCAGCGGGTGGAATAGGGTTTGCAGGCGTTGCGGGTGCCGCAGTTTGGCTGAATGGCCAAGTCACTTCGGCTGGGGGTACACTTGCAATGATTGTGCGGCGTTGGGGGCTGTGAGTTCTCTCAATGTTCTTTGGCGATATCAGGAAGAGGTTCGGACGGCCGGGGATCGGTCCGCCAAGGTTTCCCCTGAAGGGGTGCCGCCTGACGATGTTCTTGTCATGCCTTTCGCATTGTCGCAGGCTCAGGAGATGGCGTCTCGTGAGGTAGAGAGTTTTGAGGGTAACCGCATGTTGATTTGGGCAGCTTGCGGCGCCGGAAAAACGGAGGTTTGTTTTGCGCGCATTGCCCGGGCCCTGCAGGAAGGAAAACGGGTCTTGTTCGCGGCACCTCGCCGGGATGTTATAAGCGATATTGTCCCCAGATTGGAAGCGGCGTTTCCGCAAGTTGAAAAAACGATGCTGTCAGGAGCGTCGGCTGAACGTTTTGGAGGCGGTCGGCTGGTGGCGGCGACGACCCATCAGGTTGCGCGATTTTTCCGGGCTTTTGATTTGATTGTGCTGGACGAACTGGACGCGTATCCTTTTACCGCCGAGGCTTTTTTGCACAGGGCTTTGGATCAGGCGCTGAGACCGGGAGGGTGTATGATCTGTCTCACGGCGACGCCGCACCGGGAGATCCTTCGGGATGCGAGGGCGAAGCGTTGCGGTCTCGTTCAGCTGCCGGCCAGGTATCACAGGAAACCTCTGCCTGTCCCCCTCTGGCAAAAATGTCCACTGCCGTCATGGGAGGAGGGGCGGAGCGGGCAAACCACGAGCGGGCGGACCGCAAGCGGGGGAACCACAAGCTGGCGAACCACAAGCGGGGGAACCACAAGCGGGCGAACCACAAGCAGGCGAACCAGGAACCTGGGGGTTATCCTGGAGGGGGTTGGCGATCAAGGCCGGATCTTGTTTTTTGTCCCTCGGGTTGCGGACGTGACGCTGTGGATCGGATGGCTGAACCCTCTGTTGCCCGGGCGCCGGATCGGAGGGAGTTGGAGCAGCGATCCGGAAAGGGCGGCCAAAGTCGAGGCTCTTAAAGCCGGAGAGTTTGATGTTTTTGTTACAACAACGATTCTGGAACGTGGGATTACACTGGATAATGTTCAAGTCGTTGTGGTTTGGGCTGATCATCCTTTGTTTGACGAACGCACTTTGGTTCAAATGGCCGGAAGAGCAGGCAGGAAGCGGGATAACCCCTATGGGAGTGTGCTTTTTCTGGCAGAACGGTGTTCCAAAGCTATGGAGGAGGCGCGGCGGTGGATTATGGAACAGAATGGGTTAGCGCAGAAACTGGGGTTGATCGATTTGTGACTTTGGGTGATCCCCATGGGATAGGAAAAAGTTACGTAAGAATTGTCGAATAATTCTAGAAAAATTGTGGCATCAGGAGAGACCAAGGAAGTTTTGTGGAGGAATTGGTGTGCTGTGGCGAAACTTGTGGATATAATTGGTGATGTAATGGCAACACTATGGTATGATGTACAGCCTGAGTGCGTAATCTGTTTTGGGCGGGAGGGGCCGGTATGTCCGACTTGCCGCGAGATTTATTTTTTGCCGGAAACGGCGCGATGCCCCGGCTGTGGCAAGATTATGGTCCAAAGGGATCCTGACCACAGGGAAAGCTGTCATCCGGAAGGCGTCTGTCTGGACTGTCGGGAAGGGCGAGGTCCGGAAAGTTTGGCGAAGGTAACGGCTTTGGGGCATTTCCATGGCGGGTGGCGTGATTTTATCCATAAGGTCAAATACCGCCGAAACCCGCAGTTGCTGACCTTGGTGGCTGATGAGGCCAGCCGTTGGGCTATCCAGAACTTGCCTGTTCCCGACATCATTACGGCGGCGCCGATGCATGTGGAAAAAATACGGGAGCGGGGATTTAATCAGGCTGAGGTTCTTGCATCTTTGCTGGCATGGAATCTAACAGTGCCATATCGCCCGCTTTTGCGACGTGAAGCACAGAATGTGCCCCAGATGGGGCTAGACCGGCAAGGCCGGCTGGAGAACCTGGCCGAGGCAATTAGACTTCATTCGGCATGTCAGAACGGCGGCGATCTGCGTGGGCGTGTATGCTGGCTCGTGGATGATGTAACGACCACCGGGGCGACATTGGAGCAAAGCGCGAGAACGCTTTTGGCTGGGGGTGCGCGTGAGGTCTACGGGTTTTGTTTGGGAGCGGCAATGGCAATTCACGGGTGAGAAGAGGAGGGGTGCCGACCGGGGCTAACCGATCATGGCATGGGACTAAAGTCTTAAGAAAGAATAGAAAGAAAGAAGATCCACAAGAATTCATTTGGAAAAGGGCGAAAACCCACAGAAATATGCACAGTCCATCCCGACGAATGAAGCCAAAAAGGAAAAGTTATTAACATTATCCACAGGAGCCTGTGTATAAGTCGAGTATTTATGATTTGGTCGGACAGCTTTAAACTTTCATCACCAATTATTTGAATTGCGTTGGCAAAAAGAAGGGTTTTCCTACTAAAAAGAGGAAATGAATGACGGCGGTAAACAGTTCTTCAAGTATTCTTGGAGACTGATCGGGAGCCGGGTTCTCTGTCGCCGCTTTGAATCTAACGCGGGCTCTGCCCGCAAGTATCCAGTATTCAGTATTCAGAATGTGGATTTTCTTGTTTTTTTATTGACGCTTCGCGTCTATAAGTTACTATATCTGTTGAGAGGGGTTGGGACGATGAATATTGTTGTACGAAGCAGACAGTTCAAGATGACCGACGCGCTGAAGGAGTATGTCGTAAAACGGGTTAAAAAGCTGGAGAAATATCCTTATGATTTTTCTGACGTTCAGGTTACCCTGACTGTCGAAAAAGGACGTCAACGCGTCGAGATAACGACTTTGTTGAACGGTTATATGCTGAGAGGGGAAGAAGAGACCCTCGATATGTATTCGTCGGTCGACCTTGTGGCGGAGAAGTTGGAGAAACAGATAAAGAAGTATCGCAAGAGATTTGAGAAACGGCGTGAGAGCCTGCGTGACATGGAAATCCTGCCGGAAGACAAAGTAGCCGCTGCATCCGCCTCGACCTTGGCAGGCGCTGACGAGGAGTTGCTGGGAGATGAGGTTATCGAGCGCGATAATATCGTGCGTGTTAAAAAGATTCTTGCGAAACCAATGTCCGTTGATGAAGCTGTGATGCAGATGAATATGATCGGGCATAGTTTTTATATGTTCGTCAACGCCGAATCCGGCCAGATGAATGTGGTTTATGGGCGCAATGATGGTAACTATGGACTGTTGGAGCCGGAAATGTAAACGATTTATTACCTTAATTACTGGAAATTTGACGGCCTGTTTCACTTTTTTAAGGAAACAGGCCTTTTCTATTGAACTTTTAGGATATAAATGGTATTATGATAGAACCGGGACAGAAGAGGTATCCCCTGTTCACGTGTTCGGTATTCAATGCATGAAAGGCGGCAAATGAATGGGTTTGCTCAAAACAATCATCGACGGAAATGTCCGCGAGGTTAAAAAATATACGAGGCGAGTCGATCTCATCAACGCCTTCGAGCCCGCAATGCAAAAGCTGACGGACGATGAGCTGCGGGGAAAAACGGATGAGTTCCGCCGGAGATTGGATCAGGGAACCCCTTTGGATGACCTGTTGCCGGAGGCTTTTGCGGTGGTCAGGGAAACGGCTTGGCGCGTTTTAGGCCAGCGGCATTATGATGTGCAGATGATCGGCGGGATGGTGCTTAATGACGGGCGCATCGCTGAAATGAAAACAGGGGAAGGCAAGACCCTGGTCGCGACGTTGCCGTGCTATCTCAACGCGTTAACCTCCAAGGGTGTTCATGTCGTAACGGTTAACGATTATCTGGCCCGGCGGGACTCGGAATGGATGGGACAAGTCTATAAAGCCTTGGGGATGTCGGTAGGGCTGATTGTTCACGGCCTGGATCACGATGAACGAAAAGAAAGCTATGGGGCTGATATAACATATGGGACGAACAATGAATTCGGGTTCGACTATTTACGGGACAATATGTCATCTTCTCTGGATCACCTGGTTCAGAGGCCCCTGAATTACGCCATTGTTGACGAGGTGGATTCTATCTTGGTAGACGAGGCCCGGACACCGCTTATTATTTCCGGACAAGCGGATAAACCCACCGATCTCTACGTGCGGGTAGCCAGAATCATGCCTCGATTGAAAGCGGAAACCGACTATACAGTCAACGAAAAAGACCGGGTCGTGGTGTTGACGGAGCAAGGTGTCTCCAACGTGGAACGGTGGATGGGGCTCAAGAATCTTTATGACGATCTCCATAATGAAGTGGCCCATCACATCAATCAGGCCCTCAAAGCCCATACGCTATTCCGCAAGGACCGGGACTATGTTGTCAAGGACGGCGAAATCATTATTGTCGATGAATTCACCGGGCGACTTATGTTTGGCCGGCGCTACAGCGAGGGGTTGCATCAAGCGATTGAGGCCAAAGAGAATGTGAAAATAGAGCGGGAGAGCCAGACCTTGGCCACCATCACTTTTCAGAACTTTTTCCGCATGTACACCAAACTGGCAGGGATGACCGGGACGGCCATGACGGAGGAACCGGAATTCATCAACATTTATCGGCTTGATGTGGTGGACATACCCACCAACAAGCCCATGATCCGAGATGATATGCCGGATGCTGTGTTCCGCACGGAAGCCGGCAAATTTGCCGCTGTTGTCGAAGCCATTAAAGAACGTCACGCTATCGGTCAGCCGGTGTTGGTGGGGACGATTTCCATCGAAAAATCCGAGCATCTCAGCAAGATGCTCAAAAAGATCGGCATCCCCCATCAGGTTTTGAACGCCAAGTTCCATGAAAAAGAGGCCGAAATCGTAT
>Ga0082212_10003614_pt1 | contig 21848 bp, 18 predicted proteins | sample TergutNt197P3_FD_71548 | JGI IMG/M metagenome (GOLD analysis project Ga0082212, IMG submission 71548) | Neocapritermes taracua P3 segment gut microbial communities from Petit-Saut dam, French Guiana - Nt197 P3 | ecosystem: Host-associated > Arthropoda: Insects > Digestive system > Gut ...
CCCTTGGCGCTGCCGCCCGCGGAATCGCCCTCGACTATGTATATTTCCGCAAGGGCGGGGTCGTCCACGTTGCAGTCCGCCAGCTTGCCCGGGAGCGACATGCCCTCCAGCGCGTTTTTCCGCCTTATGTTCTCCCTCGCCTTCCGCGCCGCTTCCCTCGCGCGCGAAGCCGTGATCGCCTTGTCCAGTATCGCCCGCGCCACCTGCGGGTTTTCTTCGAGGAAAACCGCCAGCTTTTCCGAAACCACGCCGTCCACGAGCGTTTTTATCTCGCTGTTGCCCAGCTTTGATTTCGTCTGCCCCTCGAACTGGGCGTCCATCAGCCTGACCGATATTATGGCGGTCACGCCCTCGCGGCAATCCTCGCCGGAGAGCTTGTCGTCTCCCTTGAGCATATTCGTCTTTTTGCCGTAGTCGTTCATCACCCTGGTCAGCGCGGCCTTGAACCCCGTCTCGTGCATACCTCCGTCGGGCGTGTTTATGTTGTTCGCGAAGCTCAGCAGGAACTCCTGATAAACGTCGCTGCAGTATTGCAGGGCTATCTCCGCCGTTGCGTCGTTGCGCTCGCCGGACAGGTATATGACGTTTTCGTGCAGCGGCGTTTTATTGCGGTTGAGATATGTCACGAATTCGTTGATCCCGCCCTCGTAGAGCATCGTGTCCAGCGCTTCGCGGCCCGGGCGCTTGTCGCATGTCGTTATTTTCAGCCCGCCGTTAAGGAACGCCTGTTCGCGCATTCGCGTCCGCAGGATTTCGTAATTAAAGTCGCAATCGTCGAATATTTCCGCGTCCGGTTTGAAGGTGACTACCGTTCCCGTCCTGTCGGTTTCACCCACGACCGTCAGCGGCTGCGTAATATCGCCGCGCTCAAACCCCATTGCGTAGACCTGCCCGTTCTTGTGGACCCGGACGTCGAGCCACTCGGACAGCGCGTTCACGACGGAAGCGCCGACCCCGTGCAGACCTCCCGCGACTTTGTATCCGCCGCCCCCGAACTTTCCCCCCGCATGGAGAACCGTATATACCACCTCGAGCGCGCTTTTGCCCGTTTGCTCATGCGTATCTATCGGGATGCCCCGTCCGTTGTCGGTGACGGTTATCGTATTGTCCCCGTTTATCATGACCGTTACCTCTGTGCAGAAGCCGGCCAGCGTTTCGTCGATCGCGTTATCGACTATTTCATAGACGAGATGGTGAAGCCCGGAGGACGACGTCGAACCAATGTACATCCCCGGCCTCTTGCGCACAGCCTCCAGCCCCTCAAGCACCTGTATCTGCGACGCGTCATATTCCTCCGTCACTATATTGTCAAATTCATCCGCCATGGAAAAACCCCTTTAAGTAAATCATAATTTCTCCGGAAAGCTCTCCGAACGCTTCAGGAGAGTCTGCGATGACAACTGAGACAAGTATACCACAAATCCACTGGTTTTTCCGCATAAAATAAATGATTTTGGCAATTCGTCCGATACCGCCGTCACGCGCCCCCGCTTTTCCGCCTCGTTCAGAAAGCGGCGCGTGATATGTGAGCCGGTGGTATTGTCCAAATCGAAAATACCGATCACTTCCGCTTCGGGAACTATCACATTTTGCCCAAGATGCAGGTACATATCAATCCACTATTCTCCCGTTCTCTATCTTCAAAACAGCGGCGCCGGGCGCGGCGGGAACGGAGCTTTCGTCACAGCAGGTAATGAGTATCTGTCCGCTTGCGATCCTGCCGAGTACAAAACCCTGGCGCGTCGCGTCAAGCTCGGAAAGCACGTCGTCCAAAAGCAGGACGGGATATTCGCCGCTCTCGTCGCGGTGGATATCCCTCTCCGCAAGCTTTATCGATACCGCGGCCGTCCGCGCCTGCCCCTGGGACGCGAACTTCCGCGCGGGCGCGCCGTTGACGTCGATTTCAAGGTCGTCCTTATGCGCTCCCGACAGGCAAAGCCCGGAGCTCAGCTCAGCCCTGCGATGACCCTTTTGGTGCTCCAGCAGCTCGGGCAGCAGTTGCTCGGGCTTTTTACCCGCAGCGTCCATCCCCCCGACGGTTTTGTAGCGTATAGCAAGCTCCTCTGCGCCGCCGGAAAATTCCCCGTGTATGGCCGCCGCCTTGCGCGACAGTATACCCGCGAACGCGGACCTGTAATAAATCAGCCTTGCGCTCTGTTCCGCAAGGCGCGTATCAAAATCGTCAAGCAGTTCGAGCAGCGAGGGTTTTTCCCTGTGATCGCGCAGTATGCGCGTTTTGTGCTCGTAGAGCCTGCCAAACTCCGAAAGCGCCGAAGCGTACCCGGGGCGAAGCTGCGAAAGACACTGATCCATCATCCTGCGCCTGATCGCCGCGCCGTCCTTTATCATATCAAGATCATCGGGTCCGAACAGCACCGCCGTCAGCCTGCCTGCCAGCTCCGAAGCTTTTTTCAGCTTTGCGCCGTTCGCGGACAGCTCCCTGCGCCGCCCGTGAAAAAAGCGCGCCTCAAGCGTCTGTTCACGCCCGCCGGACGTGATTTCCGCTTTTATGCGCGCACCTTCGCCGCCAAATGCGATCAGGTCCCTTTCCCCGGCGGAACGGAACGAACGCCCCGAGGACATGAAATGGACCGCTTCGAGGAGGTTTGTCTTTCCCTGGGCATTCTTCCCGACTATGACGTTCACGCCGTCGGAGAATCTTGCCGTCGAACACCTATAGTTACGAAACCCCTCAAGAAAAATGCTTCTAACAACCATTGCGGACTACCATACACGGATACCGCGGCCGCTTATCCGCGCGGTTGCCGGTCATTCGTTTTCGCCCTTTCCACGATCAGCGTCTCTGCGCCGCACCGTACGATATCGCCGGGCCTCACCTTGCGGCCGCGGGCGATGCACTGTTTGCCGTCTACGAATACCTCGCCGCTTTGGATCAGCAGCTTTGCCTCGCCGCCCGTCGACGCGACCGACGAAAGCTTCAGCAAACCGCCCAGCTTTATGTATTCGCCCGTCATATATACCTTGCGGACGCCGTTCAGCCTAACTTTCATACGCCTTCAGCCTGACGGGGAGTATCATGTACAGGAAACTTCCGCCGCCGTCCGGAGGGGAAATGATGCACGGCGCTATTGCCGTCGACAGTTCGAGGTTCACGTCCTCCGACGGCGCCGCCTTCAGGGCGTCAAGCAGATATTTGTCGTTGAACCCTATTTCCAGCTCTTCGCCGTCGCCTTCTATTTCACATTCGTCGTTTGCCTTTCCCAGAGCGGACACCGAGCTGAGTTTCGCCGTGCCGTTTCCAAAAATACATTTGACCGGACTCTTGAGCTTATCGTTGATAATGAGCGAAACCCGCTCGACCGCACCGACAAAATCACCCTTGTTTACCTTCAGCCTGTATTTGTTCGACTGCGGAATGGAGCTTCTGTAGTTCAAAAATTCACCTTCGAGCCTACGCGCTATCAGCAGGGTGCTGCCGAAAGTGAACATGATATACTTCGAACCCAGCGTTATTGCGACTTTCCCCGTATCTTCGGCGGCAATTTTCTCCACCTCTCCCAACGCCGCGCCCGGCACGACGAAGCTGAACGACCTTTCGTCGCCGCCTTCCATTGGTTCGCGTCTAAGCGCGAGCCTGTAGCCGTCCACCGCCACTATCGTAAGCTCGCCGCCGCCTATTTCGAAAAGAGCCCCCGTATGTATTGGACGCGATTCGTTGTCGCTGACCGCGAAATTTGTTTGCGAAATCATTTTTTTAAGCAGCATCTCGTCTATTTCCATCGAATCCTGCCCATCCACCGTAGGAAGCTCGGGATAATCCGAAGGGGGGGAGCCGAGTATTTCAAACTCGCTGTTCTCGCTGCTTATTGCCGCCACATAGTTCGCGCTCACGGAAACAGTAATGTACTGTCCGGGCATTTTTCTGATTATCTCGCCGAACAACCGGGCGTTGAGCACTATTCCCCCTGTTTCCTCCACTTCCGCCGGTACCGTCGTCACTATCCCCGTTTTCAGGTCATATCCCGAAATCCTGATATTCTCCCCTTCCGTTTCCAGCAAAAGTCCCTCCAGCAGCGGTACGGGGCTTTTGGATGCGGCGGCGCGCGAAGCGGTAAGGGTGGCTATCAGCAACTGAAGCTTTTCACAAGAAAATTTCATAAAACAGTCCTTTCGCCTTCAAGGGTCGTCTATGCCCGCCGTTTTTTTATTTTCGTCATACACAAGGCGGGGTCTTCTGCTATCCTGGGCGATTCCTGAAATCCTTCATGGGTTTTCAGTTTTATCGATCTATATAAAATATATATAAATATATATTAACTATTCAGTAGCAGTAGTAGTAGGGCGAAATTATGTGTAAAACGTGAAAAAACGACGAGGACAGAGGGATTTGCTGTCATGACCCATTGTGGAAAAAGACGGAGGTTTTGGCTTTGAAATGTGGACGGGTGGTTTTCCACAGTTTTTCAACAGTTGAAAAGTGTTGAAATGTTGAAAGTGGCGACGGCTCAGTTAAGGGAGTTTATATTGGACATTATATCCCTCATCCTGCCCGAAAAGTCCTGTGATTCCGCCATTTTTTTCTCTATGCGTTTGATTGACGACAGTACGGTGGAATGGTCGCGCCCCTCAAAAACGGAGCCTATGTCGTTCAGGGAGAAGTTTGTCAACTTGCGGATGAGGTACATGGAAACCTGTCTTGCAAGCGCCGTGTCGCGGGTTCTGCTCTGTCCCTTTATATCCTCCGGAGTGAGCGTATAGAACTTTGCCGTTTCCTCTATTATGGCGTCAATGGTCGGGATAAGCTCGCGCGTGCCCTTGAACATGTCTTTCAGGCGGGACTTGACGGACTCCACCGTAATGTCGTCGTCCATGATGTCCCTGTATGCAATTATCATCTTTACCGCGCCTTCAAGCTGGCGGATGTTCGAATTGAGGTTGTCCGCTATATAGCTCGTGACGTCGTCCGGCAAAATGACTCCAAGCTGCTCCGCCTTGTTCATTATTATCGCCACGCGCAGCGCGTCGTCGGGAGGCTTGATATCCGCCATGAGACCCGACTCGAAACGCGTCTTTAGCCTGTCTTCCAGCGTGTGGATTTCCTGGGGCGGTCTGTCTGACGTAAATACTATCTGCTTTCCCAGCGCGAAAAGGGCGTTGAAGGTGTTGAACATTTCCTCCTGCGTGGACAGGCTTCTCGCTATGAACTGTATATCGTCGACAAGCAACAGGTCTGTGTTGCGGTATTTTTCACGGAATTCGACGTTTTTTTCCCGTTTCAGGGCGCCGATGAGTTCGTTCGTAAAATCCTCGCCTGTGACGAATATGATATGGAAATGCGGGAAGTTCTTCTCCACCGAATGGCGGATCGCGTGTAAAAGATGGGTTTTGCCGAGACCTGATTCGCCGTATATGAAGAGAGGGTTGAAATTCTGCTTCTGCTGCCCCTCCGCCACTGTCAGCGCCGCCGCATGCGCGAATTTGTTTGTATTTCCGACAACGAAATGCTCGAATGTGTATTCATCGACGTTCAGGCTATCCGGGTCGCGAGCGACCTCGTTCATGACCTCAAGCCCCTCGTCGTCCAGTATCACCACGTCCACGTCGCCTGAGAACAGCTCGCTAAGCGCGCTCCTTATAGTTCCCGAGAAACGGCCCTCAATGACGCCCTTCTTGAAAACCGACGGCGTATGAAGATACAGGCGGTTTCCCGAAAGCTCTACGGCGCGGCAATCGTCGAACCACGTGGAGATCGCGGTCGTAGTCAAGTCGTTGCTCAGGATATTGAGCACCCTGCTCCATACATCGGCGGCGGAATTCATCTGAATCGTGCGCGCGAGACTTCCTGCCCGGCGTAAAACACAGACCTGGGAAGAATGCGCATCCTCCTATTGAAAATGGCGCCGTGTCCGCGGCGGGAAATTTGCGGTTAGAGGGGCATATTACCATATATATGCCAAAAAATCAAGTTTTTTTAATTCCGTCCCCCACCCGGGCGTTCTTTTCGTTGCAATAATGTCTTTAGGGCAAAAAAACAAAAATGGAAAATGGAGCATCACCAAGGCTGCCCTGTTGCTTCATTTTCCACTTGATCCATAATGCAAAACCAACGGTACAAACGTCATCGCACGGCTGTTTGAGCCGCTTGCCGCCGGCTTGCCTGTTATTGTAGTTATATGCTGTTGAGCTTCTTTGTCAGGGAGCTTTTCCTGCGGGCGGCCTTGTTTTTGTGGATAAGCCCCTTTGTCGCGGCGCGGTCCACGGTTTTGACGGCGAGCTTATAAGCCCCATCCGCCGATTCGCGGTCTCCCAAAGTCACCGCCGCGTCAAACTTTTTGATGTTTGTCTTCATAAGCGATCTGGCCGCCTTGTTCTTTGCGGCCGCTTTCTGCGAAAGCAGAACCCTTTTCGAAGCGGATTTGATGTTTGGCATGTACTTGCTCTGCGCCTCCTTCATGTTACAGCGCTCTGTATTGCGTATGCAAACAGGTTCGCGTTTTGATGACGTCGAACGGTCGGAACGTCACAGGAAAGCTATTCTACCATTTTGCCAAGCCGAATGCAAGATATTTTTTTGCAGCTGTTATGCCATAAACAACATTGCCCAGTAGAGCCTGCCGTCGGCTCCCCGATGGACGCCGGCGCCCATCTTTTCCCAGGAGGGCTCCATCATGCATTCGTTATGGGCGGGCGAACCGATCCATCGCTGTACTACTCTTTCCGCGGTGTCTACACCGGCGTCGAGGTTTTCACCTCTCCCGGCAGCCGTGATGCCCAAGTCTTCGTGTACAGTGTCGAAACGCCGGCCATCCGGGCGTGTGTGCGAGTAGAGAGACTCGCATTCGGCGGCGCGTATGGTCGACGCGGCGTTCAGCAACTCCATTGCGATCAGCGGCTGCAGCCCCGCATTGACCCGCACGGCGTTTACGAGATCCATCAATTCCGACGCAAGCTGCTTTAATTCCGAGCTTTCGTCAAGGTCGAAAAATCCGGCCAGAGGGACGGCCACGTCGTAGATCTCTTCAAATTTGACCTCAATAGCCAGATCGTATACTTTCAGCAGTGTGATTATTGCTTGCTCAATGCTGTAGGGCTCGAGCGGCTTAAACTGATTGTTGCCCATCCCGTTCATTATTCCGGTCGCCTGCATCTGCCCGACCGCTTCAAGCGCCCAGCCCGCGATATCCGTGTTATCGGCAAAGCCTGAAGGTTTCGTAATAAGCGGTATGTTCAGTTTTTCCATCAGGCGCGACAGGATAGTCGCGGCTTCCTGGCGGGTAAGCCGGTCGTTCGGGGCAAACAAGCCGCCGCCTTTGCCGTTGATCACTCCCAGCCCGCCCATTTTCTGCACATTGACGTCGTTTGTGTCGCGGAAAGCCATCCTCATGTTTATGGTATTTCCGGAAGCTATCTCGTAAACCCTGACCGCGCAGGCGCAAAAATCCGCGCGCCTTATAGCCTCGGTATAATGCTTTTGCAGGGACTCCGGCACAAGCCCCAGCGATATCGCCCGGGATACGCCTGCCGCCGCCCATGCGGAAGGTTTGCTGTTGTCCGCGGCGCGCGCGGGCAGCGCCCCGGAAACTATTACCAAGGCGATTATAAAGACTATCGCCCTGCGGTGAATATTTTTGCTCCTCAAAAAGCGCCCTCCCAAACAGGCCCAGTTTGTGTGCTTAAAACTTTTCTGTCTGCTATTCTACCAAAATCACACCTTTTTTTCAATAGAATTAGATAAAAAACCGGTTATCCGTGAATTTCAGCCAGAAACTCGTCCGTTAGATATTCGCGGACGTCATTATAATACTTCAGGTAGAAATAGTTGCCGCCGATGTAGTGCTGGATGTCGTCTATCCTTATGCGGAAATTGTCGTCGCGGACAAAGAACGCGTCCACCGTCTTGTCAGGCGCCGCCATATACATTGCAAACTCGGGGTAGAATACCCCGTTCAGCATATGGAAAACACGCTGATAGATCGTTTCCGCGAAGAACTGCATATCTATGTCGTAGTCGACCTGTATATTGCTTTCCACCATTCGCTCGTATGTTTGCCAGCCAGCCATCAAAAGCTCCAGATACGTCGGGTGCAACGTCGGCCTGCCGAACATATAGTCGAGGTTGCTGCCGACGTTCAGCAGGGCGAACTCAAAATAACGGGGATTCGGGATGTATTTCGTGAGCTCGTTCAGGGAATACGCGACCCAGTGATCCCTGTATTTCTCATAATCATTTTCAATGAAGTATTCGACCGCAATCTGCGCGCCGTCAAGATACTTTTGGTCTCCTGTAAAGGTGTACGCGCGGGACAGGGCAAATGTCGCCTCGCCGTCGTAGTAAACGGTGCGGTATTGTTCCTTGGGGGAAAAATCGGCGTATTCAAGCACATGGTAATAACTTCCGTCTTCCTCCTGCAGCGCAAGGATTCCGTTCGCGAGGGCGCGCACAAGTTCAACGTACTTATCCGTGCCAAAAACGTCCATGTACTCTGTCAGCATTATGACGGCAAGGCCGTTTCCGCCCAGCTTGACCTCGTCATCTTTGCGTTCGATGACGTAGGCCGTGTCCGGGGCGGTATACTCGATCGCGTCATCCGCCAAATACCCGATGGCGGCGTCCACTCCCGGGATAAAGCCGTCGTCGCCCGAAATGCGGTAAAGGTTTATAAGAGCCCAGGTGGAGCCGGTGTGACGGAGGATATTGTAGGAGTCGATTTCGTTTCCGCTTGCCGGGAAATAACCATAAACATATTCGCCGTCCGGCTGTAGCATACCGTACAGGAATTCCGACGCCTTGACAATAACCTCACGCGCCGCATTGTCATCGACAAGACCTATCACCCTGCGCCCGTAATCAAGACCTTCGGTGTAAAGGTCATATACCGTACCGTCCTCGCCGCAGAAAAAGCCGATTGTGGAAAATGTAACGTAATTGTCAGGCAGGGCGCTCAAAGCGTTTTGCCCGAGATGGGTCTCAAGATATCTGTTGATCCTGTTCAGACGGAGGCATTCGACAGCGTCATCCGCCTCCGCGTCCGGGGCCGCGTCGTAATCGATCATTCTATTGCCGTTAAGCTCCGCTTCCAGAAAAGCCACGCCAAAATCTTCATCGAAAGCGATTCCGGCGCGAAAATAATTGGCATATCGCGTTTTTGATATATCGCCGTACAGCTTCGATTTTTTGACCTTATTCCTGTCACACGCGATATCGGCTTTCGCCCACACAACGTCAAGGTCAAGCTCCTTAATCAAACCGTCCGCCTCTTTTTCCGCGTTACGCCAGGCAGTCCTGAGTGTTTCTCCGGCGCCCTTGACCACAAAGGCCCGCTCCTTTGCATTGCAAACAGAGAGAAACACTACAAAGCGGCTCGAAAACGAGGGTGAATCTATCCGCGCCGCAATGTCGTCGTATTGGTTGAAAATATGATCCTTTAACGCGGAAATCTGCGCCTGTTCGCTCGCCGGATTTATAAACAGGCGAACGATAAAAAAGCCGGCAACCAAAAGGCAGGCCGCTGACGCAACAATTATGGCTATCCGAAGATTGCGGGTTCTTTTCCTTTTTTGCAACGCGCGCTTTTTGCTTTCTTTGCTCAAATCCGCACCCTCCGTTTACTTTATTCTTCCAACCAGCACCAATCTACCGTTGCTGACGTTGTAGTTGCATGTTACCAGCGAGACCAGACGGTCGCCGTAGGTCACCTCCACGTCGCTTTTGAAGATCGACCGTTTTGTGACCATGTTCACATACTCATAAAAAGCGTCTTCATCGCGGAAGGCCATGGGAGGCCTCTCGTACGACACGCTGACTATATAGCCCGCAAATACCTCCACCTCAAAATCCTCGACAGGCGTGAATATGTCAACGATACGGTGTGACTCATAGAACGAGGCTTCACCGTAACTCTTCAACACCGCAAACATTTCACCGGTTTTCATGTGATGCCCGTACAGATATGTGACGTCGTCCGTGAAGTCGGTCGAGTTGTTGGCGTCCATGAAAATGCTGCCCATCTTGTTTGCGACGCCATTGGGAAGATGGTCGAGATAGTACTGGTTGTCGCTGCCCTGCACGATGGGGTAATCGACAACGGTATCCTTTATATACACCCATGCGATGACGTCCGGGCATTCCAGGGCGACCGAATCAAAGTCCAGGGCGGGCACAAACACGTATTCATGGTCGTCTTCGGGCCTGTCGTATATCTCCATCAGCGGCTCGCCGTTTTCGTCGACGGCGCCGGCTTGCGGGACGCCGTTGTCGTCGCGCCGGTACGTGCCCGAAGAATTATAGCGCGAGGGCAGGGAGTCGTAGTACGACGTTCCCCGCCCCCGCGTAAAGATATCCTGTAGTGCGCTAGTCACGAAGAAAACAATGCCGGCTAGACTCACGCAGAGCACAAGCAACAATATGACATTGAGTTTCTTTCGCGGCTTCATGTAAGCTTAGACTTGCTCGCGGCGTTTGCGCATGACCACGAAGGAGACCGCCACGCCCGTCAGGGAGAGGCCAAGGCCGATCAGATAGACCAGTCTCATATCCTCAACGCCCGTGTGAGGCATTTCGGCGAGGGGGATCATTTCATCAAACTCGAAAAGCTCTTCCTCTTCCTCGTAGTCGCCCAACGGCACTTCTTCGTCCTCTATGTCGACTTCTTCGTCTTCCTCAAAGTCGGCAAGCGGGACTTCCTCTTCTTCGACGTCGAGGACTTCTTCGACCTCAACGATGTCGGCTTCTTCTTCGACTTCCTCAACTACTGGAGGCACATAAACCGGAGGTACATAAATAATTACCTCCTTGTTCTCCTTGTCGGGAACGAATACGAAGTCGCCAAATTCAAACTTACCATATTCGAAATCACCATACTCGAATGGATCAAACCCAAACTTTTCGGTAAATTCCTTGCCGGTAAACTTGAATGCGTCGTATTCAATTCCGTCAAAATCAAAGTCATCGTACTCAAACTCTGACTTAAACTCTTGATACTTCGACTCAAATTCACCTTTTGTGAACTTACCAAATACGGGCTTGAACTTGTCGTAGCTGAAATTGAACTCGGGAGCTTGAATCTCCTTGGGTGCCGTGGGTTTGTCTACGGCTCCGCCAATCGTGACAGTAAAGTCAGTACCCCAGCCGCTTCCCGGATTTGCTGCAACCTTTGTTGTTCCTCCGGGCACGATCTCGACACGATAATAATAGACGTCATTGTTTTTATCGCCAATCTTTATCGCAATGTCGAAATAACCTGCGATCGCGTCATCGGCAAAGTTGAATGTTATGCCAGAACTGTTCACATCATTCTTTGTCAGGTCATTAACACCGGCGGGAAGGTTTTTGTTCATGTTGTTGACAAAACTTGACTCATTTCCTTGCCCTTCGTATGTGACTTTTTTACCATCGACCGACGTCGGCTTATTGCCTACATCATCGCCCCAATTCTCGTATGCTTCCAGTTCTTTTAGATACTCGGCGTACGCATCTTCAAGGAGCTTGTATGCAGCTTCCGCTTCAGCCTTCTTAGCCGCTTTTTCGCTTTCATACTCGGCATACTGACCGCTGACTGACTCGGCTTCGGCTTTCAGGAATTTTGCGTATGCCTCCGCGATTTCAAGGGCTTCCTGAATTGCATCGGCCTTGCCCTTGTCTTTCAGGTACTGGGCATACTCAATTTCCCTGGAGATTTCGTAATCCGCTTCAGCGGCGGCCCTCGCTTTATCGTACTCTTCTTGTGCTTTAGCTTCAGCGGCTTTTTCAGCGGCGGCCTTATCATTGTTGTACTGCTCGAGAGCAGCTTCTTCAGCGGCTTTGTTTTCCGCTTCGAGAGCAGCTTTCTTGGCTGCAGCTTCTTCTTCGAACTTCGCTTCTGCGGCAGCCTCCGCGTCTTCGTGTTCTTTCAGCGCTGCGGCTTTTTCTTCTTCGAACTTCGCTTCTGCGGCAGCCTTCGCGTCTTCGTATTCTTTCAGCGCTGCGGCTTTATCCAGTTCATACTGCGCCAACTGCTCTTCTTCGGTCGCTGCGAAAGCGGTCACTGACATAAGAGAGAATACAAGTGCTAATACAATAAAAATAGCTAAATATTTTTTCATTGGTTTGAACCTCCTTTATTTTGCCTCATTTTTTTTGCGGTTGTGGTTCCGCATTTTCAGCCCACTTTTCTTTTGGAGTTGAGGTTCTCCGTTTCCCTGATTGTTCTGAAGCCAGGGTACTTCGTTTTCAGCCCTCTTAATCTGGAGTTAGGGATCCCCTTTTTCAGCCCACTTTTATTTTGCAGTTGGGGTTCTGTATTTTCAGTCCGCTTTTGATTTCTGAAGTTGGGATTCTTCACCTTCTAGCCACAACATTTGATTTGATTTCGAACTACTCGCCGTGGCTAAACAGATCTCGAGGCTCTTTAACCAGATGAAAGTTCTGTTCGATCGCTGTCGAGCCTTCACTAAACCTCAATTCCAGGCAGCACCTCCCAGTTTGTGTATTTTTGTGCATTCTCTCTACAGCTATTACTATAGTCTTACTCCAGCATAGCGTCAACCGCATATCTCGTAACGCAAAATGCGTAACGCAATTGGCGTTGTGTTGAAGTTATGTATACAATCTTGAATTATTCATTATATTGTGTTATAAAGTACAACAATGGACGCAAATTAGCAGATATTGCGTAGGCGGGAGCGCCCCGTCAACGTTGTTGGACAAAGACGGCGTAACAAAAATGTAACATAATTTTGGTTATGTTTTACACGTTTTGGGAAACTGGAGGTAGAAAATCCACATGGATTCCGGTGAAGGGAAGTTTAAAATCATTTCCAGGGGGCAGGTCGTTGAAATACTTCTGGACGATATAAGATATATTGAGTCGATCGACCACAACTGCATCCTTCACACGGAGGGCGGCCTGATAGAGACCGGCGCTTCGATGACCCTCAAAACCCTGGAGGCGCTGCTGCCGTCGCCGCGGTTCATTCGCTGCCATAACAGCTATATCGTCAACCTGAACCACGTCGAGAGCGTCGGAAGGACATTCAGGCTGAAAAGCGGCGAGGACGTCCTGATAAGCCGCATCAACCATCAGAAGTGGAGGGAACACGCGTACAGGTACAAAGGCTGGAGCCTATAGGCATTTTCGCATCACGCATCTGCATATCGGAAGGTTCTGAATGTAAAACTTGTTCTCGTAGTCCGTCATTTGGCCGACCGCGCCGTTTTCGTGCAGGTTGCGCGTCAGCTCGGCAGGCTCGAAGCCAAACCCGTCAAATTCGCGAAGCGAATAGTCGAACAGGGGAGCGTTGTCCGTCTTGAAATGGAGTTCCCCGCCCGGGCGCAGCAACCTTTCATATACCTCAAGAAAACGCCGATTCGTGAGTCGGCGTTTCGCGTGTCTGTTCGAGGGCCACGGGTCGCAGAAATTTATGTAAATGCGCGATGCTTCGCCATCCGCGAAGTAATCCGCGAGATGTTCGGCGAGCCCGTTGACGAAACGCGCGTTGCGCAGATTCGCGGCGGCGGCGCGCTCAAGGGCGATCACCATGGCGTCGGCGGATTTTTCAAGAGCGGCGATGAACACCCCGGCGTCGTTTTTTGCCGTTTCGACGGTGAAAAGCCCCTTGCCGCACCCCAGCTCGATATGGAGCTCGCCATACCCGAACTCGTCAAGCCATCGGCCGCGAAGCGGCGCCGGCTCGCCGACGATCAGATGCGCGCACTTTTCCAGGCGCGCGTTTAGGTTGGGCTTTTTCCGCATTCGCATGATTTTGCATAGTTGCAGACCGGAGGGCATTCGGAAAACCGCTTTTTTGGAGCGGTTGTAAGTGCTGCTTGTAATCCAATCATTGTGAGCCACCAAAGCACAACAAGCGGCACTGGGAATCCGGAGGCGGTAGCCACGGTACAATATGTAGTACAGAACACAGAAGAGCGACATAAAACGGTTTTCCGAATGCCCTCCGGTCTGCAACAACCTCCAGTTGTTTTGTCGAGTATAGCAAGTTTGTTCTTGTATATCAATATGAACCACCGTATAATTGGCTGTAGATTACTGCCGGAGGTTTGGATTATGCCAGATTTTGATAGGTTGTCCGAAATGGCCGCGGAGTGCGGGTTTACTCACTCGGGGCCGATGGACGTTTCGAAGCTTGAGTTTCTGCAGGAGGTCCGCGACATGTGCGCCGCCGACAAATGCAACAGGTACGACAAATCGTGGGCGTGCCCGCCGGCCTGCGGCTCTCTTGAGGAAATGCGGGAACGGGTCAAGGGATACACCGCCGGATTTCTGGTGCAGACCGTGGGTGAGCTGGAGGACAGCTACGACTGGGAAGGCATACAGGACGCGGCGAAAAGGCAGGGCGAAAGCTACGGCAAAATGTGGGACAGGCTGGAGGATGAGAACATCTCCGTATTCGCCATGGGAACGGGCGGCTGCTCGAAATGCGAGGCCTGCTCATATCCGGACGCCCCGTGCCGCTTCCCCGAAAGGATGGCGGCGTCCATGGAGGCGTGCGGCCTGTTCGTCAGCAAAGTCTGCACGGACAACAATCTGGCATACAACTACGGCCCGGACAAGATAGCGTTCACAGCCTGCTTTTTGCTGAGTTGACGAAATGCTGATTATTTTAGACCTTGACGGAACGCTGTTTCAGGCGAAAACCGTGGTACTGCTCGCCGCTCGGCAGGTACTGCAGGAGTACGGCATTGCCGAACCCGACGAAAGACGGATACTGGAAACCGCGCCCAAGGGCGCGGCGTCCATGCTGAGCGAGCTCCTTGGCGATGTGCCGGACGGGGCTCTGGAGCGATATGAGAAGCTGATATGCGACGCCGTTGTGGAATGCGGCGAGCTGTTTCCCGGAGTGCGGGAAATGGTGGAGCTGCTGGCGGACAGCGGGCATGAGCTTGTCGTATGCTCGAACAGCCCGGAGGAGTATATACGCCTTGCGCTGGAAAGCACGGGCATAATCAACCGAATATCGCGATATTACAGTGCGGAGCCGTATCCGTCAAAAGCGGAGCTGATAGGGACATTCGCCAAAAAGGAAATCCCCGCCGTAGTCGTGGGAGACACGCACGGGGACATAGAAGCAGCGCATATGAACGGCATCCCGGCAGTGGCGGCAATGTACGGCTACGGAAACCGTGAACTGCTCGCAAAAGCGGAAGGCTTCGCAAACTCGGCAGGGGAAATAGCGCCCATTATTGCTTCGCTGGCGCGGCAACTGTAGCTAATCATCTTCCTCCGATACGGATACCACGGGGTCCGGGAAGATCGTATCCGCCGGGGCGACGCCGCTCAAGTACTGCATTTGGCGCCATTGGTCCTTTGTCACCAGCAGCGCGCGCGGCTTTGAGCCCTCGAACTGGCCCACTATGCCCATCTGTTCCATCTGGTCGACTATCCTGGCGGCGCGCGAGTAACCCAGTTTGAGCCTGCGCTGCAGCATCGACACCGACGCCTGGCCTGTTTCAAAGATCACATCCACAGCCTGCGGCAGCAGTTCATCGTAATCGCTTACGTCAGGCTCGTCTTTTGGCTTGTCGCCCGACGGTTTTTCCGCGGCGGCTTTTTCTATTTCGCCCATTACCTTTTCGGAATACTGTGACTCGCCGCTGTTCTTGATGAACTCCACGACGTTTTCGCGTTCCTTGTCGGACACCCACGAACCCTGCACCCTCATTGGTTTTGACGTGCCTATCGGCGCGTAGAGCATATCGCCGTTGCCAACGAGCTTGTCCGCGTTGCCCCCCGCGTCCAGGATGATGCGCGACTCAAGCGCGCTTGAAACCTTGAGCGCTATGCGGGACGGGATGTTCGCTTTCATCAGGCCGGTTATGACGTCGGCGCGCGGGCTCTGCGTCGCGATGATAAGATGTATGCCGGCCGCGCGGCCCATCTGCGCGACGCGGCATATCGACTCCTCGACTTCCTTCGCGGCCATCATCATAAGGTCGGCAAGCTCGTCTATCACCACGACGATCTGCGGCAGATACTCATGTTCATCGGACGTCGCCGCAAACCGGTTGTACCCCTCAAGATCGCGCTCGTTTGTTTCCGAAAACAGTTTATACCTTTTCATCATTTCCACGACGGCCCACTGCAGCGCGCCCGACGCCTTTTTTACGTCCGTGACGACGGGGACAAGCAGGTGCGGTATATCGTTGTAGACTTTGAATTCGACCATTTTTGGGTCGATCATGATAAATCGCACTTCATCGGGTCTCGCCTTGTATAGTATGCTCAGGATTATCGAATTGAGGCAGACCGATTTGCCCGATCCCGTCGTGCCGGCCACAAGCATATGCGGCAGCTTCGAAATGCTGCCCACTATCGCCTCGCCGGAGATATCCATGCCTATCGCGAAAGTGAGTTTCGACTCCGCGCGGCTGAACTCCGCCGACTCTATTATGTCCCGCAGATAGACCGTACTTATGTTTTTGTTCGGGACTTCTATGCCGACTGTCGATATCTTGTTCGGCATGGCCGCGATGCGGACGCCGCTTTTTCCGAGTGACAGGGCGATATCGTCCGCGAGGTTTGTGAGCTTGTTAAGCTTGACGCCCGCCTCAAGCTCCGCCTCGTACCTCGTGACGGAAGGCCCGCGCGTCGCGTTTGAAATGCCGACATTCACGCCAAAGCTGCGGAACGCGGTTTCCAGCCGTTCGGAGTTTACCCGTATTTCGTCGCTGCCGTCAACTCGCGCGCCCGGCGCGCCGGCCGAGAGCAGGTTCAAAGGCGGGTACACATATGTCTGTTCAGGCTCGTGTTCCTGCGGTTTTATTGGTTCGGGCGCGTCTTCTTTTTCGCTTCCCGGCGGCGGAGGTTCGTCAGATAACGCGGCGGGGCCTTTTGCGTCGGTCTGTCCGGCTCTGCGGCCGCGCCTTGTTTCCATGAACGGAATGTCGAGGGGGATGTCCTCGATTTCCTCCGCTTTCACGGCTTCGGCTTCGGCTTCGGCTTCGGCCGGAACTGCCGGTTCTTCCGGGGTTTCCGCTTCCGTTTCCTGTGCATCGTCCGACCCGGCGGGCTCGTCGTCCGTCCGTTCCTCCGGCGCCGGCGCGTATTCGGACACCAGCTGGTCGGGCGTCTTTACGCGCGGCGTCGATTTGAAAAAATTCTCTCTTGGTTTTTGCGGGGCCGAATCGGGCTCATCGTCCCGCGCTTCATCCGCTTCATCGTCAAGGGGGATGTCTATTACTTTTCGCTTTTTGGGTTGCGCCGAATCGCGGAGGAAGTTCTTCCCCTGCGTTCTTACGGGCTCCGGCGCGCGTTCCGGCTCTGGCTCCGGGATGTACTCGAGGCGTTCGCGGTTTCTATACGCGTCGACAAACCCCGCGATTGTTTTGTTCAATGCGGAAAGGAGCAGGAACAGGGTCAGGCAGATGAACACTATCACCGCGCCGACCTTTGAGAACAGCCATGTAAAAACCACCGCAAACGACCCGCTGACAGCCCCTCCGGCTTCCAGCGATTTTCCGTCGCGCCACAGCTTTGAAAGCATCGCGAACGATATTTCATATTCGAGCCTGCACGCCAGGGAATGCACAAGCGAACCAAGCGCGACCGTCAGCAGCAGGGTGCAGACCACGCGGAACTTCACAGGACGCCCCCTGTGGAAGCACAGTATCACCGCGCACCACAGCAAAGCCGGGCAGACCGCAAAAAAACCGCTGCCGACGAGCCCCTTTGCCAATCCGGCAAAGAACCCTATGAAAACGCCGTCCGCGCTCCAGTACCCGATAAATGAAAAGACCGCGAGGACAAAGCACACCGCCGCGGCAATCTCTCGCCGCCGCGGAGTCTTTCCCTGCGTTTTCTTTCCGCGCGGGCCCTTATTTTGCGAACCCGTTCCTGCGTCCCGCGCCGACCGCGTAGTCTTTGCGCCGCCCGCTTTTGGGGCGGCCGGCTTTGTTCCGTTTGATTGCGGCACTTTGTCGTCGCCTTTCTTACAGTACGAGCGAGAGTATCAGCGTCAACGCGCCGATACCCCAGCAATAGTACGCGAAACTGTTGAATCTGCCCTTGCTCATGATGCCTCTGATTATCTGAATGGAAAAATACCCGACAACGGCCGCGATGACAAAACCCGCAAGGTACACGGGGAGCTGCTTGAAGTCCGCTCCGCCCCTTATCGCCGAATAGAGGGTGACTATGAGGGAGCCGAGCACTGCCGGAATCGACAGAAGCATCGAGAAACGGACGGCAAAGGCGCCCGTGAACCCGCGGCTGAGGCCGACCGCTATTGTCGTGCCCGAGCGCGATAAGCCGGGGATGATGGCGATCGCCTGTGCGATTCCAATGATTATCGCGTCGCCGATCGTCATTGTCTTATCCGTTTTATGGCCTTTCTGGGCGAACTTGTTGGATACAAAAAGTATGCAGCCGGTGATGATGAGGGCGAAACCGATGAACCCCGTGTTTGTGAACAGGCGCGAAACGCTTTTCATGAATATTACGGCAATGAACATCGGCAGGGTGCCGATTATCACGAACAGCAGCGCCCTCCCCGGAGGCTTCAGGGCTATCGGCTCGTCCGAATCCGAATCGGCCCTTCTCCTTAAAAAGTCGATACCGTCGGCAACCATCGCTTTTATTTCCGGCATGTAGACCGCGAATATCGAGATCAGCGTGCCCAGATGCAGCAGAACCTCGAACAGCAGGTTGCTTTCCTCCGAATACTCCAGGTTGAACAGGTTTTGCAGTATGGACAGGTGCCCCGAGCTTGAAACCGGGAGGAACTCCGTTATTCCCTGTACAAGCCCCAAAAACATTGATGTAACTACCTTCACAGTATTACCTCCCGGTCGGCGCATCGGTGCGTCATACTTGCGACAGTTCTTCCAGTTCCTTTGCCAAGTCAAGGCGCGGGAAAATTATTTCTCCCTTGCTGACGGTGTTGTTTTTCGGCAATGCCCCGAAGGACGCGGCGCTTGCGTATTCGGTCAAGACTTCGCGGACGCCGAGCTGACTGAAGATTTTCCCGCAGGATTCGGGCATGAACGGCTGCAGAAGCACCGCGCATATGCGAATCGTCTCCAGCAGATTGTACAGGACTCCGGCGAGCCTTGGTCTGCGGGACTCGTCTTTGGCCAGCGTCCAGGGCGCGGTTTCGTCGATGTATTTATTGGCGCGCGACGTTACTTTGAAAATCTCCGTCAGGGCGCTCTGGAAAGAGAAGTCCTCCATGTGTTTTTCGTATATGCCGGTCAAAGCTCCCGCGGCGGTTATAAGGGCGCCGTCCTCGGGACCCGTTTCCTGCGCTTGCGGCAGAGTGCCTTCAAAGTATTTTTCAACCATCGATACCGTACGCGACACGAGATTTCCCAGATCGTTCGCAAGATCCGAATTTATCCGGGCTATAAGCAGTTCGTTCGTGAAGTTCCCGTCTGAGCCGAACGGGTATTCCCGCAGCAGGAAGAAGCGAAGCGCGTCCACCCCGTACCGCTCCGCGAGAATGACCGGGTCTTTTACGTTCCCTTTCGAGTTGCTCATTTTATCGCCGTCGAAGAGGAGCCAGCCATGTCCGAACACTTTTTTCGGCAGCGGCAGTTCGAGGGACATCAGCATTGCCGGCCACAGCAGCGAATGAAGACGGACGATCTCCTTGCCGACAAAATGCACATCGCAGGGCCAGTAGCGCAGATCGTCGTATTTATCGTTGTACAGCCCCATTGCCGTCATGTAGTTGAAAAGGGCGTCCACCCACACGTATACCACATGCCCGGGGTCGAAGTCCACCGGCACTCCCCACGAAAACGACGTCCGCGATACGCATATGTCCTCAAGCCCCGGCTTCAGGAAGTTGTTCATCATTTCATTGACACGCGACGCTGGTTCAAGAAAGCCAGGCAAAAGCGCTATCAGCCTTTCCGCGTATTTTGACTGACGGAAGAAGTATGCCTCCTCCTCCGCGTACGCGACCTCCAGCCCGCAGTCCGGACACTTGCCGTCCACAAGCTGGCTTTCGGTCCAGAAGCTTTCGCAGGGCGTGCAGTACAGGCCTTTGTACGCGCCCTTGTATATGTCCCCCCGCTCGTACAGCGCCTTGAAAACACGCTGGATGGACAATTCGTGATAATCGTCCGTCGTCCGGATGAACCGGTCGTAGGAAATGTTCATCAGCTTCCACAGGTCGAGTATCCCGCCCCTGCCGGCCACTATTTCGTCGACATATTGCTTGGGCGTGACGCCTCCCGCTTTTGCCTTCGCCTCGATTTTCTGGCCGTGTTCGTCGGTACCGGTCAGGAACATGACGTCGTATCCGAGCATTCGTTTGTATCTCGCCATCGCGTCGGCCGCCACGGTGCAGTATGTGTGCCCGATATGCAGCCTGCTTGACGGGTAGTAGATCGGCGTCGTGATATAGAATGTTTCTTTTCCCATTCCGGTACCTCCTTTTCCATATTTCAGGCAATTTATGGATATTCGATTACATATTGTATCACATTTGTCAAATCGCTCACTTGGCGCTTTCGCCCATAAGCAATGCCGCTTCGTATACTGCGCTGAATGGTACTTTGCATCGCCTGGCGGCTGCCAGCACGTCGTCGTACTCCGGTTTGCGCTTTATCGCGCCAAAGCCCTGCGCGTGTTTTATGCGTATGTCCCCATACTCGGTCGAGACCGTTTCAACGGAGCGGGTCAGTATGTTCCTGCCGTACGACGCTATCCTCACGCCCATCGTCGAAGTATGCTCCAGTATCAGGCGCGAAAGCTTGTCGCGCGTCCCTTCTTCGCACAGGCAGGACAGCAGCGTCGCGGGGCGGTTCTTTTTCATCATTATTGGCGTCGTATAGACGTCCAGCGCGCCCTCGCCCAATAAAATGTCGATTGCCGCGCCGACGGCTTCGGGCGTCATATCGTCGAGGTTGCAGGATATCTCATATACGTCGTCGCTCAGGCCGCCGGGCGTTGCGTCGTCCTCGCAGAGAAACGCGCGAAGGCAGTTGGCGGCGTCAAAGTCCTTCATACCCATTCCGCAGCCTATTCTTGTCACGACCATAGGGGGCATCGCGCCGAAGCTCCCGGCGAAGTGTTTCAATAATGCCGCGCCGGTCGGCGTGCACAGCTCCCCGCTGACGCTCCCCCCGTATATCGGGACGCCCTTGAGTATCTCGGCGGCTGCGGGGGCGGGGACGGGTAAAATGCCATGCTCGCATCGCACGGAACCCGAACCGACATGGACGGGGGACGCAATGATATCGGTCACGCCGAGCATATTGACAAGCAGGCAGCACCCGACGACGTCCGCCACGGCGTCCAATGCGCCTACCTCGTGAAAATGTATCTTGCTTGTCGCGACCCCGTGAACGGCCGCCTCAGCCTCGGCGAGTATTTTGTATACCCCAAGAGCATCGTTGAGCACGTTGTCCGCAAGCCCGAGGCTTCGGATGATGTTCCGTATTCCGTTGTAGTCGTACCGCTTTGCGCCGTGGCTGTGCGTGTGTCTCTTGTTTCCGCCGTGGGAGTGCGGCTCATCGCCGTCGTGCGAATGTGCGTGCGGGGCGTCTTTGTCATGCGGGTGCGCGTGCGGCGCTTCGCTCCCGTGGGAATGCGTATGCGGCACATCGTCGCTTTGTTCCTCGTCGCCGCCCACCTTGACGGATATGTGCGTGCCAGCTATACCGCATTTGACGGATGGCGTGTATTCCAGCGTCACGCCCGGCAGCTCCAGACGCGCTATTCTTTCGCGGAAGGCGTTTTTGTCCGGCAGCAACTCATAAAGCGCGGCCATCAGCATATCGCCGGACGCGCCCATGTTGCACTCCAAATATAGTCTCATTGTCTTCCCAATCCGTCCACCTTCGGCGGACACCGCACAATGGTTTGAAAGCTTGTCTTTTAAACTTTTTCACCTATATGGTTGATCAGGCTTGCGATGTAGCCCGCGCCGAAGCCGTTGTCTATGTT
>Ga0082212_10003615_pt1 | contig 21846 bp, 26 predicted proteins | sample TergutNt197P3_FD_71548 | JGI IMG/M metagenome (GOLD analysis project Ga0082212, IMG submission 71548) | Neocapritermes taracua P3 segment gut microbial communities from Petit-Saut dam, French Guiana - Nt197 P3 | ecosystem: Host-associated > Arthropoda: Insects > Digestive system > Gut ...
TCCAACATCTATATTAGGTGTATATGTTGGTTTATGTTTTCCTCTCAATAACTTTGCAACTTCAGTAGCTACTCTTCCAAGTGGCTTGCCTGTTGCATCTATTATATACCATTTACTTGTAACTTCGCCTGCTTTTGGGCTATATGTAGTATTATTCATAATAGAATATACCCTCCATTCTAAAAAATAAAAAATTTATATATTGTTAAGACCTACATGCATAAGCTACCGGGAATAAATTATACAGCAAATCTAAACGCATAAATATATAACGCCTAATCATTTTAATACAAACCAATTGAAAAGTCAAGCAAAATTTGACAAAAATGCTTGACAAATTGGGTAAAATGGTTTATTATTATATATGTTTTAAGAAGAAGCACTCACTGCTCACCTGTACTATAAGTTAGAGGTTAGAATTTAGAATTTGGAAGTTACGATTTAGAAAAACGTATGGCTTTCACAGTGAAATGGCTTTTCTTAAAGAGTCATTTTTATTTATGCAAAAAAATAAAAAATAGATGCATTGAAATTTAGAGATTCTAAACTCTAAATTCTAACATCTAACATCTAATTGGGAGGTGTTTTACTATAAAACAAGAATTGCCTATAAACAGACAAATAACTGAAAGAGAAGTTCAAGTAATAGGAGCAGATGGAGAAAAACTAGGAGTTTTACCAACAATTAAAGCAATTGAGATGGCAGAAGAAAAAGATTTGGATTTAGTTTTGGTGGCTCCAAACTCAAGTCCAGTAGTTTGTAAAATTATGAACTATGGGAAATATAAATTTGAACAGGCAAAAAAAGAAAAAGAAGCCAGAAAAAGTCAAAAATCAGTGGAAGTAAAAGAAATTAGAGTTACACCAAACATTGGTGAGCATGATTTTAATTTTAAAAGTAAACATGCAAAAGAATTTTTAGAGGCTGGCAATAAAGTTAAGTTTACAGTGAGGTTTAGAGGTAGAGAACTAAACAATGTTAAAATGGGTGAAGCTATTTTAAACAAATTTGCTGAAGATTTAGCAGAAATATCAATAATTGAAAAGAAACCATTTTTAGAAGGTAAAACCATGTTTTTAATTCTAACAAAAAAAGTTTAAATAAGTTGTAAGAATTACTTATAACCTACAACGAGAGAGAAGGGAGTTATTTAAAATGCCGAAATTAAAGACAAACAAAGCAGCAAAGAAAAGATATTCTTATACTGCAACTGGAAAAATAAAAAGAACAAAAGCTAACAGAAGACATTTATTAGCAAATAAAACAAGAAGACAAAAAAAATCAGGAAAAGTTCAAGATGCTATTGTTGACAAAACATGTGAAGCAGGAATAAGACGAATGTTACCATATGGAAACTAATATAAAAATAAAAGGAGTGATAAAGAAATGGCAAGGGTAAAAACAGCAAGAACAACAAGAGCAAGACATAAAAAAGTATTGAAACAAGCGAAAGGTTACTATGGAGCAAAACATTATAGATTCAGAAATGCTAAACAAGCTGTTATGAAATCTGGAATGTATGCTTATGTAGGAAGAAAAGATAAAAAAAGTAATTTTAGAAAATTGTGGATAATAAGAATTAATGCAGCAGCTAGAATGAATGGCTTAACATATAGTAAATTAATAGCAGGGTTGAAAAAAGCAAATATTGTAATTAATAGAAAGATGTTAGCAGAAATAGCTGTGTCAGATGAAAAAGCATTTGCAGAGATAGCAGAAATAGCGAAAAAAGCTTAAGAATAGAGGGCTCCTGCCAATGGAGACCTTTTTTTCTTAAATAAAAGGAGTTATTTTATGATATATGACTTTAAAAAAATAGAAAAAAAATGGCAAGATAAATGGTACACAGAAGGTACATTTAATGCGAAAAATGATTATGCTAATAAGAAAAAATGGTATGGATTAATAGAGTTTCCATATCCATCAGGTGAAGGACTACATGTTGGTCACCCAAGAAGCTATACAGCATTAGATATAATTGCTAGAAAGAAAAGAATGGAAGGATATAATGTATTATACCCTATAGGATTTGATGCATTTGGACTTCCTGCTGAAAACTATGCGATTAAAAATCATATTCATCCTAAAATAACTACTGAAAAAAATATAGAACATTTCACAGAACAGTTAAAATCTTTAGGGCTTTCTTTTGATTGGTCTAGAGAAGTTGATACAACAGACCCTAATTACTATAAATGGACACAATGGATATTCTTGAAATTGTTTGAAAAAGGTTTGGCATATAAAGCAACTATGCCTATAAATTTTTGCACAGGCTGTAAAGTAGGGCTTGCAAATGAAGAAGTAGTTGACGGCACTTGTGAAAGATGTGGAAGTCCAGTTGTGCAAAAAGAGAAAAACCAATGGATGCTTAAAATAACAGAATATGCAGAAAGACTAATTAATGATTTAGATGAAGTGGATTTTTTAGAAAAAATAAAAGCACAACAAATAAACTGGATAGGTAGAAGTGAGGGAGCAGAAGTTAATTTTAAAATTAACGGCACAGATGATTCTCTTCTTATATATACTACCAGACCAGATACAATGTTTGGCGCTACATATATGGTTATTGCACCAGAACATTCATTAATAGAAAAGTATGCAAGTAAGATAAGTAATATAAAAGAAGTAAATGAATATAAAGAAAAGGCAATTTTAAAATCGGATTTTGAAAGAGCAGAAATAAACAAAGCAAAAACTGGTATTGAAATAAAAGGAATAGAAGCTATAAATCCATTAACAAACGAGAAAATTCCAATTTGGGTTTCAGACTATGTTTTAATAACATATGGAACAGGTGCTATAATGGCTGTTCCTGCACATGACCAGCGAGATTTTGAATTTGCTAAAAAGTTTAATTTACCAATTAAACAAGTTATTGCACCATTATATGAATCAACAGATAAAGATAAACCAAGAGAAGGGAAAGTTTGGAAAGAAAGAGATACTGTAGCAGTTATAGTTAAGCATGCAAGTGAGAACAAATATATAATGTTAGACTGGGGAAACTTTGGATGGAAAACCTTTGTTATTGGTGGGATAGAAGAAGGAGAAACACCAATAGAATCTGCTATTAGAGAAGTAAAAGAAGAAACTGGATACACAGATATAAAAACAACATATGAAATAATAAATGCTAGACATTATAATGTCTTTTTTGCAAAACACAAAGATTTTAATAATAAAGCATTTATTATACCAGTTTTGGTTGAACTTAAAAGTATGGATCAAACAGAGACATCAGAAGAAGAAACAAAAAATCATACATTTAAATGGGTTGATGAAAAAGATATATTAGATAATATATCTTTAGTAAATAACAAGTTTGCTTATGAAATGTATAAAAATGAGAGAGCTATATTAGATACAGAAAATGGAGTACTAATAAACTCAGAATTTATAAATGGATTGAAAGCGGATGAAGCAATAGAGAAAGTAATAGAATATTTAGAAAAAAACAAAATAGGTGTAAGGAAAGTAAATTATAAATTACGTGACTGGGTGTTTTCACGTCAAAGATATTGGGGTGAGCCAATACCAGTTGTGTTTTGTGATAAATGCGGATGTGTAGCGATTCCAGAAAGTGAATTGCCACTTAAATTGCCAGAGATTGAAGATTATTTGCCAGCAGAAAATGGAGAATCACCACTTGCAAAACAAACTGAATGGATAAAAACCAAATGTCCAAAATGTGCGGGTGTTGCAAAAAGAGAAACAGATACAATGCCACAATGGGCAGGTTCTTCTTGGTATTTCTTAAGATATATGGATCCACACAATAATAATGAATTAGCATCAAAAGAAGCAATGGAATATTGGTCGCCAGTAGATTGGTATAATGGCGGAATGGAGCATACTACATTACATTTGCTATATTCAAGATTCTGGCATAAATTTTTATACGATATTAATGTAGCTCCAACAAAAGAGCCATACCAAAAACGTACATCACATGGAATGATACTTGGGCCAAATGGTGAAAAAATGTCAAAATCTAAAGGAAATGTAATTAACCCAGACGATATTATAGAAGAGTTTGGAGCAGATACATTTAGAGTATACGAAATGTTTATGGGACCATTTGACCAAGTGGCATCATGGTCTATGGAAAGCATACGTGGATGTGATAAGTTTTTAGATAGAGTATGGAATTTACAAGAGTTGCTAGAAGAAGGAGATACATATTCAAAAGAATATGAAGTAATAATACACAAAGCCATAAAAAAAGTATCTTCAGATATTGAAGAGATGAAGTTCAACACATCTGTTGCAACATTTATGACTTTAATAAATGAGTTTTACAAAAACAAAAAATTAAACAAAGCAGAGTATAAAACATTTTTACAATTACTAAACCCATTTGCTCCACATATTACAGAAGAGATATTTGAGATATTAGGAGAAAAAAAGAAAATTAGTGAGCTATCTTGGCCGAAATATGAAGAAGCAAAAACAATAGATGAAGAAATAGAAATCCCAGTACAAGTAAATGGAAAAGTAAAAGCTGTTGTTTTAGTAAATAAAGATGCAGAAGAAAGTGAAGTAAAAGAAGCTGTAGACTCAAATGAAATGTTGAAAAAAGTGCTTGAAGGAAAAACAGTATTAAAAGAAATATATGTTAAAGGTAAGATATATAATATAGTGGTGAAATAAGTTTTTAAAACTAACAAATTTAATTTAAAATGTGATATACTATTGTAAGAAAGAAAAAGTGGAGGTGTTTATATATGTTGTATCCATATATAACTTTAGGAGATGGGACAGAAATATTGCATACACAAATAATAGAAGAAGACGGAATAGAAAAGGTAGAGGTGCATTTCGAAAGACCTGTTGAAACAGGATTTGTAACGGCAAGATTTGTATTACCATCATATGAGTTAATAGTAAAAGAGAATCTTTCAAATGAAGAGATGGAGTTTTTTAAAGAATTTTTAGAGCATAATGCACATCTAATTTATAAATATGCAAGAATTGGAGGAGTTGAAAGTTGCCTAGTATTTTCGAAATAGCGGGTTATAAAATATATTTTTGGTCAAATGAAAATTATGAGCCTATTCATGTTCACATATCTAAAGGCAAGCCAACTGGCAATAGCACAAAAGTATGGCTTACAAAAACTGGTCGGTTGTATGATTGCAAATAACAATAGCTATATACCACAGAATGAACTGAATGAATTATTATATGTAACATCGTTACAATTTTTCTTTATATGTAGTGAATGGAAAAAACATTTTAAAACAGATACAATAAAATTTTACTGCTAAAAATTTAATCCATGTGTTTTCTTTAAAAGTGTTTCATAATGAGAGCAATGTTCTTTCATTAGTTCATTAAATTTTTGTGAGTGAGTTTTATATTTAATATGGCAGAATTGATGAAGCAAAATAAATTCAATCACAGGCTTTTTATACATTACAATACGTGGGTTAATTGTAATTGATTTATTTTCATCTGAAAATTTAGATAATTTATTTATTTTTTTAATTTCAAAATCTTCTGGTGCAAATCCAAGTAATATTCTTATTTTTTCCATTATATATTCTATTTCATTTTGAGCAATAGAAAGATACATTTTATCTAAAATTGTTTCTATTAATTCGGTATTGTTTGTATTTTTAAATTTATTAGGTAGTAAAATACTAATATAGTTATTTTCAAAATTCAGAGCAGGGAATTTAATGTTACTATATGATATAGTAATTGTATAAGAATTGCCAAGAATTCTTGCAAATTTTTGAAGGGAATAGGCTGGCTCTTTAAGAGCAAGATTGCCATTTACACTTGATAAAATATTCATTGAAAAACCCTCCTTACAACAAAAACATATTTGTAAAACCCTTGTTTGCTTTATTTTACACAATGATAATTATTTTGTCAAGAGTTTTTAAAAATAAATTTATAAAAATTTGAAGAGTGTCCCCGAATGTTCATTTTGAACTTTTTAGGCACGTCCCCAATGTTCAAGATGTTTACATAATTTGACAATTGCTGTAATTCATGTTATAATATATTTTATGAAACGACATTAGTCACAACTTATAGGAGATTTTGACATGAAAAACAAGATGATGGTATTGATTTTGGTAGTTTTTTCGGTAAGCATGTGTGCCTGTCAAATTGATGTACAATCGGTACAGGAGAATATTAAAAAGACTCGTGAGATAAAGGCATATGTTCGGGTTGTGGAGGATTTTTTAAACGATAATCTCGGCAGACTAGAGATAGACCCGACAGCGGTATACTTGGACGAAGTATTTTTGGAAAAAATTAAGAAGGGACATAGTGAGAATCTCTGGAGATATGAATATAATATCTCTGAGCTAAAAAAGCACGGAATTCCATTGCCTGCAGATTTGCCAGAAAAACTTCCAGCACTTGCTGATAGCGAAATTGTGCAAAAGGCTATTGGAGATTTGAAGGAAAAAAATATCCAAATTCTTATACTCCAAGATATGTATTACGAGGAGGATAGAAAGCTAAAAAGCATGAGTGAGGACAACGACTTTTATGATGTTCAAGAACTTGAGCTTATGGTAGCTAGAGAAAGATATCAAATCAGTAAAGACATGTACGAACTTGCAGTTAAACAGTTAAAAACAGTGGGCGTTAAAATGCCTAAAGATTTACCGAAAACGATTGAATTGCTGTAAAAATGAGTGTTAAAATCAAGCGAGAGGGCAAACTGCCTTCTCGTTTTTTTTACTCCTTTTTTATTTTTGGTTTTGATACTAATGATGCTATATATCCAAAAAATACTGCTGCTGCTATTCCTCCGGGAAGCTGCTTTAATTCCTCCAGTGAAAATACCTATAAGACCAGAGGACTGGATTTCGGTTATTGTTCCTTTAGCAAGCAAGTTTCCAAACCCAGTTAATGGTATTGCTCCACCACAGCCTGCGAAATCCATTATATGTTTATATAATCCGAAGCCCACCTAAAATAACACCACATGTAACATATGTTACTAAAATACGTGCTGGTGTTAGTTTTGTTTTGTCTATTAAAATTTGACCAATCACACAAAATAAACCACCCACCAGAAACGCTTTTGAAATTATATACCAATTTAAACTCATATAAACCCCCAATTTAATTATTAATCAGCTCTATGCTTATTGCGTGTGCAATGCCAGGAATACTTTCGCCTTGTTGAGTGCTTGTGGAATTCATTAGAGCACCTGTTGCAATAAGCAATACTTTTTTATATTTATTTTGTTTAAGCATATCATAAACATATCCTGAAAAAACACTGGCAATACATCCACATCCAGAGCCGCCAGAATGTGTGTCCTGATTTTCTTTATCGAAAATAAGAACACCACAATCATTATAATTTGCTTTTATATTGTATCCTTTAGAACCTGCCAGATCTATTAATATGTCTTTTCCAATATGCCCTAAATCACCTGTTAAAATTGCATCATAATAACTTGGTGCTCTGCCAGTATCTGTAAAATGAGTAATTAATGTATCTTCAGCAGCACCTGCCATTGCAGCACCCATGTTGTTTGCATCTTTTATTCCCATGTCTAAAATTTTCCCTGGTGTTATACAAGTTACATATGGGCCATCACCTGTTTTTGATAATACAGCAGCACCTGCACCTGTTACAGTCCATTGGCTTGAGGGTGGCCTCTGATTTCCAAGTTCAAGTGGAAACCTAAATTGTTTTTCTGCACTGCAAAAATGGCTTGAACTTGCACAAATAACATTTTGTGCAAAATCTCCATCTATACATATAGAGCCAAGTGTCAAGCCTTCAACAAATGTAGAGCATGCACCAAATACTCCGAAAAACGGAAGGTTGGTTTCTCTTAATCCAAAAGAAGAAGAAATACATTGATTTAATAAATCACCAGCAAAACAAAAATCTATATTATTTATTGGAATTCCAGATTTTGCAACTGCTGAATTAACAGTTTCTTTTATTATTTTACTTTCAGCTTTTTCCCAAGATTTCTCTCCCCAAAATTCGTCTTCTAAGCATTGGTCAAAAAACTGATGAAGTGGACCATTTTTTTCTTTAGGCCCAACAATAGAACCTGTTGATAAAATATTAACAGGTGAACTTAAAAAATAACTTTGTTTTCCAACTTTTTTCATACAAAAACTCTCCTCACATTATATATTGAGTATTGAAAAGGATATATATAATTCCAACAATAATACTTGAAGAAATACCAAAAACTAAAACAGGTCCTGCAATAGTAAACATTTTTCCACCAACACCCATTATATATCCTTCAGACTTGTATTCCATTGCAGGTGAAACAACTGAATTTGCAAAACCGGTAATTGGAACAAGTGAACCGGCTCCTGCGAATTTTCCAATTCGATTAAATACATTAATTGCTGTAAGAAATGCGGATAGAAAAATTAATATAATTGAAACAGTGGTGTAAGATAAAGTTTCATCAAAACCTTTTGATTTAAAAAATTCAAAAATAATTTGTGCAGAACCACAAATTAAACCACCAACCCAAAATGCATTAAAACAATTTTTGATTAAAGGTGAATTTGGCGTTTTTTGTTCCACATATTTCTGATATTCTTCTTTACTTTGAATTTGCTTCATGTTTTAACCTCCATCTTTATTATGGCGTGGCTATATAAAAGACGAAATATCTAAATTTACCATATATCCTATATAATTTCCATTAAATATATAAATTATTCATTAATAATTAATAATTAAAAATTAAAAATTAAAAATTAAAAATTATTCATTAAAAATTATTAATTATTAATTTTTAATTTTTAATTATAAATTATTAATTATCAACAATTCATTACAGTTGTATTACATTTTGATTACCTTTCCTTTAAACCTATTGATTTTTATGTCGAAAATGAATAGAATAACATATATATATGTAAGAATTTGGAAAAGATAAAGGGACACTCTTCTTGCAAGGAAGAAACACCGAGTAGAGAAGAATATCCCCAAAGGAGAAAATCGTGTCGAGCTGTCTTGGTATATACATAGAGGAAAGACTAATTAAATATGCTAAAGTGGTAAAAGAAAAAGATTCAATAAAAATTGAAGCTTTTAATGTTGAATTCTACGAAAATCTTAAAGACACTCTAAGTAAAATTATTGAAGAAACAAACAGCGAAAAAACGCCTATTAGCATAAACATATCAAATGAGTTATACAACTATTTTGATGTATTTGCCATGCTAAGCAAAAAAGACATGCAAAACTCGATTGACCTTGAATTTGAAGAACATTGCAGTAATAAAGGATACAACAAAGATGCAGTAGATACAAGATATATTTTAATAGGTACTGGTGGCGAAAATGAAAGATTTAAAGTATTGCATGTTGCAGCCAACAAAACAGATATAGCTAAAAAAACAAAAGACTTCGGGAAAAATAAAATTAGTTACTTTATGCCAATATCTACAAGTATAACAAATTTAATAGATGTTAAACCAGTTGATAACCTTGCAATAGTCAACATAGAAAAAGATGTAAAAATAACAACAATAGTACAAGGACAAATATTTAGAGTAGATATATTAGAAAATGGAATGAGTGCTATTTTAGATGAAATAAATCAAAACGAAAACTCAATGAAGAAAACTTATGAAATATGCAAAAACATAACCATATATAATCAAGATAACCAAAAAGATTCAGACAGTGTAGATTATGCAACTCAGATTATGCCATATTTAAATCAAATGGTGGCAGATTGTAAAAAAGTTATAGAACAAGCATGTGACAATGTAAACAAAATATATATAACAGGGCTTGGAATAGTTATAAATAATTTGGATTTATATTTTCAAGAATATATTCCAAATGCAAAATGTGAATTATTAAAACCATATTTTATTGAAAGTGCATCTGTTAACATACCATTAAAAGAATATTTAGAAGTAAGTTCGGCAGTAGCATTGGCATTAGATGGGCTAGGTTTTAGCAAAGAAGAATTAAACTTTGCAACAAAAAAAGGGAAAAAAGATATAAAATCTATGTTTTCTAATTTCTCTATAAAAAATATTAATTTAGATGGTCCGTTAAATGTATTGGAAAAATTAATAATTAGAGGAATTTCTGCAACTGTTATAGTAGTATTGGGATTTATTGTATTTAGTACATTGGTAATAAACAGAATAGAAACACAAAAAATAGAGGTTAGTGCAGAGATGGAAAAAGTACAGCAGGAGCTTGCAAAAATGGAAAATGATTTTATACAAGTTCAGCATCAAACAGTTAAATATAAAGAATGGATAGATGCTGTTAATAAATACAGACAAACAACAGAAGAAATCCAAAACGACAGAATAATAGCAAAAAATGCTATGCCAAATTTATTAAACAAAATAGAGAATGTAATACCAGAGCAAGTACAGCTAATTTCAGTTTATAACGACACAAATGACCATATAGTTATTAAAGCTCAAGCAAAAAAATATGAGCAACTAGGTTATTTTAAAGCACTTATTGAAACAGAAAGAATATTGGTAAATGTAAAAGAAACAAGTGGATATAAAGAAGTAACACAAGACAATCATTCAAAAGAAAACACTATGATTATGATTATAATAGAAGGAGAATTGCCATGAGAGAAATAATAATGGTACTTATATTGGTTATTCTGGTTTTTTGTACTTATAATCTAATAATGTCAGGAATTACAATAGGAAGTGTACAAGTATACAGCTATAGTGAAATTGAAGAAAAAAGTGAAGAACTAAGAAACAACGAAAGAGAGCTGGAAGAAAAAAGTACAACTGAATTTGAGCAAAGAAAAACATATTTGCAAACTGCAATAACAAATTACAATAAATATAAAGAAGAATATGAAGAAATAATGGAAAGAAGTGGCGGGGAAGCACATGTAATTGCATCAGCAGAAATATACGATATGGGATATTTATGGACAACTATAGGGGGTTATGCTTCTTCACAAGATTTAACATTACAAATAGATGTATATAAAAGTAATTTTGTAGATACACAAAATGTTCAAACTGGAGATATGAGCTATGTAATATGTGATGTGGAATTTACAGTTTTAGGTAAATATGAAAGCATGTATAAATTTATTAGCAGTATCGAAGAAAATGATAAATTAGGGTTTGAGATTCGTAATTGTGTAGTGGAAAACAATCCATTAAGACCAGAAAAACCAGCAATACCAGAAAAACCTGAAGGTGAACTAGAAAAATCTTATTTGGAGGCTTTAAAGAAACACAACGATTATGAGCGACCATTAAAATGTAAGTTTAAAATAATTAAAGTACCAATAGATAGAACCACACTTGTAAAAGCAACACCTTCAATAAATATAGAAGACCTAAAACCACCTAAAATAGAAATTGAACAAAAAAGCAGTGGTTTTGAAGGAACAAATAAACAAGCTACAGAGACGCCATAGAAGACATACCTGAGAGGAGGGAATAAATGTGAAAGAAATATTTATATTTGCTTTGTTATTTATGATAATAATGTTTACACTTGTAGTATTACTATATGAGTTTATTCCTGTAAGCAGTTGGGGAGTAGAGCCTGTAGAATATTCATCCAGCAGTGAAGTAGAAACTATAAAACAGGAAATAGGGTCAATATATACAGTTAGCACAGAAGATATGTTCCCAGATTGGAGCTACAATATTACCAAATCAGATTTAAAAGAATTACATGAAAACAATGCATATCAAAGTGGAAAATTAAATCCATTTGAAGATGATTATATTTATAAATTTATAATATTTAATGAAAAAGGCGAACTAAGTAAATACATAGATAAAAATGGAATAGTAAGAATATATAATGCAGATGAAGGAAGATTGCTTCCAACTAAAGATGAAAAAGGAAATGTAATAGGATTATATGCAGAATATGCAAGACCATTAGATTTACTATTGGAAGAACAATTAGGTACAAACCTTCAAGATGGAGGCAACAGTAGTCTAAATTCAAACGGGTATTCAGGAAATAGTTCTAATTCAAAGTAGGATATAATTTGATTATATAAAATCTTAACATAAACAAAGGAGGAAAAAATTATGTTTAAAAAACAAGAAGGTATAACATTAGTTGCATTGGTTATAACAATCATCGTAATGTTAATACTAGCTGGTGTATCTATATCACTGGTATTAGGACAAAATGGTGTTTTAACACAAGCGTCATCAGCAGTTTACAAAACAAACATTGGTAAATTGCAAGAAGATTTATCTGTCGTAATTGCAGCATTAAATTCTGAAGATTTAGGAAGATGGGCAGAAAACCCTGGTATAACAAGAGGTGGAGAATTCACTATGGCTAGAATAAATAATGATTTAAAGGGATCAGCAGGATTTACTTCTAGCGATACAGTAAATGCGGGAGATGCGAAATATAACTGTTTACAAATTGTATCGATTGACCCTACTCCTACAGGAGGCACACTTAGCGAAACCCAAAGCCCATATACATTGACACTTCAATATGGTGAAGGAGGATTTTATACAGCAGAATTAACTAATATTAATAACTCGCTTAGTGCAAGAGACTTTAAAGAAGCAACAGCACCTGCACCATAATGTGATAATACTTAAATTAATTTAAGGAATAAAAAGTGGAGTGGACAGCCCACTCCACTTTTTAAAACAAAGAGGAAAAAATGAATATTTTTTTAAATGTATTAATTTTCATATTAGGAACAATGTTTGGAAGTTTTTTATCACTTGCAATCTATAGAATACCACTTAAAAAAAATATTACACATGAAAGGTCATTTTGTACCAAATGTAATCATAGACTTGAATTTCTAGATTTAATACCAATACTAAGTTATATATTTTTAAAAGGTAAATGTAGATATTGTGGTGAAAAAGTTCGAATAAGATATTTGCTGTTAGAGTTGTTTTCAGGACTAGTATTTTTGCTGGGATTTATATCATTAAAAGTTAGATTTGAATTTTTAGAAATAAATAAAATAGCTGAATTCATTTCTTTTGTTTTTATGTATATAACTATAATTATGATAGCAGGTATTGATAAGGAAAATAGAACAATAAATAAGCCAGTAATTATTTTTGGATTGATTATGCAATATATATATATATTATATCTATATATAGTAGGAAATACTAATGTATATAGATATGGGATATATTTAATTTTTGTACTTGTGTTCTTTTTAATAGATAGAATAATTAAAAAGATACATGGGAAAAGTTTGTATGCAGTTCAAATATTAATATTATGTATGTACATAAATATATGTGTAGGTTCATCAATGTTTTTAGGAATTGCTATAGCAACTGTATTAATATCTATTTTATATACTGTAATAAGTCATATAAAACACAATATAAATGATAGTTCAAATATATTAGCTGAAAAAAAAATAAAAGAATTGCCAATTGGATTTACTTTAGGAATATTGGCAATTGCATTGGTAATAATTGAGAATTTATTGAAATGAGTATACAAAAAAACACGTCCCTTTTGTATACAAGACTGGAGGTATATATGTTACATAGTCAAAAAGGAATAACAGGAATAGATATAGTTCTTTCGATGGCAGTTATAGTTATAACTGTTGGGACAATTGTTGCCATATATACAAATATTGATTTAACTTCAAAATCGATTAATAGAACAGCAAGTGCCACAAGGATTGCAACTACTATGATAGAACAAATAAATAAAAAGACATATGCCGAATTTGTAGAAGAAATAGGTAATGAGTTAGATACAACTGATGATACTATAATAGGAAAAATAGAAGCGATAAGAGCTGAAATAGGAACTAATGCGATTTCAAATTGGAGTAAGCCAACAGCAGATGAACTAATATTAACAATAGCAGGGAAAGAAACATTAGAATATAAGTTTTTTAATGTTAATATACCAAGAGGATACACAGTTACATTAGATATTAAAAATGCAGGGAACGGATTGGTTGTGTTTGACCTGGTTAGAGAAATAGATATAAAGGTAGAGTATGATATCGGAAAAAATAAACATGAAGTTTCTTTATCAACAGTAAGAACAAGAGAAACTGTGGAAGAGTGTAATCCGCCATTACTGTCTAGTGTTCCTAGAGCTTCGGACGAAATAGTTATACCAATAAAATATGTAGTTAACAAACAGGCATATTACAGAGCAGTAGAAACAGATACAGATTGGTATTCTTACTCTAACAAAGAATGGGCAAGAGTTTTAGTAATAAAAGAGGAAGATTTAAATTCTTATATAGATAGTTTTAATGGAAGAATAACAAAAACCATTGAAGAAATAAATTCAAAATTATATTTATGGATACCTAGATTTTACATAAATGGACCAGATTTTGCTTTTCTTTATTCTAACACCAATCGTGAAATAGAATTAATAAATCTTAACAACATTAAAATTGGTAGCGAAAAACTAACAATATTCAGTCCAGGGAGCTCAAATATTAGCGAAATGACAGAAGAAACCATAGAAACTGACTTTGGAAATGAAAAAGGTAAATGGATAACATATGTTAGTGTGAAAAATGGAACAAGCAGTATTGGAAATAAATTAAATACCAGTGATGAGTATGGACCGATAAATGAACAATTAATAATTAATAATTAAGGAAGAGAGGGAAACCTAAATGGCATTAAGTACAAAAACACCAATAGGTGTTGAGCTTGTAAAAAGAGGATTATTAAATGAATCTGATATAGAAGCAGCACTTGAATATCAAAAAGAAAACCCAGAAAAGAAATTGGGAGACATTATAAACATACTTAATTTATGTCCGCAACAAGACTTAATTAATGCAATGGGTGAGATTTTACATGAAAAAGTTGTTGTTTTAAGTTTAGATATTATAAAAATAAATATAACCGACTTCCTTTCAGTAGATGTTTGTAAAACCTGTAAAGCAATTATATTTGATGTAATAGGAAATAAAGCAAAGGTATGTTTTGCAGACACATCAAATAAAAAAGCATTAGAGCAAATAAGACTTATATTATTGAACCGTAATTTAGTAATGGAAAAATATTTAACATTTGAAACAAATATTCTAAATGTTATAGAGGCATTGGAAGGAAAAGATAAAGGGTCGATTTCATCAGAAGGAGATATAACAGGTTTAGTTGATACTATTTTGAAATCAGCGATGGACAAAAGAGCAAGTGATATTCATGTTGAGCCAATGGAGAAAACTATAAGAGTAAGATATAGAATAGATGGTGAGCTAGTAACAGTTGCAAGTATTGAAAAAACAAGACAATCTCAACTTGTAGGAAGATTGAAAGCCATTTCAAATATGCATCAGGAAAAACAAGAATCACAAGACCGGAAGAATTTTACTATATAACGATTACAATATTCGTGTATCTTCACAAAAAACAATAAGTGGTGAAAAATTTTGTTTAAGGTTATTGAAGAAAAATGCAGGTATAAAAAATATATTTGATTTAGGATTTCCAGCAGATGAAAAAGTTTTGAAAAACTGTTTCGACAAAAGAAATAGTATAACAGTTATTGCTGCACCTACAGGCGAAGGTAAAACAACAACATTATATAGTATATTAGATTACTTAAACAGACCAGAAATAAATATAACTACTGTTGAAGACCCAGTTGAAATTCGTGTTCCTGGTATTAACCAAATTGAAATAGATGCAAAAGCAACTTTCGCAAGTTCGCTAAGAACAATATTAAGACAAGACCCAGATATTATACTTTTAGGAGAGATTCGTGATTTGGAAACTGCCGAAATAGCTCTTCAAGCTGGACAAACTGGGCATTATGTTTTATCTACCATACATACAATAAATGCTATTGAGGTTGTAACAAGACTAAGAAAAATGGGTATATCTGATTATGATATATCAAGTACATTGGCAACAGCAGTATCGCAAAGACTTATAAGAAAAATATGTCCGGATTGTGCTATGAAAAGACAATTTACAAACGAAGAAAAAGAAATTATAACAAAAATGAAAGCTAGATTCGGGGAAGAAGTAGATTTTAAAAATAAATTTACTTATGATGTAAAAGGATGTAAAAATTGTAACCATACAGGATTTTTAGGAAGAATTGCAACATTTGAAATATTAAATTTATCTGAAGGAATAAAAGATGTAGTAATAGGCGGAGGCTCAAGTTCAGCCATTAGAGAGATTGCGTTAAAAGAAGGATACAGACCATTATATGTTGATGCAATAAATAAAGTAGTAAATGGAATTATAACATTAGAAGAAGTAAATAAGAAATTGGCACTATATTAATGTAAGGGGAGGAGAAATCATGTTAAAAGTTGAGAAAATAATTAAGGAAGCAATTGAGAGAGATGCATCAGATATTCATTTATTGTATGGATTAAAACCAATTCTGAGAATAAAGCGAGATTTGGTTGAAATAAATGAAATGGAGGCATTAAATGAAACCGACCTTTGTGAAGTATATGAATACATTGTAAAAGGAAATGTAGATAAAGATACTGTATACAAAAAAGATAGAAAGCTTGATGCATCACTTGTTTATGATGGAATGCGTTTAAGGGTTAACGTATCATATGCAGATGAAAAACAAACATTTACAATGCGTATTATAAAAAACACATTGCCTAAATTTGATGACTTAAATCTGCCAGAAGTAATAAGAACATCAGCATATTTGCCACAAGGGTTAATGTTAATTACAGGTAAAACAAACTCTGGTAAATCAACAACACTTAGTGCATTAGTAGATGACATTAATGAAAAACAAAATAAAAAAATATTATCTTTAGAAAGTCCAATAGAGTATAAGCATACAAGTAAGAAATCAATAATAGTTCAAAAAGAAATAGGACCTGGAAAAGATTGCCTAACATATGATGATGGAGTTATAAATGCACTAAGAGAGGACTGCGACATACTTATTATCCGGAGAAATTCGTGATAGAAAAACTATGGAAGCAGCTATCGATATGGCAGAAGCAGGACATTTGGTTATAGGAACATTACATACAAAATCTTGTGCAGAAACTATAGACAGAATGATAAACTTTTACGATGTTGGAGACCAAGCAACAATTAAAGGCTTGCTTTCAGTTTTATTAAAAATAGTAGTATCACAAAGATTGTTAAAATCAGAGAGAACAAATGGATTGGTTTTAGTTCCAGAAGTTATGGTTGTTGATAATGTTGTATCTGCATGTTTAAGAAAAGAAAAAATCAGTACTTCAGAAATTGAAGATGCATTACAAGGAGCTGCAGATAAAGGAAGTATAAGCTTAATGAACTCATTGGCAAAACTTTATATTGAAGGGAAGCTAACTTTAACACAAATAAAAGGTCAAATAGATGAAAAAAATCATGAGAGCTTAAATAGAACAATTATGCAAATGCAGGCAAGAAGGGGGATTAAATAATGCCAACTTTTGTTTACAGGGCACTTTCACCACATGGACAAATAGTAAAAAATACAATAGAAGAAGCTAGTAAAGAAAGCTGTATAAAAAAACTTAAGAGAAATGGACTAGTTCCTATTAGTATTAATCAAACTATAACAATTACAACAAAAACTGAGAAAAAAAGAAAAAATAAATCTGCAAATCAGTTAATGAAAGAAATGGGTGGAACAGCCAGAGTAGAAAAAAAAGTTCAAAAAAAACAGTCGCTTGTACATCAATTGGATCAAGCAATGATGTCAACTGAAAAAATTACGAGTAGAGATATAAGAATATTTACTCAAAATTTCTATTTGCTTAAAAAAGCAAGTTTTAACAATATACATGCTCTTAGTACAGTTATACAAACAACAGAAAATAAAAAGCTTAAAAGCATACTCGAAGATGTATTGGCAGGTGTTGAAGCCGGAGAATATATGTATGCAACAATGGAACATTATTCAAAAGTATTTCCATTTATATATATAAATATGATAAAAGTAGGAGAATTGTCTGGTGCTTTAGAAAAGTCGTTACAGCAAGCAGTTAAATATCTTGACGATAGTGATGCTTTAACCAGGAAACTAAAAAAAGCATTAGTACCAAACATTGTTATGTTTGTTGGCATTATGGTGTTGCTATTTGCTGGTGTAATTATAGGTGTACCAATGCTTCAGGGAATATTTGACCAAATGGGGTCTGCTGAAGAATTGCCAGCTGTAACAATGTGGTTTGCAGGAGTAGTAGATAAAATGATATTATATTGGTATATACCAGCTGGAATAGTAGTGTCTATAGTTACAGCATTTGTGCTTTGGATTGGAACACCAGGTGGTAGATACAAATGGGACTTCTTTAAATATAGAGCACCAGTTTTTGGAAAATTAATGTATATAATAGACTTTTCAAGATTAGTAAAAAACATGTTACTTAATTTGCAAAATGGAATAAGAATACAAGATGCATTAGAGGTAAGCAGAAATGTAGTAAAAAACACAGTTATGATATCAATGATAGATTCTGCAATAAATAATATATTTATTGGTAAATCATGGATAGACCCATTTGAAAGTGCAAATCTGGGAGGTGCAATGTCTATAGAAATGTTGAAAATAGGAATGCAGACAGATTTAACAGAAATGATGGAAAAATTGGTAATATATATGGATATAGATATTGACAATACGTTAGAGAAAGTAGTAAAAGTATTGCCAGAAATATCTTACTTAATAGTTGGTGCAGTACTTATATTCTTCGTAATAGTAGTTTTAGTACCTTGTATACAGGTTTATATGGGTGGGTTCCTGTTCTCGGCATACGCAGACCTAATGTAGTTGGAAAAGGGTTAGCGAACTAATTTATATATTTGACGAAGGAGGATTAATAAATGAAAATCGGAATAGACATAGGCGGTAGTCATATAGGAATTGGTTTAATAGAAGAAGATAAAATAATTGCAGTAAAAGATAAGATATTAAATGAAGAAGATAAAAAAGACATAGAAAATTGTATTTTAAGCAATATTGAAACCATGGTTTCAGAGTTGCTCTTGGAAAACAATTTTAAAATAGAAGATATAAGTTTAATGGGAATTGGAGCTCCGGGAACTATTGTAGACGGAAAGATAGTAAAAGCTACTAATCTTCAAGTAAAAGATTTTAATATTGTAAGTAAATTAAAAGAAAAATATTATATTCCAATCCAAATAAGAAATGATGCAAAATGTGCAGGATTGGCTGAAAAAATATATGGCTCATTAAGAGAATATGATGATTGCTTGTTTTTATGTATAGGGACAGGAATAGGGGGAGCTGCATTTATGAATGGGAAGCTACTAGAACCCAAAAGATATTCTGGACTTGAATTCGGACATATGGTTGTACATAAAGATGGAAAAACATGTAGTTGTGGGAAACTTGGATGTTTACAGGCATATTCATCTATAAAAGCATTAAAATCAAAAATAGCAGAAACAATGGGGTTAGATAATAATATATCTGGAAAAACCTTAAGAGAAGAAATTCTTATAAAAGATTATTTAAAAATAGAGGAAGATATAGAAGAGTTTTTGGATCATTTAAAAATAGGATTATGTAATTTAATAGATATTTTTGAACCAGAAGCAATATGTTTAGGTGGAAGTTTCTCATATTATGAAGATACAAAATTATTTAGTAGGTTAATAGAGAAAATAAATGAACCAAAGTCAACATTTAACAGCGATGTAGCGATTGAACGTCCGAAAATAATAATAGCAGAATTCAAAAATGATGCAGGAATTATAGGAGCAACAATTTGCAAGTGAGCGTCCCTACTGGCACGCTCACTTGCAAATTATGTAAATCTGTGATATAATTAACCTAGTTGTAGCATCTTTGATGCGTACAAATAGGTTATGCAGTTTTCTTAGCTGTAGTATCTTTAGATACGTACAGATAAGTTATACAACTGCTGTCCTTAATTTTTTTGAATAACATTAGAAAAACGATACAGGAGGATTAAAATGACAGTGTTGATAAATGATGTTCAAGATGTTCACAAATTCATCAGGTTTGTTCCACGGCTCTGTGCAGAAAAAGAGACATCGGTTAATGTAAAGGCTATTAATTGGAATCTCTTTAAAGAAAAAAGAGAACATATGCTACAAGAGGAAACTAGGCAAACTATATTAATGGCAGCCGACGAAATACGTAGCGAAAAATCAATGGCAAAACCGTATGAGTTTATAGTACCTGAAAAAAGATGGTCAGAACTAACCATTGAACAATTGGTTGTTCTTGCTAATTTTTGGGGAGACGGTTTAGCTAACTGGGTACATCAGGCTTTGCTTTGGGCTTATAAGCTGAGCAATGGCCAAACATGGGAGTCACTTTGCAATGACAGAGATGGAGCATTTGCAAACAGGTTAATTATATGGCATAATGGGGAGCTTAGACGTGTTGGTGGTAACAGGTATTTCAGTAGCTTTCCAGAAGCTTATATTGGCAAATTTAACTTGGGGCATCATCTAAGAAAGAATGAAAAAACTATGCACACAGTACCGGCATTTGTGAGGTATAGGTGCTAACTGTCTGTTACCAATCAAATTATGATTAGGTAAAAAAATAAAGAGAGAAACTAGAATAAGTTTCTCTCTTTATTTTTTGAAAAAAAGACAAAAATGTGTAGAAATATGTAAAATATTGTGGTATAATACTTTCGATATATTGTTTTTTTATTATTCTTAAATGAAGATTTTCATTAGGAGGAGAGCAACATGAGTATTCAAAATAGACGTAAAAGACCCAATTCTAAGGGATTACCAGAGATAAAAAGCTTGGAGAAATATATACAAGAGTATATTATTGGCCAAGATGACCATGTTAGGAGCATTATTACAGCAATCTACCGGGCTCGCCAGCTTAAATCGATTAAGTCAAATGTTTTAGTTGTAGGCAAAAGTGGTACTGGTAAAACAGAAACATTAAAACAAATTGCCAAGAAACTAAACATTGCACATACTGTTGAAGATGCAACTAAGTATACTGAAGAGGGCTACTATGGAGCTGATGTAGATGAAATGGTACAGCATCTTTTTGAAAATTCAGGATACAAATTGCGTCACGCAGAACAAGGTATGCTAATAATTGACGAAATCGATAAAAAAGCGACAAGAGGAGATATTATTGGTAGAGATAGTTCCGGGATTAGTGTACTTAAAAGTCTCTTAAAACTTGTCGAAGGAACCAAGGTTAAAGTTTATGGGGAGTACGATGAGGAACAATATAATGAAGAGACGTATTATTTCGACACATCAAATTTAATTGTATTTTTTCTAGGAGCTTTTTCTGAGTTAGATGAAATAAGAAAAAAACGTCTTGGAAAAGGAACAATTGGATTTGGACGTACAGAGGCAACTGCAAATCAATTCCATAGGTATATCAAAAAAGACTTGATTGAATACGGAATACCTGAGGAGTTTGCAGGAAGGATTGACACCATTATTGAGATGAACAACTTAACAGAATTGAACCTTGTGGAAATTCTGAAAAGGTCCAGACTCTCTGTATTCAAAAAGTATCAATCAGCACTTAGGCAAAAGGGAATCACATTAAAATATGACCCTGAATTGTTTAAAGCTATTGCGAAAGAGGCAATGGCAGTTGATACAGGTGCTCGTGAACTGTCAAATACAGTAAACTACATCTTCGAAAAAATAATTTATGATGTTTTTGCGAATGATGGAAAGTTTAAAATTTGTAAACCATCTTTAGAAATAGTTAAAGATAATTCCAAATATGTTTTGGAATAAGAAAAAAATGGCACGATTTGAGAATTCTCAAGTCGTGCCATTTACTACATTCATTTTTGAATAGCGTAAATAATTTACGGGGGAAAGTAAAAAAAAGATAGCAAAAGAAATACCAAATTTGATATGATGTTTTTGAAAGAGAAAACCATATACAAAGGAGGTATTTCTTTATGATTAATAGT
>Ga0082212_10003616_pt1 | contig 21842 bp, 23 predicted proteins | sample TergutNt197P3_FD_71548 | JGI IMG/M metagenome (GOLD analysis project Ga0082212, IMG submission 71548) | Neocapritermes taracua P3 segment gut microbial communities from Petit-Saut dam, French Guiana - Nt197 P3 | ecosystem: Host-associated > Arthropoda: Insects > Digestive system > Gut ...
TATGCACAGGGAATACGTAGTTGTATGGTGTAATGCAGATCAAGGTAAATGTTCTAGAACAGTGTTTGTGAACAGTGTTCACATGATAGGTGTGTGATAAACAGTTTCAGTGAGCATTCAATTGTTATACAACATTGTATGTCCAAATATTTGATGTTCCACAATATAGCAGTAATCAAGATGTATGTCAAGAAGTTTCAGCCCACATAGGCACCGGTATGAAAGATTTTGAAGATTTTGAAAAAAGGAGTTACTTTGGCCAGTACAGATGCACAGCCTGGATAGGTTGGGTATGAAGTCTTATCAGAAGACTGATAATGGAGACAAATTCAGGCTCTTAATCATTAGTTGTTTTGAACCACCTTGTGTGGCTTCCAACTTCAGAAGATTTTATTGACTAGCACAGAAGTCACACAAAATACATATTTCACTTTTAGTTAGATGGCAGTCTCTAATGAGCCACTGAAATATGATATTTTATATAATAATGCATTATAAATATACTTAAAAATTTTACATAATATTTTTTTATATCCTTTTTTAGACTTGCCGGTATAGTGATAGTTATTTGCTTCTCTTTTTCTTTTACATCGGTTATTCGTTTTTCCTTTTTTTCGATTATCGCTTCCGGTTCTTCGATCACTGCCGTATTTTGAATGATGGCATCCAATCCCGATTTAAAACTCTTTTTTACTGCTTTTACCATTGTTTTATATTTAGAATTTCGTTACACACACTTTTAAAATCCTTTGCTCCGTTAGATTTACTGTCGTAAGCAAATATATCAACACCGTTCATTACTGCTTCTTCTAATGCCACGTTGGTACGAATAACTGTCTTAAATACCTGCTCGGCGTAGTTTTTCCTTATCATTTCTTCAACGTCCTTATGTAGTATTTTAGACCTGTGAAACCGCGTTATCAATATCCTGCATCCGTTTAAATCCTTATTGATTCGGGTACGCACTTTTTGCACAGCGTTAAATATGTTTGCCATACCCTCCAATGAAAACAAACTCGGCTCTACTGTTATCAAAATACTGTGCGATGCCGATAGCGCGTTTACAGGTAGCAAGTTCAGTGATGGCGGACAATCAATTATGATATAATCGTAATTATTCGCAACTGTTTCAAGAGCGTTTTTCAAAAACAGTTCTCTGCCGGGCTCGTCGGCAATCTGCTTTTCCCATCCTATTAAATCCTGATGCGATGGGGCAAGGTCCAGACCTTCCTTTACATTTACAACAGGTAATGGATATTGTCCGATCAGCGCACCGAATACGGATTTTTCCAATGTTTTTGAAACTCCGAAATGCCGCGTTAAACTTGCCTGCGGGTCGGTATCTACCACCAGAACACGTTTTTCTAATGTGTTCAAACCCGCGCCAATATTGGCGGTACAGGTAGTTTTTCCTACCCCGCCTTTGTGATTTATTACGCTTATTATATGTGCCATAAATACATTTTAATATAAAGTTGTAAATATAGAAATAATATTTTACATTGTTACATAATATTGTAAAAATGTATATTAATATTTATTAAACAATGTAATTTAACAAATACTGCTTTATGTAATATTATATTTATATATATACGATTATACATAAATACTGTTTTATGTATAACTGTATTGCTATCGCCGAAAATCCGCGGATAATTTATCAAATGCCGGAACAACTGCAGTTTTAACTTTATCCACTTTTAAAGTGGCTGAAAAAACGGTTTTGTCCTTCTTTTTTAAGTCTGTAAGGATTTCTGTTTCGCCTTTTTCGCAAAGTGTTTTCAGTTCTTCTGTCGTTATTTTATGTTCGAAATAGGATTTATAAATTATAAAATCGCATTTGTTATCCTGCGTTTTAAAATAACTGCATATCCAGCCCAAGCCGCTATGCAGCATTTTTCCTTTTTTACATACGGGACACGTAAATCTATCATTCATAATGACTGGTTTTTACAGTTTTACATTTTCATCCCATTTCCAACGCTGATTTTAAGTGTTTCATACAGTTCCGGTTTACAAATGCCCTTTTTCAAGTCATCATTCCAGTCTTTCAGGCTCGATTTTTCAATGCGTACCGCACCGCCGCAAAATAACTTATTAGCATAATCATTTATTAGTTCAAGCTGCTGCGGAGTGGTGGTGGTTGCCGTGATTGCTCCGGAATGAATATCTATGTCAAAACTTATACCCTCTTTAATCATTGCCGTCTTTAAATTTTCCTTGCCTGCATCGCTTACATTACGAAATTTCACACAAAATTTTGTATCGTTGCCGGACAGTTCCATACGCCCATCGGCGCGTCTGGCTATCCAAGCCGAATCAAAACGATAACCTGCCATATCTCTGTCAAAAGATATAACCGGCTGTGCCTTATATCTTTTGCATAAATTGCCTATTGCATTCATCTGCCCCTCTGCCGGTCTGCCGCCTGTTGCCACATAAACACTGTTTTTCGGTTCGTACAGTTGATAATGAGAAAGGCAGTCGAGCGGATTTTCCATTATTCTGATATGCTTTACCTGTTCCGGTGCATTGCTTATCCAAAGCGAACTGCTTTTACCTTCGCCCGGGGTAAAGATTTTGTCAACTTCCTTTCCTTCGATGTTGACTTTAGCGCCGTATTGCTGTAAAAGCGCTTTTGACTCTGTAACTGTTTCTTCAGGGTATTGTTTAAAGGGGTAGATTACATTGTTTTGCCATATTTCCCTTTCAACCCTGTTGCCCTGCATAATAGAGCCTTTAAAAAGCGGGCTTTCCAATGTTTTTTCGGTAATGCCCCGCCTGTTTAAATATGAGTTTTTTGTATTCAAGGCATCTACACGATAATCCGTTAAATGAAACTCTTTTTTATCTTTATCAATGATGCTTTTTTCATTTATCCCTTTTTCAGCCTGTCTCTCAGCAGGCTGAAACAAACTAAGTCCTTCGTGTTTTATTATCTCATTAACAAAATGAGAAGTATCGCTCATTTGCGGGTTTTCTTTCGTAAAGCGTTCATTTACAAAGGTGAATAAGTTTTTACTTTCCCCTGTCTTTACATCTACTATCGTATTGTTTCCCGTAAGCAGGACTTGGTTGCCTCCATTGGTATATTTTTGCCAGCGTTCCGTACTTTCCCCTTTAACCAATTTATAGCCTGCTCCTTCTACGAAAGGTTTAATATCAATATTTGCATTTGCCCAGTATGCTATCTCTTTATTATATTTTCTTTTCAAAGCATTAACCATATCCCTGTCGGTAGCAGGGGTGGCTCTGGTGGTAAGCAGTTCTTTTTCAAGAGTTTTAATCTCTTTTATTGCGACAAGGTTTGTTTTCTTATTAATGATTTGCTCAGAAAGCTCCTTTAAACGCTGTAATTTTTCATCCGTATTCATAGATTTATTTTTTTTTCTTTTCCCCTTTTTTAAATATGTTTTCCCACATATTTAAAATTGCTTGCTTATACTCACGAAAAAAAGATTTACAAACGTCCGAAATGACATTTGTATCGGCTACTGCTCTTGTCAACGACATAAAACTATTAGCTCTGTTTTCCTTTTTTTCTTTTTCCATTAATTAACTTCTTATAACTTTTTAGCACTTGTAATAAAGTATGCCGGAATTACAATAGATAGATTTCGTTCCCCCTGCGCCTCTTTCACTTCAAGAAGTATTTCTTCGTCCCGCGATAGAGTCAGTTTATTCAATACAAACACAAAAGCGTTTTGCTGACCTTTTTCAAGTTTGTCCTTATGCGGCATATTATCTGCTACAGGCAATTCCATTTCCTGAAAAGATTGGGTTTTCCCCCTGTTTTTCAATCTTTTCATAAACTTAATGTACTCTATATCATAATCAATCCCGGAAGTGTTTTTAACGGTAAATTTAAAATAGAGCATATTGTCTTTGTAACCGATTGCATTTAAAGCCAAAGACGATTCCTGTAAACTTACCGATGCATTTGCAAACATATCCCGCAATGCCAAAACTTTTGTGTAATTTTCTTCATATTCAAAATTAGGCGTTTTCTGCTTTTCCTGTTCGCCGGATGATTTTACTTCTGCGTTTGTCTGAATTTCCACAGCATCGGTGTTTTGAAAATTATACATATAATTTTCTCGTGTTTCATCAAGCACAATATCAAAATAAAAGATAGCGCCGGTTTCCAAAAGCACGAACAGATTTGTTTTGATATAATTCTCGTCCGTAACTCCAGGCTTTGCCTGTAAAGACAATACGGAACTGCTTATAAGGTTTGTATGTATCTGCACATCTCTTGTTCCTACATTATATTCCTTTACAGGAGTATCAAAGACCATATAAGTTGTTTTTGTAATACAAACGGCAACAGACTGATTTTGTCCATAGCTGAAGCTGAAAACAGGGAAAAAAAGAAAAAATATAATTATTAGATTTTTCATGGTTTATAGTATAAATACTTTATGATTATTGGACAATATGATTTCACGTTCTCTTTTCCCGCTTACGCTGCGGACTATGCCGCCTGCAATTCTTCCTGTTGTTCCTGCGCCAGCTGCGGTATTGGCTACTTCGTTAGCCACGCCGCCGCTTATCTCGCCGCTGATATTCAGCCCTTCCACATAGATGCCCTGCCCTCCGTCCGATGCGTCATACACAACAGCTGTTACCCTTGTATCCTTTCCGTTTATAAAAGCGGTATTGATATTTATCTGTACGCGGTTTTCATTTACGGAGATTATACCGTATATGAAAGTATTTGCCGGTAAATTTATATTTCCCAGTGTTCCGGCTTCGATGGTGCGTAACCTGACACGCCCGTTGCTTACAAGACGCTGATCGCCATGTATAACGGCAGATATTTTATTAATATTACCGGCTATTTCTCTGTTATCTTCTCTTATTACATCTTTTTCAGCCAGTAATGCGGCTGTCAATGCCGCTAAGGTATTATCCTGCGCCTGCTGTGCCTGTGTTATCTGCTGTTCCTGTTGTATCAACGGTCTTGTCGATGTGTTTTCTCGTGTAACGGATTGTTGACGTACATTTGTTTGTGCGCTTTGCCGGTTATCGCCGCCGACCTGTCTTACTGTATTGCCTTTTTTATCAACGATATAAACAATCGGCTCCGCCAGTTCCGGAATGTCCTCCGAATTAATAATGGTGAAATAATCGGGGGCTGTCAATTTATCGCTGAAGACTAAATCTTCTTCTATCTGCTGTTGTTGTCGGATAATCTGCTCCCCCTCTAAATTAACATTACGGTCATATCTGGAAAGATCTACCCTTTTCTCTCTGCCCTCTTTTGTCTCTATTGCTGTCGTGTTTTGCTCATTTGTCGGTTTATTGCCCGACACAACAGGCAAAACAATAATAAGAACTACTACAACCACAAGGATAAGTACACCAAAAATAATTTTTTTTCCTTTTTCAGAATCCATTGTTTTGCTGTCTTTGATACTGTTCTATAAATTCTCTTATATAAAATCCGTTTGGATTATCAATGCTATTGGGAGTAATAAACTCCATCTTTCCGGCTATTGTAACCGTATAGCGTGTTTCTATGCCGCTTCCCCTGATTATCTGCTCAAATATGACCTGAAAACTGTTGCCTGCCAGTTTTATATTATCTGCAATTTGCTGTTCGTACACATACGCCGTTCTTCCAAAGCTCTTAACAGATTGGTAAATATCATTCGGCTGAGAATGTGTTTCGATAAAACCGGCTACTGTTTCATCGCCTAACTGCAATGCCCTGTTAAGACTGTTTTCAATATTATTCGGGTCAAACTGATAGCACAGTTTTACAAAATTAAGGATAAATGCTTTTGCCTGATATTCTGTTGCAGTACGCTGATTTATTACTTCGCTTGAATATGTGTAGCCCTGTCTGTCAATGATACGCATCTCTTCGCGTAACCGCTTACTGCCGGATTTCATAATTATAGCACAAATGATAACGGAAAATAAAACACATACAACGGCTCCGATAACAATAATTCTCGTTTTGATAAAGCCTGCCCGCATATCAACTAAATATGTGTCTATTCTTTCGTGTTTTATTGCAGTATCTTCCATATTGTTGATGATATTAGTTGTGAATATTTGAGTTTAAGAAATATGGAAGCGGCAACAAGCGGTGTTTTTATAAACGGATCATAATTAAACACAACGGATATACTGTGCGCTGTAATAGCCGCTCCTTCATTGGCAATTTGCTGTAATGCCGATATTTCTTCCTGATTGGTATGTAAAAGTGTTTTTGTTAGTCCGTATGCAGTACACAACTGCCAATACATAAAATCTATAACCTGAAAGCCTAATATGACAAAGGGGAAAATAAGAAATGTAGTCAGCAATACCATAAAAAACTTTCCTACTAATTTTTTGTATGTTTTCAGGACTGCCAGCGCAAAGACCACCGGCGCAAGCGTATTAAGCACAATCATAATCAACGCCCTGTCCATATATACCATATACACAAGCAAATAATTAAAGAAGCCTAACAGCATTCCAAGCGCGGCAAAGGCATAAGCAAATTTATTGGGTCGTATGAAAGCTGCAGCGGCTGTTCCGGCTCCTTTCAGACTGATGCCGAAGATTGACCAGTCCGCTGCCGATTGCGACATATCGGCAGCAAAATCCCTCGCTACATTGCCAAAAAAGCAAAACATTAAATCCATCTGTATGCTTTCGGCATTTTGCAGCCCTACGTTTTGAACCGAATTGCTTATCATTATGATTCCCCATTCAACAAACTGAAACAGACTGTTATAAAAGAAAATTGCCATTACTGCCGCAACATTGAGTATTATTTCTTTAAGTGAAATGGGGTTTATAACTTCCCCCTTTTCATTTTCCTGCGGGTTAAAAATCCGGTTTAAAATATTCATGACAATAAACATTGCACACAGTACCCCGATGATGATTCTGAAAGTAAAGAAAAATTCGCTGTTGGCGGACATTACCCATTCAAACGCACTTTGAAGGTGTACGATTCCCTTTGCCGCCTCTGCAAAACTTTCGGCATATTCGCGCGTAACCTCTATAACATCCTGTTGTATCATAGATTCTTATTCATATATTTTTGCATTGCCTGCATTATCTAAAAATTTATTTGTTGCCGCTTCGTGCTGAACTGCCATATGAAGCGCTCTTACCTGTCCCCTGATTGTATAAAGCCTTTCCAAGTTTTTTATATGCTGTTCTTTTATGCGGGCAATAGCCTGCGGTATCTGCGCTGCCGACTCCGAACTTAAAATTTCCTGAGAGATAATTTTCATCTCTGTCAATAAACCGTCAAACATTCGAAGTGATGTATTTAATCCTGTTGTTATATCATTTGCCATATCAGCGACTGCATTTTGTGATTTCGTGTCTAAATTCAGCTTTCGCGCTGTGTGTTTTACGGTATTTATTTCAGAAGTAATAATGTTAAAAGCTCTTACATATTCGCCCGGATATGCTGATACTTCCGCAATTTCGCTTGCCAAAGTAAGCGTTAATGTTCCCCTTTGGGCTATATTCAGCACAGATTTAATAATATCCAAGAAAGGATAGGCTGCCGCAGGAATGGTTATAAGTAATATGACAACACAAAGTCTTTTCATTTTAAATTATTCTTCGTTTTTTCAATAGCGTTTTCCAAGTTTTCCCCTTGCTCGATTAGAGAAAGCATTTTTATATTTACCGGATCACCGTTGTCCGTATTATAAGCCAAGATCTGTTCTTTGCTTATGTCGATACGCACAACTCTTGTCCTGTTTCCCTGTTGAATAAACATTTCGCTAAACCGGCAGGGCGCGTCTTTGTCGAAACAGCGTGTCAGGCTATTTAAAAGCGTCAGCGTATGTTCTTCCTTGATTTGCAGTGCTTCGCGCATAGTATCATAGCCCTTTTCGTTTTCAAGTGCATAAATGATTTGTGTATTATCGAAAATGCTTTTAGCTGTGGTGCCCTGCGGTATCTGGTTTGCGCTTTGCAATACCATTCCGGCGCATCCGTTTTTTTTACGGATTGTTTGATACTGAAATTCTATTTGAGAAAGTACGTTGCCGATTCTGATTGTCTTTGCTGCTTCTTCAAACAGCAGGCATCCCTGTTTTTCGGGGTCTGACAATATATTTGTCTGTACTGCATCACTGATTGTTTCAAGCAATACTCCCAACACTTTCGGCGTTTCCAATGCCGCTTCAATCTCAAAAACTATAACCTTTTTGTTTTTCAGCGAATCGGCAATATTGCCTGTTCTATTATCATCGCTGTATAAAAACGAATAAATACCATCGCCGATAAACAGTTTCATATTGATAAGCATTTTATTAAAATCAAAATATTTAAGCTCTTTTTCAAATTTTGATTCTATCTCTTTTTGCTTGTTAATAATAAAATCGGCAAAGGCGGTAAATGAAAAGTTTTGTTCGTTTTTTACATATAGCCGGACTACATCCCTAAGAAAGTTTAATTCGTTGTCCGTTGCTTCCCTTTCGCTTTCAATATGGGCAAAAATGAAGTGGGATAGCGTTTCCAGCTTGTCCGGGGATAGCAGTTCTTCTATCGGTCTGTTGAAAGGATTTACTCCCAAACTCATTCCGGGGCGGTATTCAATATGAACAGCGCCGTCCCCTGTTAATGCCGTAAACTTTTTGAAGGAGTTGCCTATATCCACAACAACCAGTGTTACGTCCTGTTCATAGAATTGCCGTAACAGTTCCTGCATTGCTACCGACTTGCCGGATCCTGTCGGGGCAATCATAATAAAGTTTCTTGCGGCAATATGTTTTTTCCGTTTATCCCAAATATCCATACGAAAAGGAATATTAAACCGGTCGCAAAAGAATAACCCCTCCGAATCGCTTTGATAATTTGTTACTGTCGGGAAAAATGCAACAGGTACGCCGGGTTTGTTGGGATACAGATTAAGGTCGCTGTTGGCGGCTGCAAAAAGGGGATTACTGATGGTAAACAGGTTCTTCAGATGTTTTCCTACCGGAAAATAGGCTGATACCTGTGCGGGTTTAAAACAGGTTTCAAAGTAGCTTTTTCTTTCATTAAAACTGTGTTCGTCCGCCCAAAACGATAATGTTGTATTGCTTCTTACGATTGATTCGTTATTATACTCGCCTGTTAATTCTTTTTCCAGATCAATCATGCGTTCACGTGCTTCGTTATGTCCGGGAACAAAAGAGGCTAACCGCCCATAATTTGTTTTATTGGTACGGATTTGATTTATCCACTTTTGCAAAGGGTCTTTTATTATGGTGGTAGTCAAATAATGCGGATAGCGGGCATACAGTCCCAATGTGTCCCCTAAACTCGTTTTGAATTTGTGTTTTTTGGTGGACAGCACAGGATCTTCAACGATGGTGCTTAAAACATTCGGCAGCTGTTTTTCATTATATACGGAAAAAGCGCCTATGTATTGATTGCCTATTGCAAGTGAAAGTTTAATGTTTTGCAGCGTATCTTTTACGGTATAATCAACTGTTGTGCTGTTGCCTGTATTGAACAGATTAAAATATTTGAAATTAAAGAATTTCAATTCATCGGCTGATAAAGGGACAATATTAAAAAGACCTGAACGGTTTATCGCCGCAATTTCGCCGGTTACCGTGCCTTGAAAATCCAAGTTGATAAAATTCTGCTCGTCCGCCGCTTCCTGTATGTTCATACTTTTAAAAGGATGCTGCAGGGATGTGGAAAATGTTTTTAATTTGGGATATGTGAAAAATAAAAAACTGTCCATTTCCAGCTTTTCTCTGCAGCTGAAATGTTCCCTGTACTTTCTTTGTAGATAGGTTTTCTGCGGCATAATACCAAAGTTTACCTTTTGGTAAGTAAAAGCATCAAACCTTGTTGTAATGGTATTGTCGGGCAATCGGCAAATAAGGTTGGTCCAAGCATCCTGTGTCTGTTTTAATCTGTTTTCCGAAAGTGCGCTTACTTCCGGCAGTAATAAACGAAAACCCATAACAAAACTGCCGTGTGCGGTATAGCACCTGTTTTTATCAACGTAAAGTATGGGATTCAGGTTTACCATGCGTTCAGGTTATCCGTATAGAAATTAATATCTGCGCTGTTTTCTACCTTGTTTCTGTGCGAATTATTACTTATTTTCAAGCATACGGCATAAATAACAACCGTAAGTATGCACCACAAAATAAATTTAGAAAACGATACTGTCGTTGCTATTAAAATTATTGCAATGATGCCGCTTCCGGCTACGGTGGTAAGAAAAGAGCCGAATTCAAGTCCGAATACCTTTGGTTTGGCTCTTAGTTCCTTATGGATTTTTATTTCCACATTAAAACTGCAAAGCTCGTACCCAGCCTAAAATGGCGCCTAAAACACTCAATGCAAAAATAGCTCCGAATATGCCGACAAGTTTTTTCTTTACCTGCTCGTTTCCCTCTTTCATAAAGATTAATGCTCCAACCAAACCAAGCATACCTACTGCCATTAAGATGATGCTTGCTATTCGCAAAAGCGGGACAATTTCTATTTGATAATAGCTCTCGGCTTTGGCTCCAAGTCCAAGCGAAGGTTGGCTATATGCAACAGTTTCTATGAAACTGACTGCAAATATTAGAACAGGAAGAATAACTGATTTTCTCATAAATTATATTTTTTAAGTTAATATTGTTTGTAAAAATATGTAATTACAAAATATTAAAAAGTCCTTTTCCACGAACATATTAAAATATTTTACGAACACTCATAATTGTAATGTCAAAGTAAAATATAGGTTTTTCCCCACTCTAATATCTCTTCGTAATTTTTATTAAGTTCCCACTGTGAAACGTCTCTTACCGGAGTTATTTTTGCTTCGTCGATACCGGATTTATAATCATAAAATACTTTTTTGCTTTTCCCGTCGGTAAACGTAACAAACTCGCCTGCCTTCAGTCTGAAAAACTCATCTGCCCTGAACTTTTTACGGTTTTGTTTGCTTACTGTTGTGCTGCTGCTGTCTGTTTTACCGGAACTTGAAGTATATGACCTTTTCTTTTCTTCTATCGTTTCAACTATGTTTTCATACATCTTGGCTGTTTTGGGATCATTTACCTTGCCGAAATATTGTGTTGAAAGGTTTGCTATAATGGCTCTCGGCGTGTTTTCGTTGCTTTGTTCAACGGCTAAAACCAAGTCCTGTATAGCAAAAACAGTAGCATTTTCCAAGCTCCGCAATGTAGCCGGCTTGCGCGAAAATCCCTCTAAATTTATTGTGCTTCCTTCGTCTATTAAGGTATATGACCGGTATTTATCGCCTTTTGCCAAAAGGCTTAACGATAAATATAATACGGAGTTAATTACCGGCAGAATGACTTTCTCGTTGGCAATATCATTTACAAGGAACAGCTGTCGGGGGTTTTCCGGATAGTTTACTTTTAAATCAACATATTTTCCGTTTTTATCATACAGGCTGTAAAATATTGCCGGTGTGGAAAACGCTCCGAAAAAGTTGGCAATTGTTCCGTTTAAAGAGCCCAAAGCGTCCCCTGTTGCATTAAGATAATTGCTTGCCTGCATTTCTGCACGGACATCGCTGCGCAATAAGGCGCATAAATTATCGCGGCTGTTCATCAGACACAAAGCTGCAATATGCGGTAATGTGCAATATTGCGGCGCCCGGTTCTTTATTATCCAAGTTAAGCCGGTTGCCAAGCCAACTGCCGCATTATTAAAAAAATCACTTGTTGCATCGTTTTTCTTACCTCTTGTAACATTCTGCAACATTTCCTGAAAGAATGATTTTATTTCCGTTTCGTCGTTAAAATATGCAGGATTTAAGGGATTGATTTTTACGGTTACGTTTGGAGCATTAGGCGCAAATATATCACAGTTTTCTCGCCCGAACTGAGAAACAAGGTATCGGCAAAGTTCGTAATTCTTATATGCGTATATTATTCCCGCAAAACTGTATTTGGCAAAATGTTTTGTCAGAATTTTGACAATAATTGCTCTTGTCTTTCCTGATCCGGCTGCTCCGCCCACATATACCCCTGCAAATACATCTTTTATCTCTAAACCTGATTTAAGCGGGATTCGTTTATATTCATTGAAACTTGCATTTTTGCGCTTTTGGGTTTTTGCGGAAGCTATCGGCGCTCCTCCTTCCTGTTCCTCTTTTATCTGTTTTTTTCGTAAAAAAACAAGATATATCAAAAGATACGGTATAACGGAACATACCAGCGTTATACTGAATTGCTTGTGTGTAAACCATCCTTCGTTTTTATTTAAGAAAAACCATCCGATAATAAGAACCGCATTTGCCGTTATCCCGGTTATCCCCTTTATCAATCCGGAAACAATCAAAAATACCGCTGTGATGACAATGCTTATAATTATGAGATGTTCCATAAATTACATTTTAAAAGCGCTGTGCGTAATGGTTTTTTTAATTGTCTGTACTGCCTCCGATGCTAATTTTGCCGTAAGGTTTGTATTTAAAAGAATTGATTTAAGTCCGTCCGCTCCCTGTATAATGGTATATGCTCTATGCGCTTCCTTTGTCTGCATAACCGTACTTTGCGCATTGCTTAAATCAATCCCGGCGCCTTGTAGAAACTGCTCCTGTATATAGCTGTTTTGCTTTATAAGGGTTTGTGCCTGATTAACTCCCAAATTATTAAGTCCGAAGCCGTTCAATACTTTATTCGTAAGCTGCTGATGCAACGATTGTTCGTAATATGATTTTTTATTTAATTTTAAAGATACCGAATTTTTCCAATCTCTGTTATGGTTAAATTTCAGGTCAAAAATTGTTTCACAGTTTTGAGCAAACTGAGCCCTGTTAAATCCTATTTTTACTTCCTGTCCGTTCAGTTTATTAAGCCCTCCTCTGTTGTTAGCCAACGGGCTGAAGCTCCTGCGCTCTGTCCGATGGCAGCGGCTGACGATAATATGTATATGCCGCTGATCCCCCTGTTTCTCAACGCCTCTTTTAATTACTGTGTCAGACTTGGACGGATTTTCAATTAACTCCGCCTTTTCGTCTTTAAGAACATAGGCGCCTTTCAGGTTCCGGAGTTGATCGGATAACTCTGCCTTTATCTTTTCGTCCCTTTCTTCTTCAAGTTCTGCTTTCAACGTTTCGTACTTTTCGTTATGTTTTACAAACATATCGTCGTCCCCAAAGGTGCGGGTAGTTTCTATTTTTGCATACCAGACAAAATCATCCGGCGATACTTCCTGACCGTTTGTATTTTCCCTGTTAAAACCGGCGCAATACTCTTTCATCATATCGCGAACATACTCCTTCATACACTTGCTGTCATAGCCTGTTGTTTGCAGTTCGTCTGCAGAGGGCGAAACAACAATAGAGAAAAAGCGGGCGTCTTTATCTTTTAAGCCTTTGCCTGTCGCGTTTTCATCTATTTGATGTATTACTTCTTCCGGACTTACTTCGTCCTGATGCGCCGAAAAAAAAGCTTCTTTACTTACTTCTTTTTCCTTCTCAAGATAATTTACCAAATCGCCGCACGATGCCGAATACGTGGATTCTCTTTTTTGTCGTGAAATTGTAATATACATTATCCTAAAAGATATGTTTTTAATTCGTTAAATTCAGCTTCGGTAATATGAAGTTCATAATGCTTGTTATGCAGGTGGTTTATCTTTTCTTCTATCTTGCCGACAACTTCCGAAAGGGTTGTTTTTAGTAAACTGTTTTCCTTTTCAAGATGGAAAATCTGCTCGTCTTTCTTTGTGGCTATTCCTGTTTCTCTTTGCTCTGTTATGTCGGGAGCGCCGGTACCGGAAACAGTAACCGGTTTGGTTTGTTTTATTTGTCCTTCGGCAAGTATATCAAGTATCTGCACACTGTTGTCGAACATAGGCAGCAGGTAGCGTTTTTCCTGCTCCTGTATAAATGCAATTATCCTGTCAAACCTGCTTTTTATCAGGCGCTCAATTTGTGCCAATGCCTTTTTGGAGCTTTCAAGTTCCTGTCTGGGTGAAATGCCTGTTTTCTCAAAAAAGGTTACTGCATCTTCAATAAATTGAGCCAATGAGGTTCTCTCAGTTATTACCAATTTATCCAGTCTGTTTTTTGTATTAAGAAAAATGTTTATTTTTTTATACATGGAACATTTTTTTAGTTATTTATGCAAAATTTATTAAAATGGAACATCGAACAAATATAGATATAATCATTAATTCCGCAATTTTATGGAACACTTTTGGAACATGAACACTCCATAAATGGAACATAATATTTTTGTTTATTTATCTGTATATCTATATGTTATATGGATATATTAAAAATTATTAAATCTCGCTTGCGTGATTCCTTCTTGCTATTCCGCTCTTTGCTTTTTTCTTCATTTTTTTCGTGATTTTTACAATATAGTAAAATAAATCTGTAAATTAGTGATTTTGTGTGTATTAAGTGTTATATCCGACTTTTCGTCCCTTTTTTGGCATGAAATCCAAAATCCTTATAAAAAATTACCTTTTTGTACCAACCATATTAAATATTAGTAATTTTGTAGAATATAATCAAAATGATAAAGTCATGACTGCAATAAGTGTAAAGGAGTTTAACGCAAATCAGAATATGTATTTTGATTTGGCTTTAAGTGAAGATGTCCGGATTAAAAATGATAAATTCGTGGTTCGGTTAATATCTGAGCCAATTAATATAATTCCTGAACAGGTCGTTTTAAAACCCGATGACGATTTTCGTAGTGCAATTACCGGCGATGAACTAATGGAAAGAATGCGTGTGTCTATTCATAAATTTTTTGCAGATAAGAAATGAGAGTCATATTTTTACCCAAAGTGCAGGATTATCTCGATAACCTTATTCCTATTCTTTACGAAAAGGAATATTTTGGGTTTAAGGATTCTGCGGTAAGATATATTGATAATTTGAGAAAAGATATAGAAATTAACTTGTCAACCCACCTACACAAACCTGCACCGATATATTACGACAGGTACGGAAAAAATATGTACTATGCCTTGTTTAGAAAGAATAAGCGTACAACATGGTATGCTTTCTTTACGAAATACGAAGATAAAGGCGAAACAATATATCTGATACGCTATATTGGCAATAACCATACGGAAGCACACCATTTGTACGAGGAAATAATAAATTAGTGGGTTCGCCAACTTTTTCCGGAAAACCCCCTATAAGAAACTTTTCCTTTTAAAAATTTCAATTTTACCCCCTTTAAGAGAGTTCTTCTTCCGGAACTGCGGAAAGCAACGTTTTCAGATTTTGGGTTTTTAATCACAAAAAAGCGCCAAATTGACATAGAATTTCAGCATCTTCGGAAATTGTTAAGTAGCTTATCTTCAGCACATTTCTTTTCTGACAAAGTGTCAGAAAATTTAATCGCTTGATTATTATATAAATAGTGTTCCTATAACTAATTATATGTAAAGTAAATTTTTCTCTGTTTTTGAACAACTGTTCATTTTTTCGCCGTTTTTAATCTTTTTAAAAAAGCCCCCTGCCGCTTGTGCGGCGAAAATTTATGTAAGTTTTGGTAGTTATAAGTGAGTAAATAATAACTATTGGCGAGTTTTTAATAACTTTATAAAAACTGCAATAGATTGATTTTATGCATTTTAATATTTAATACAATAAATTTATATCTTCAAAATATTTTATTTTTTGATGTTCAGGCGAGTAAATAATAACTGTTGGCGAGCTTTTAATAACATTTTAAAAAATGTAATAAATTGATTTTTAGTGTTTTAAAATTTAAAGCGAGAAATTAATAACTGCTAACTTTTTTATCTTTCGATGTTCAGGCGAGAAAATAATAACTATCGGCGAGTTTTTAATAACTTTATAAAAAACGTAATAAATTGATTTTGAATATTTTGTAATTAAAGGCGAGTAAATAATAACAGCGAAAAAGATATTTTTCTTTTTTCCCTTTTTTAAATTTTTTCTCTGTTTTGAAATTATGATTTATTTTTTTTAATTAAGGTGTTTATTTTGTGTTAATTAGCTATGAGCGTAGCGAATTCCTTATTTTTTTAATTTTATTTATTTTTGTGTTTGAATATTTGTTAAATCATTTGATGATTTGTAGACAAAATTTGAATTACTGTAATTAATTAAATACGTGTTTGTTGCGAGGTTTTGAAAGTGATTTAAGGCGAGAAAATAATAATTTAACGGCGAGAAAATAATAACTCATCGGCGAGCTTTTAATAACTCATCGGCGAGAAAATAATAATTGGAAATTTGTAAGGCGAGAAAATAATAACTACATTTGTGTTGTTGTTAATAACTTTTATATGGCATCAAAAACTGTTATAAATCCGCCAAAAAAAAAGACACGAACACGAAAGAAAAAAGTTGAAGTTCTTGTTCCGGCTTTGGCTGAATATATTATACAGCCCAACCATGTAACTAATGCAAGGTATGAATATACATTGTTACAGGAGCGTATTTTTACGGCGATAATGTATGAGTTGCAGAGTCCGATAAATGATATTATACGAGGTACTGATGTAAGACAATTAGATCTTTTTAATGAAAAAATTAATAATGATAATGTTGTACAGATTTTTATTCCATTACAAAATATTACAACTGCTCCAAATTACAAATATATTCTTCCCACTGCAAAAAGAATGGTAGAAACATCCATCACTTTTCCAACAAAAATGGCAAATAAAGAGGGTGGATTTTCTGTCAGACCATTATTAGATGAAGCAAAAGTCCCAGAACACGGAAACAAAAGAAGCGTTTTAGAAATATATATTAAAAAAGATATTGCTAAAATGTTAATTGATATAAGTATGAGGTCGCCTCGTTTTCCTGTTGAATATACTCGTTTTGTTTATCAAATCGCTCAAAATGCGTCTTCAAAATATACTTCTTTGCTTTATAAAAAGATTTGTTCTTGGCGAGCTAAAGGCGGCTTTACCATTTCATTGGAAAATTTATATAAGGACATTTGCGTTCAAAGCGTTTATCAAAAAGACGGTAAAATTGCTTATAAAGATTTTAAACGCTTTGTTTTGGAAAAAGCTAAAGACGAGTTGTTCCGTAAAGCTGACTGTTGGTTTGAGTATGTAGAATTATACGAGGGCAGGAGTGTTAAAAATATTCGGTTTAAGGTTATTACTCCGGAAACAGAGGAGATGAACGAGAAGCGGAAAGAAATAGTTAAGCAAGGTTTGCGCTTTCGTCTGCAATTATCGGAAAAGCAAATATCGGATCTCTCGCCGTTGTTCGACGATGAGAATTTTAATTATGAGCTTATTATGATGAAAATAGATAACTTGACGGAACATATACGCAAAAACCGCTTCACAATACATTACCCCAAAGCGTATGCTTTCGAATCATTACAAAAAATGATTACTGCGTTTACAAAGGGCTAAAAAAGTTTATAGGCAAAAAACAGAAAAATCAAAAGAGTTAAAAAAGGGAAAGAAAAATATAATCCTTTTGTGCAATTAATTAAAATAAAATGTAACAAGAATTTATCCAATATTTGCAATTGTGGGGTGAAAATAATTTAGTTTATTCTTTTACATGAAAAATAAAAACATTATTTTAGTCCAAAAATAGAAATATACTTAAGCTCAAATGAAATGGATTAAGAATATGATATTAGTCATGTTTTGCGGGCTGTTTGCTTCCTGTGTCAAATGGGGGAGCAAAGAAAATAATAATTTTATATTGCAAGCCTCGTTGTTGCTGGAAACGAAGCCGGACAGCGCATTGATGTTGTTGGATTCGGTAAATGCGGCATTATTCAATGACAAACAAAAGGCGGAATATATATTGTTAAAGGTACAAGCGAGAGACAATGCAGGATTGGATTTATCGACCGATATTGAAATATTTCAGGTACGCGAATTTTTTATTAAAAGAAATAATTTTAATAAAGCGGCACTTGCCTGTTTTTATTCGGGTAAAGTTGTCGATGACAGTGATAATTTTACTTTGAAAATGAATTATTACAGGGAAGCGTTTGAATTTGCAAAAAACACTAATAATGAACCATTGCTGAGTAAAATACTGTACAATATGGGATACGTTGATTTTGAAAGACATTGGTACTACTATGCAATTACCGAATATAAACAGGCGTTGAAGATTGTTCAAGATATGGAAAACCGGCAAAGAGAGGAAATTTATTCACTGATTGCTATTGGCAATTCGTTTATTGCCGAACATGAAATAGACAGCGCCCGGTATTACTATGGTATGGCGCTGTATGAGGCTCAGGAGCTTGACGATGCCGACATCCAAGAAACGGTGTATAATAACATGATGGAAACGTACATAGAGTTTGATTTGTTTGACGCTGCAAAATGCGTTGGACGACAAGCATTAAGTATAGCGACCGCAGACATAAAAAAAGCGGATATTTATAAAAATTTTGCTCTCCTCTTTCATAAAATAAACGTACCCGATTCGGCAAGATATTATATTGCCATGGCAGAACCGGTAATTGCAAACATCGATGATTTTTATGAATTGGCAACTTTTTATCATTTATATTATCAAATTGAAAAAGAAGCAGGAAACTACCTGAAAGCATTAGAATATTTTGAATTATACTTTGAATACAGTCTAAAACTAACAATAAGTAACGATAAACAAAAATTACTTAACATACAAAAAAAGTATTATGATGCCGAAAAGGAAATAAAATACGATAAAAAGATTATCAGGTTTTGGAAAATTGAAGGGGTAACCTTTTCTGTATTATTCGTTTTTATGGTTTTTTTTATCATAATGATTCAAATGAACATAAAACAAAGATTTGCATTGAAGAGAACCGAAAAACAGGCTAAGATATTGCATGAACTGTACAGCAAACTGAAAAATAACATTGTTAAGGAAATTGGTATTTTTAAAAAAATTGCGTTTTTGTTGCCTTCCATTAATGCGAATACATGGAAATTAAAAAACGATGAATACAAATTAATCAAAAAAATACGCGATACAATAAAATCATTTGATGCTCAAAAGTTTACTGATTTTGCCGATGGATTATATCCCGGATTCACAGACAGACTAAAACAGATCTGTCCCTTATTGGATGATAGAGAAATCAATATCTGTTGCTTGATTTTATTCGATTTTAGCAATAAAGAACTTGATTTGATTATAAACGAAAGGCTGAGAGGCTCATTGAATACTATTCAAAACTGGAAAAGTTCAATCCGGCGAAAACTGAATATTCCGGCATACGGCAATATCAAATCTTACTTGGAAGAAATTGCAAAACAGAAATTTTAGCAATTACAAAATCTGTATCCGAAACTAAAAAATCTGTATATTGAGTTGTATTAACACAGTTATTATCTGTAAGATAACTGTATCGGGATATTATTAAATCTACTTGCAAAAAAGAAAAATCTGTATTCGTTTTTTGGGGCTGTTTTAAGTCTGTTTTTTTGCACCGTAAAATTATTGTTTATTAATTATTAAATAAATCTTATGGAATATATTAAAAAATTATAAAATCATGAAACAGGTTATAATACTTTTAGCAACCGTAAGCATGGCATTTTCAATCCAAGCACAAGACCGCAGAGCCGCAAGTATATTTTTTTCAGGCAATGGTTTAAGCAATGCTACTGCCTACGAAATAAATACACCGGCTCAATTGGCAAAACTTGCAGAATTAGTAAACTCGGGCGATCCAATTGCAGACAAATATTTCAAACTTACCGCCGATATTGAACTTTCTGCTTACGGTTCAAGGTGGAACAACGGCAAAGGCTGGATTCCCGTAGGTAATGCATTGTCCGCTTTCACCGGTGACTTTAATGGAAACAACCATAAAATAAGCGGTTTGTACATTAACGACAGCGAGCTTGAATTCGCAGGTCTTTTTGGCGTTATTATCAACTTCGGCGCTGTTGAAAATCTAAACGTCGATGTCAATATTACCGGCGGCAACCATGCAGGCGGCATAGCGGGTGGTATTGGTTATTACTCCAAAATAACCAATTGCAGCGTTACAGGTAATGTTTCGGGCAACGTATCGGTAGGCGGCATTGCAGGTCAAATTAGCGGAAGCATGTCTAACTGCTATTCGGCAGCCGCAGTCAATGGCAATGATATTGTAGGCGGTATAGCAGGGAGCGTTTCTCATAACGGTAGCGTAACAAGCTGCTATGCAACAGGCGCTGTAAGCGGCAACTTTTGTGTAGGCGGCGTTGCCGGTCATCTTTACCGCAGTACTGTAGAAAACTGTGCTGCACTAAATCCGAGCGTAACGCGCCTTTCGGGAGAATATACCAACTTTGGTCGCGTTGCAGGACATAACGAAGAAGGAACTCTTACCGGCAACGCTGCACGTGAAGATATGGTTGTTATAGATGAAATCTCAACAAACTCAGACGGTGCAAGTGTTGACGGCGTTGCTCTCAGCAGAGATATAATCTCAAGAGACGGCACAATCGGCGGACGCTTTACCGAATCCAACGGCTGGAATGTAGCAAACGGCAAACTTCCGGAACACATCAGGTAGTTTTCATTAAGAGTTGAAAAATTAAACAATGAATCATTAACTGTTAACCACTAAGTAATATGAGAACAATTTTACCCATTTTAATAATGCTTTGTCTTGTCCCCGATGTTTTGGGTCAGTCGGTGTCATTTACCTACGATGCCGCAGGCAACCGCATACTCCGCAAAGTGGTGGTGCTTCCACCATTGCTCGCCCCGCTCCCACCGACCGATTCAACCCTAACAAATCAGGAAGCAGAAGAGTTACAGCCCTTAGAGGTCTTAGAGCCGTTAAACTCCTTAACACCGGAATATTACGTAGAAACCATTGCCCAAGTAGAACTAAAAATCTACCCTAACCCCACCACCGAAAAGATAACTTTAGAGATTGCCAACATGGAACAGTTGCAAGCAGGAAAGTTTACACTCTACTCGCTTACCGGGCAATTGCTGCAAGAACAACCTGTTCATTCCAATACTACCGCCGTTTCTTTGGCAGGTCTTCCCACAGGTGCCTATATCTTAAAAGTGCACATTAATAACAAAACAGAAGATTGGAAAATTATTAAACAATAGAAAATGTTTATTAAGCACACAGATGACACAGATGTAACAGATTAGCGCAGATTTTATCTGTGTAAATCATGATAATCTGCGTCATCTGCGTGCTATGGAAACCCAACAACAAACAATAACAAAAAACAAACCCAAATGAAAAAAATAACCAACAAAAAAAGATTTTACTGTATTGCAATAATACTATTTTTGCACAGCATTTTTACAATGAACTTTATGCTACAAGCACAAACTCCCAATCCTGTTGATTGGTCGGGAAATGCTTCCGAGTATAGACAAAATATTAACTTTACAAATTATTTATGGACTTATTCATATAACAAACCTTTTTAATATGAAACCGAAAATATTACTAATTACAGTATTTTTATTTCTACAAACAAATTCTATTTTTTCCCAATGCATCAGCATCGAACTATCCATAACATGGGAAACGGGCTATGATATTTTTAAAAAAGATTCCATAGTGGAGATTCCTTTTCTTAATATTACTTATCGTAATAATTGTGATACGAACTATTATTTTTTAAAAGTATCTGATAGTAAAGAGGGTTTACCAAAGATACCTTCTCATATGAGGTATAGAGAAGGCGATGTGAATCCTTATGTTGTCAAAGGTGGATACTTTTATACGCAACATGCAAATCGTAACTTCAATGTAAGAATTGGATGGATTCCTTGTTATAGCAGTGGTTGGTTAGTTCATAGCACTACTGTAGATTTTCGCAACCAGGTATGGTCACTTGAATTTATAAATTGTGCTTTAAATTCTATTTATTCATATATAAACAATGAAGTTACACTAAAAGACATGCATTTCTGTTTCATTCCATCAGATATTACATCTGAAAATATATTA
>Ga0082212_10003617_pt1 | contig 21841 bp, 14 predicted proteins | sample TergutNt197P3_FD_71548 | JGI IMG/M metagenome (GOLD analysis project Ga0082212, IMG submission 71548) | Neocapritermes taracua P3 segment gut microbial communities from Petit-Saut dam, French Guiana - Nt197 P3 | ecosystem: Host-associated > Arthropoda: Insects > Digestive system > Gut ...
CGCTGCGCTGCGCGAATGCTCGGCGATGGACGTCCTCGAAGATATCGCGTCCCTTATCGACGCGGCGATAAGCGACGACCCGCCGTTTTCAGTTCGCGAGGGCGGCTTCATAAACGCCGGGGTCGACCCGGAGGTCGACCGGTTAAGGTCGCTTCTTGAAAACAGCTCTGCTGCTCTGACGGGCGTTGAGGCAAAGGAACGCGAGCGCACCGGAAAGAAGCTCAAGATAGGATATAACAAGGTTTTCGGGTACTATATCGAGATCCCGCGTTCCAGCTCGGAAGACGTGCCGGGCGACTATATCCGGAAGCAGACTCTTTCCAACTGTGAACGGTTTATCACGCAGGAGCTGAAGGAGCTGGAAACGGAACTGCTGACGTCGAAAGATAAACTGACGACGCTTGAATACAAACTGTTCGAAGAATTGCGCCTGCGGGTCGCGGCCGAAGTGGGGCGCGTGCAAGCTGCGGCCAGGCTCGTTGCTGAACTGGACGTGTTTTGCTCACTGGCGGAGACCGCTGTCACAAACAATTACTGTATGCCGGAAATCGATATATCGAGTATCATAGACATCCGCGACGGCCGGCATCCGGTGGTGGAAGTAACTCAGAAAGATTCGCTGTTCGTTCCGAACGACACGTTTCTCGACGGCGGCGCGGCTCGGACCGCTATTATCACGGGCCCGAACATGGCGGGAAAATCAACGTACATGCGCCAGACGGCCCTCATCGTACTTATGGCTCAAATAGGCTCGTTCGTACCGGCGAAATCGGCGCGAATAGGGATCGTAGACCGCGTGTTCACGAGGATCGGCGCGTCAGACGACCTGTCGGCCGGGAAATCGACGTTCATGGTGGAAATGACGGAGGTCGCGGACATCCTGAAAAACGCGAGCCGCTCCAGCCTGCTCATACTGGACGAAATAGGGCGCGGCACATCGACATACGACGGTATGTCGGTTGCTCGCGCGGTACTGGAGCATTGCGCCGACAAACGAAAGCTGGGCGCGAAAACAATGTTCGCGACGCATTATCACGAACTGACCGCGCTTGAAGACGAGATAGACGGCGTGAAGAATTACAATATCTCTGCAAAAAAGCGCGGCGACGAAGTTATATTTCTCAGGAAGATAGTCCCGGGCGGAGCGGACGACAGTTACGGCATAGAAGTCGCCGGGCTGGCCGGCGTGCCGGACAGCGTGATAAAGCGGGCGAAAGCCGTTCTGAAATCGCTGGAAAATGAAGACGCGCCGCGCAACGAAGACGCGCCGCGCAGCCCGCGCGCCGCGAAGGAACCGGAGTCGGGGCAGATGTCTCTGCTCGATATGAGCGGCGGCGAGATCGCAGCAAAACTCAGCGCGACAGACCTCAACACGCTGACGCCGCTCGAAGCGCTGAACCTTCTGTTTGAGATGAAAAAGAAGCTGTAGGAGGCTTATGTTATGCCGAAAATAACAAAAATCGTAATCACAGGCGGTCCATGCGGAGGAAAATCCACGGGGTTGAGCAGAATCGAAAAGCATTTCACCGGTTTGGGCTACCATGTCATGTTCATCAATGAAACGGCGACTGAAATGATTACGGGCGGCGCGGTCCCGTGGATGGGTAAAAGCGTAGATTTTCAAAACGCGCTTCTAAGAATTCAGCGCCATAAGGAAAGTGTCTACATCGACTGGGCGGGACATTTGAAAAACGACAGGGTACTTTTAGTCTGCGACCGCGGCGCGTTGGATAACAAAGCCTATATGTCTGAGGACGACTTTGCCGCCGTGCTGTCAGCTATGCAAAGTAATGAAATTGAGCTGCGCGATAACTATGACGCTGTATTTCACTTAGTCACGGCAGCCAACGGCGCGGAAGAAGCCTACATCGAAAATAAAGAAAGTAACCCGGCGCGTACCGAGACGCCCGAAAAAGCCAGAGAACTTGATGACAAACTGATAGCCGCGTGGACCGGGCACCCTCATTTTCGGGTAATAGATAACTCAACTGATTTCAAAGAAAAAATCGGACGGCTAATAAGCGAGATAGCGGGTTTCTTAGGCACTCCCGAACCGTTTGAAATTGAACGTAAGTTCTTGATTCATTATCCTGATCTGGCGGCGTTGGAACAGATGCCGTACTGCTCCAAAGTAGAGATTATCCAAACGTATCTTCACTCAAGCCAGGACGACACGGAGACCCGGGTGCGTCAGCGCGGAAAAGACGGGAACTTTATTTTTACCGAAACAATCAAGCGGCGCGTATCAGATGTAAAGCGGGTTGAAACCGAGCGGCGTGTTACCCAGGCCGAGTATCTTACGCTATTGATGAACGCAGACACAGCATTGAAGCAAATACGTAAGACCCGGTACTGCCTGAGTTTCGAGAACCAGTACCTTGAAGTGGATGTTTATCCGTTTTGGGATAAACTCGCTGTTCTCGAAATCGAACTGTCGGATGAAGCCCAGCAAATAGTCATTCCTGACTTCATTCAAGTGATTCGGGAAGTCACAGACGATCTCAGATACTCAAATCGCGCGCTGGCGGAAAGCATACCGGATCTCTGACGAGTATGGAACCGGAGTTATAACAGCGAATGAAATTTGCGAACTTGATTTAGAAAACACATCCCTTGTGGTACTGTCGACTTGCGTAAGCGGGTTAGGCAGGTATGTTTACAGGGAGATAGTGGGTCTTCGCAGCGCATTTAAAGTGGCGGGAGCACACAGCGTTATTATGAGCTTATGGCATGTAGACGATTTTGCATCGGCTGTCTTTATGCATATTTTCTACTCATATTTGCCGGAACACGGAATAATAAAGGCATTGACCTACACGAAGCTGTATGTGAGGGAATTAACGATCGGAACGTTGACCGAAAACGGTTGGTTCTCTGACAGAATTATGGAAAAGACAGAAGATCAACGAAGAAGGATAACTAAGCTATCAAAAAACGACATTGGAAGCAAACCCTTTCACAATGAGTATTATTGGGCCGGTTTTGTTTGCCAGATCAACTGATCCGAAACAGGGCTACTATGAACGCTGATTTTGCTTGCGAAAAAAATCAGCGTTTATTTATATTTAAAGCTGAGAAATCGGCTTTCCTCCGTTCTTATTATCGTGAGGGAAAAAACTCACAAATAAATTTTAGGAGGAACTCAAAAATGAAAAAGGCAATCTCAATCGTTCTCGCGCTCGTAATCACATTCTCTCTGGTACTGGCAACAGGCATCGAGGCTAAAGCGGCGGGACTCAGCTTCGCAAATGCGCAGTTCTACGCGGCGGCAAGGATCAACACAAGGACGTCCCTTTCAGGAGCAATCAATGGGTGGATAGACGCTAATGACGATTGCAGGGTAATTTCGACAGGGCACATGAGCGGCGGTATAGAGTACTGGTTAATCAATTATCCAATTTCGGGTAATGGCCGGAAACAAGCCTACGCTCCGAAATCCGGCGTCATCCCGGGCAGCATGACCCCGTATCAGGCAAGAGTTCGGGCTACTACAACAGTTTACAGAAGAAACGACATGAGAACGACTTTCGGCAGCGTTTGGACAACTGATTCATTCTGGGTTCTTGCCGAGAGCGGCGCCAACATTATGATAGTCTATCCCCTGGACTCAGGCGGCCATAAGATAGGCTGGATTGCAAAGTCTGCGCTGGCGCAAACGACTACAGCCGCCGCGCCAAGCACGACTGTGTCTATGTCAAACGCTCTGTACGGTATCAACATCAGCGGATCGCGCATTACCTGCGGCTTTGACGGGTATGTAAACACCCCGGGACGCCACGAGGGTATAGACTTCTCGTACAGTCTATCCGCGCCGGTATACGCGCTTGTCGGCGGCGTTATAACCAGAGTAACAAGCGGGTCGACAGGCAGCAACGGGCTCTCGACAATAGCCATCTACAACAGCGCTGCTGACAAGACAGTTATTTACCTCCACACGGCGCCGCTGTCTTCGCTGAGTGTTGGGCAGGAGATCCGAAGGGGTCAGCAGATAGCAATAGAGTCTTGGAGGGGGGTGAGCAGTTCTTCAGGCGCCCATACTCATGTCGAGGTCCGGAACGGCTACCAGACAGCAGCGGCGAGAAGTGTAAATGACCCTGTTCTGGACAATCCGAATCCAACATCGTTCTGGAACGCTCAGGGCTATTCGGTGAGGTAGGACGAACAGAAAACGACAGTAAGTAAACAATGCAAAAGCAGTCCAGCATCGAGCCGATAGGTTCGATGCTGGACTGCTTTACCAGCGCTTATTACTCAGGCAATGAACATCACCGCACTTGCAGTGTTTCCGTAATACATTGTGTATCCTTGAAAACTCGAACCCGCTGCAATTACTGTCATTCTGAGCGTTAGCGAAGAATCTTACCCCCGTTATTTCATTAACATCAACTAAAAGATCCTTCGCATCGCCTCCTGCGGATGCGTTGCCTCCTTCGGAGGCATTTCTCAGGATGAAATCCGGAGTTTTCGAGGTTACTCACATTTTAATGGTCGTCATGTTGACCGCTTCAGGACTTACGCACTCTTATGGCGCTGGTTTTTTCACCACCTTCATGCCTATTGAATTTCCTGACGGAAAAAACGCTTTTGATGTCCCTGCATGGCCTGTTTGCTGTCAGGATAATAAGTATTTCTTCCGCAATGAATATATATGCCGTGATTATTACAACCAGCGCATAGATGTTCAGAAAAGACTGCGCTGTTGCTTGCAACTCCTTTAGAATGAAGGACAGGATCGGTATCAAGAACATAAACACCACCAAGACTTTGAAGGTATACGTATGCAGTGAAATAAACTCTTTATATTTAAGCGCCGCAATCAGCGAAGGAACGATGACCTTAAACGATATTCCCACTATGTAAAGCGTCCCTATGAAGCCCCACAATCCCATTGCCGGAATAAAGACTGCTATTGCGACGCCGATCATTAGCAGGTCGGCGATGGAATCAAGCGTTGCGCCAAGCTCGCTTCTTCCGTCTTTGATACGTCTTGCAAGCGGACCGTCGATCATATCGGATACCCCGGCAATAACATACATTAGCATTGTCAACAGGCTGAATGCTTCGCCGAATACTGATGAAAATACTACCCCAACGCACAGCAGCATCCTAAGCAGGCTCAAGCCATTTGGTAAATGTTTCAATTTCATTTTTATATGTCTACCTTCCTATAATACGACATACCGTAGGTTTCATACTCTTCCGTTATCCAGCGTTTCCTGTCCTCTGTGGCTTTGTCGCCTACGGGGCCGTACACGCTTCCCCAGAAACAAAAGCCGCCGCCGGGCGCGAAGCGGTCGATGGTGTCGCGAACAGCCTGCCGCACCGTGTCCTCGGCAACTCCCGGCCAGGCGACAGGGCCGGACGAATCCCAGCAGCCGCAAAGCCCGAGCCTGTTCCCGTACTTCTTCTTGATCCCGTCAAGATCGTTGGACGTCTGCGCCGGATTCCACGCGACGACGCCGCAGTCGAACCAATCCTCAATAAAATCCTCGCACCGGCCGCAATTATGCATGTTAATGGGCAGCCCCGCGTTGATAACAGGCTGCATTTGCGCCTTGTGATAAGGCTTAATAAGATCGCGGTACATGTCGACCGAAACAAACGGATTCAGAGCCGTCGCCGTGTCATCCGTCAGCTCAAAAAAGTCAGGTTTGTAGTATTCAAGGCACTTTTCTGTAATATCGGTGTAAAAATCGCACATGTAATCAAAAAGCGCTTTGACTTCTTCCGGCTCCTCGAACATTGCGCACAGGCCCTCGCTGAAGCCCATGAAAGCCATGAGCTGCTGGAAATACCCGACATGGGTATACTGGACGACCGCCGTCTTGTCGCGGTCGATGTTCTCCATGTCCTTTTTTGCCATTGCCTCCCAGTCGATCCCCGATATATCCGGCGCTTTAACGACGTCGCGCCATTTTGTGATATCGTCAAGGATAAACTTGTTCGGGACGGGCAGCGACGCGCCGCTCGTTTCCTCTGTCGCGACAAACTCGACTCCCCAGATGTCGAATCCTCCTTCGGGAGTTTTGCGCTCATTCATAAAAGCGGGCGCGACTGCCTGCATCGGCGGTGCGTGTTTGGAGTACGGATCCGGAAACACGTAGTACCTCGGCACCCATACGGGATGCTCTCCGCGCATGAACATCATCATATTTTCTTTTCCTGTGATATTTTTCATGACCGCTCCCCTCAATTAATCGGCTTCGGCGTCGTAAAGTTTCCTGCGATACGGCGACCGAACCCGTGCTGCGTGCGGCGCCTGCTATTCGTCCAGTTTCAGTACCGCCATAAACGCTTCCTGCGGGACGGCGACCGAACCGAGGCTGCGCATGCGCTTTTTCCCTTCCTTCTGCTTTTCGAGCAGTTTCTTTTTCCGCGTGATATCGCCGCCGTAACATTTTGCCAGTACGTCCTTGCGCAAGGCTTTGATCGTCTCCCTCGCTATGATCTTGCCGCCGATTGCCGCCTGCACAGGAACCTCGAACAACTGCCTGGGGATGTTTTCCTTGAGCTTTTCCACTATTTTCCTGCCGCGGGCGTACGCTTTATCCTTGTGGACGATGAACGACAGGGCGTCGACTATCTCGCCGTTGAGCAGGATATCGAGCCGGACAAGGTCGGATTTGCGGTAGCCGTGGAAATCATAATCGAGCGAGGCGTAGCCTCTGCTGCGGGATTTCAGAGCGTCGAAGAAATCGTATATGACCTCGTTTAGCGGCAGTTCGTAGCGCAGCTCTACTCGCGAAGAATCGAGATAGACCATTTCCTTGTACTCGCCGCGCCTGTCCTGACAGAGATCCATGATGTTCCCCACATATTCAGGCGGGGAGATGACGGACGCGTTAATAAACGGCTCCTCCGCCAGCTCGATCAGCATGGGGTCGGGGTAGTTGAGCGGATTGTCGACGTTCACGAGCTGCCCGTCTGTTTTCGTTACGCGGTAGATGACGCTGGGCGCGGTCATGATCAGATCGAGCCCGTATTCGCGCTCAAGCCGTTCGCCGACGATCTCCAGATGCAGAAGCCCGAGGAACCCGCAGCGGAAGCCGAAGCCGAGCGCCGCCGAGGACTCCGGCTCATAGGATAAAGCGGCGTCGTTGAGTTTGAGTTTTTCCAGGGCGTCGCGCAGATCGGGGTATTTCGCTCCGTCGGCGGTGTACAGCCCGGAAAAAACCATAGACTGCACTTTTTTATACCCCGGAAGCGGTTCACTGGCGGGATCGTCCGCGCCTGTCACGGTGTCGCCGACGGTGGTGTCGCCTATGTTTTTGATGCTCGCGGTCAGATATCCGACGTCGCCGGCCGACAGGAAATCGCACGGTTCCATTCCTACCGGACGCATGTGGCCGATCTCGACCGCGCGGTATTTAGCGCCCGTCGAAAGCAGTTTTACTTCCATGTCGCGCTCAAGCCGCCCGTCCACTATCCGCAGGAAAACTATTACGCCTTTATAGGCGTCGTACTGGCTGTCGAAAATCAGCGCCCTCAGCGGCGCGCCTGGGTTTCCTTTCGGCGCGGGGATCTCCGACACGATGCGCTCGATCACGTCTTCTATGCCAAGTCCGCGCTTCGCCGATATTTCGGGCGCGTCCTCCGCAGGGATGCCTATGATGTCCTCGATCTCTTTTTTTACCCGCCGCGGGTCGGCAGCGGGCAGATCGATCTTATTGACGACCGGAAGTATCTCGAGGTTGTGATCCAGCGCGAGATACGTATTCGCGAGCGTCTGCGCCTCGACGCCCTGAGCCGCGTCGACGACGAGAATAGCGCCCTCGCAGGCCGCGAGCGAGCGGGACACTTCATAGTTGAAATCGACGTGGCCCGGCGTGTCGATGAGGTTGAGCCTGTAATCCAGGCCGTCGCGCGCAGTATACGACATGCCGACGGCGCGGGCTTTGATCGTTATCCCGCGTTCGCGCTCGAGCTCCATATTGTCGAGTATCTGGTCCTCCATCTCGCGTTCGTCGACGGCGCCGCATTTTTCAAGCAATCTGTCCGCGAGAGTGGATTTTCCGTGGTCGATGTGCGCGATGATTGAAAAATTCCTTATTCTATCCTGATCCATGTTTCACTCTTCGATCAATTATTCCTCAACGGCTGCGAAGCAGGTTGACAAGCTCCGCTTCCGCCATTTTCATTTCCGCGTCCCGCGACGCGTTGTACTGTATTCCCGGGTCTTTAAGCAAGGCCGCGGCGGTTTCCATAGGGACTACGAGAAAACTCACGACGGACGAATAAAGCTCCTCATCTGAACGCTCGTCGAGCGACTTGAAGACGTCCCGGGCCGCGGAAATCAGCCTCGGCGCGCCCTCGCATCCGCTGGGGGTGGGTATGGTCTGCGGCGCGCGTTCGGCGCTGCGCCCAAGCAGATAATCGGCGGTAACGCCGTAATAGTTGCACGCCCTTACCACAAAATCAAGCTTTGGCTCGCGCGCGTCGTTTTCGTAATGCGATAAAAGCGCCTGCGACACGCCCAAGTCTTCAGCCGCTCGTCGCTGGGAGTGCTTTTTCTCGCGCCGGAGTCGGCCGAGCCTTTCGGCAAAAGCTGATTTCATGAAGACCCTCTTTTCCTGATATAGTTGCTTTTTCAATACAGTTCGTATAGTATACCCGTAAAGAACATATTTGTAAACAGGAGCGTATGCATTATGGACACAAAAAAACAGGGAAACATCCAAAGAAAATTTCCGAACCTGTTCAGCCCCCTGAAAGTCGGCGGGCTGACGCTGAAAAACAGGATCATTTCAGCGCCGATGACGTACCCGATCCTTACGTCCGACGGCAGCCTGACGCCGGAAGCCGCCGCGTTTTACGAGCTGCGCGCGAAAGGCGGCGCGGCAGTTGTTACTGTCAGCGAACTGATAGTCGACGGCAAAATGGGGAAGTATTACCCGGTTCAGGTGACGATCGACGCGCCGAACGCCAAGGACAGCCTCGCGTGCGCGGCGCGCGCGGTGCGCAAGCACGGGGCCGTCGCGAGCATGGAGCTGTCGCACGGCGGCTGCTTCGCGCTGACGGACGGGCCGTCTTGGGGGCCATCCGACATATTCGATAACGGCGTTTTGATAACGCGGAAAATGACGAAAGCCATGATAGACTCAACGCTCGAAAACTACGCCAAAGCCGCGTCGCTTTGCCGCGAAGCGGGGTTTGAGATGCTGCTTATCCACGCGGGGCACGGATGGCTGCTCGAGCAATTTCTGTCCCCGTCGATGAACGCCAGAGACGACGAATACGGAGGAAGCCTTGAAAATCGCGCGAGGCTGGCGCTTGAAGTCGTCGACGCCGTGCGTTCCGCCGTGGGGCCGGATTTCCCGCTTGAGTTGCGCATCAGCGCCGAAGAGTATCTTGACGACGGATACTCGTTTGCCGATACTATTGAGTTCTCGAAGCTGGTCGAGGGCAAGATAGACCTGCTGCAGGCGTCCACCGGCTCGCACAAGGGGAGCTTCGACAGGACGCATCCGTCGATGTTTTATGAGCGGGGCGTAAACGCGCATTACGCCGCGGAACTGAAAAAACACGTGGCGGCGCCGGTTTCCACGATCGGCGCGTTAAACGAGCCGCAGATGCTGGAGGATATCATCGCGGGCGGCGGCGCAGACGCCGTCGTTATAGGGCGGGCTCTGCTTGCCGACCCGTACCTTCCGCGCAAAGCGTTCGAGGGGCGCGACGACGAGATCGTCCGATGCTGCCGGTGCTTTACTTGCATGGCGGAGCGGCTCCTGACGGGCCTGCGCATCTGCGCGCTCAACCCGGTGATCGGGCACGAGTATGAGCACAACTACGCGCCGCCGCAGACTTCGCGAAAAAAAGTGCTGATCGCCGGCGGCGGCCCCGGAGGCATGCAGTGCGCGCTGACCGCTGCGGAACGCGGGCACGAAGTCGTCCTGTGCGAGAAGACCGGTTCCCTCGGCGGCGCTCTGAAAGCGGAGCGGGGGATCCCGTTCAAAGCGGATCTCTGTAAATATATAGAAGTCAAGGCTTTGCAAATGGAAAAAGCCGGAATCGACATCAGGCTCAACACCGAAGTGACGCCGGAGCTTGCAGGCGAGCTCGCGCCGGACGCGCTCATTATTGCGGCAGGCTCGCTGCCGCTTATTCCGGATATCCCGGGCATTGAAAACGCCGTAATGGCGGACGATCTGCCGGACGCCGGGGACAGAATCGGGCAGAAGGTCGTCATAATCGGAGGCGGGCTTGTGGGCTGCGAGACTGCCGTCCACCTGGCGCAAACAGGGCGCGGCGTGACGGTCGTTGAGATGAAAGGCGAGCTCTGCGCGGACGCAAACCCGCGCCACAGGCCGCTGCTGCTGGCAGAACTGGAAAAGTCTGTCGTTTGCGTGACAAACACGACCGCCGTACGACTTACGGACGACGGTTTGGTATGCCGGACGGAAAACGGCGAGAAAGAAGACGGCGAGAAAGAAGACGGCGAAATGGTGATCGCGGCGGATACGGTGGTATGCGCGGCGGGACGCGTGCCGGACCGCGCCGCTGTGGCGGCGCTCATGGACTGCGCGCCTTATGTCGACGCGATCGGGGATTGCGTCAAACCTTCGATAATAGCGCAGGCAACATTCCGGGGGCACTTCGCGGCGCTGGACATTTAGGCAGTTTGGAGTTTGGAGTTTGGAGTTTGGAGTTTGGAGTTTGGAGTTTGGAGTGTGGAGTTCGCAACGCGCCGTTCCGGCACAACCGCGCCGTTCCGGCGCGGATACATAACTGATACATTACCGTTATACAGTATGTAATGGTATCAGGAACAATTATCCGCAGGAATCGTCCAAAAAGCCGGTCCGAAAAAAATAGTTTTAATATCAGCAATATAGTGTATAATAGTATGAAAGATTACCCAATATAATGTGTACAAAGTTCGACGCTGATGAAAGGATTGATGCTCTATGAAAATCAAACATTTTATTGCGCTTACGCTGGTTATGGTAATGACTCTGGCGGTATTGCCGGCCGGAACGCCCGCGCTGGCAGACAGGGCGCCTTCCCCCTGGGCGGCCCCTGAGATGAACGCGGCCAACATATCGGGCCTGCTCACGCCGAGCGCCGCGAGGGACTTTCGCAGCCCGCTGACGCGCGACGAGTTCTGCGAGCTTGTCGTTGTGATGGTCGAACTGACGCTGGGACGAGCGCTGCCGGTCCCGCCCAACAATCCGTTCGTCGACGACACAGAGCCTATCAGCATCCACGCTTTAAAAGCGTGGCACTACGGTATCATAACGGGCATGACGCCGACACTGTTTTCTCCCAGGCTAAAAGTAGAGCGCCAGCAGCTTTGCGCGATGATGATCCGCGCCATAAGGGGTCTGGAGGGTGATTTGAACAGGACGCTGCTAAGCCCCGGAATAGCCTCGCTTCCGTACAGAGACGCCGCCCAGATAAGAGACTATGCGATTGAGCCGGTCAGGCTCGCTTACTCGAACGTCATCATGCAGGGCAATGAGCAGAACTATTTTATGCCCGCCAGCGATATCACGTCGCAGGAATGCGTGGCGGTTATCATCCGAAGTTTTAACCGCATAGAAGCCGCGAGAGTTCCCTCCATGTCGACCGCGCAACTGCTCGAACTGGCGTCAGGCCGCGTCCACATCGGGTACGCGTACGGCGATTCCGAATACGGAGTCACCCAAAACATCGCGCTGCCGACGACCAGCACGGGCGGCGCGACAGTCTCATGGCAGAGCAGCAACAACGGGATCATCAGGGCCTCCGGCTCGACAGGGGTCGTTATAGTGGGCAATGCCGCGCAGACAGTAACGCTCACCGCGACGATCCGCATAGGCAGCTCCTCGACCACTAAGTCATTCACGCTTACCACGTCTCCGAACACCGGCGACAGGCTGCTGCTCGAAAACGCGTATAACGAGCTTGATATCCTGTACATTAACGACGGCGACGGCGGCGGGACCGTCACGGGCAGGATCGGGCTTCCGACTACGGTGCAGGGCCTTCCCGTAACATGGCAAACGAGCAACGCCAACATTGTCAACATCGAGGGGATCGTATCAGTACCCAACGGCAGCGAGACCCGATCTGTGAGGCTGACAGCCACGATCAGACTGGGCTCGCAGTCGCGGACGAAGAATTTTGATCTCACCGTCGTAAACCCCTCGTACAGCAGGGGCGTCACGCTGCACGGAGTTCAGCTCGGTATGACGCAGGCGCAGATCACGCAGACCCTTGGCGCGTCGCAAAGCACGATAAATGCCGGAAACAACGAGACCTGGCAGATTTTCCACGCGTCAAACTACTCGAACTTCATCGCGGTCGCCTTCATAAGCGACAGGGCCGCAGCCATATACTCCATGGCGCCGAACGTCGCGAACCAGCTTCGCAACAGGAGCGGAACGGTCATCACGGTCGCGGAGGCGGGCTCGATGGGAGGCGTCGGCGCGGTCTCGTATATCGATCCGGGCAACTCGTCGCAGCAGTACGCGATAATGATATTCGATTCGACGTCCGCCATAGGGGGCGCCCGTTCGCTGAACGCCGACGGGCAGGAGCAGCTGCTGTTCTATCTTGTCAACGCGTTCCGTCAGCGCAACAGCAGATCGATACTTGAATGGTCGGCAAAACTCGGGACGCCGGCGCGCGCGCACAGCAACAACGGCGGGTCCGGCAACCTGCAGCAGCGCGTGACGAGCGGAGGATTTGACAGCGCCCGGTACGCCGGCGGGAACGTTATCCCCGGCAACGGCGACGCGTTTGACGCCTTCGACCAGATTGTCAGCAACTCCACGGGCTCTTCGTCGATGCGCTCGGCGATCCTGCAGCAAAACATCACGTATTTCGGCGCAGGGTTCTCCGGCGGAAACTCCGGTTCGTTCCGGACGTACTTTACATACGCCCTCGGCGATGTAACGGCGATATCAAACGTCACCGCGAGGCAGAACGACGTAAACGTCGCAACGGTCAATGTCAGCACGGGCGCGGCAAACGCGATGACTGTCACGCTGATTATGGCGCCGTCCGGATTCAACGAGTCTATCACAGTCACGTCGTCAAACACTGGTATCATGACAGTCACGGGCTTTACAGCCACGAACAACGGCGGAACAGTCACAGTCACAGGAGTCGCGAACGGCTCCGCAAACATTGTGATAACCGGCAATTGCAGCGGGAAGAGCGTGACAGTTCCGGTCTCGGTCGGAACCGTATTCGCAAGCGCCCTGACTCTGAGTTACTCCGGAACAGGCTCGGCTGTGAATATTTCAACGTCAGCAAACATAAACGCCAATACGAACGCTGCCCAGAACGGCACTAAGATACTGGTCATGGGGACGGGTGAAACCATTACGATCGCGGCGTCGGCGTCGCCCGGCGCGACGGTGGAATGGGCCCGCACAGGCGGGAACGCGGCGACGGTGGCAAGAAGCAACACCAACAACAACGGCGTCGTAACGGCGGGCAATAACGCCGGAACCATCACGCTGACGGCAAGGGTCAGGACAGGCAACAACACATGGATCACGCATACCATAACGGTCTGCGTCGTTTCCGTGCCGGCGATAACGCTGAATCCCACGACGGCGATCGTCAGCGTCGGCAGCGACATAACCGCTTCCGTGAACGTGACGGGTATTCCGAACTCAGGGACGCAGCCGGCGCCTGTATACTCGTGGGCAGCTTCGGGCAACGCTTTGTCGAGGGCGGTTCCGGCGACGGAGACTGCGACGGCGGTGTTTCGCGGCGCGAATCAGGGCACGTCAACGTTGACGTTCACCGCGACATGGTCGGGCTCGAGCTCGTATCTGGGGAGAATCACGAAGCAGATCAGCGTAACCGTGCAGGGCCAGCCGTATGTGGACAGCATTGCGATAACGCCGTCCGGCACGATACGGCTGATACCGGGGCAGCAACTGGCGGTAACGGCCGCGATTACGCCGTCGACGATCACGCAGAACTACACGTTAGTCTGGGAGTCCGGCGACGACTCTATAGTAACGGTAACCGGCGGCAGCTCGAATGGCGCGACTCTGAGGGCGCTCCGGCCGGGCAGCGGCGATATAGTCATGCGGGCGATAGCCAGACACGCCGACGGCATGGAAAGACCGGTCGAATTCAAAGTCAACGTCGGCCCCTATCCGGTCATATCGATAAGCAACCCGGTCGCGACGGTCAATGTCGACAGCGCAATGTTCGCGCTGAACTGTTCGACGACCGGAGCGGCGCCGGACGATTTACCAGCGGCGTACAGGATCGAATGGGTCTATGACGGGACCGGAGCCAGTGTGGGCAACGTTGACGGTATATGGGTTTTCGCGCCGAGTCCGACCGAACCCGGCTCGGGTACTGTGACTGTCAACCTCTATTTCAAGGATCACCTGGGCGCTGAGAGCATAGTGAGCACCGCTCATTTCACGATCACCATAACATAGAGTATATTCTCATTGCTTTTCACGGCCCGGCATGATATAATGTGCGCGTGGGGATGAGAAGTCCGCGCAAACAAGCGAAATCCTCGTATACACGCGAAATCCGCGCAAACAAGCGAAGTCCGCGTAAACACGTGAAATCCTCACGAACGCGAAATCAACGCGAGAACGCGCAGACGCGAAGACGAGTGGCAGAAGGCGTTATTTCGGAAGGGAGATGATCCGGTATGCTGATAGTCTACTTAATTATCACAGCCGCCGTTATTGCGGCGGGAGGGCTCGTAGTCTCCAGAATGAGCGAGCTGCGCGACGACTTCATGAGTTATTACCAGGACTTCAACCGATACATGGATAACCGCGCGCCGTCCGGGAATTACAAATAGCGGCGCAGCTCATCAGGCAAAGAAACGGCCTTCCATTTGTTATGGCGGGCCGTTCTCATCAAAGGACTGATCTTCATGTCGATGCGAATCAAAGCCGCGATTGTGATCGTGCTTATCTTCCTCGCCGTCACAGTAGCGAACTATTTTTCTAGCTGGGCGTTTATCACCCGAAGCATTACGGAAACGATGGAACAGGAGCTGTCGCTGGCTCTTGATATCGCCGACGACGTCATTGCGACGAAAATAGGGCTGCTGAAATCCAATGCGGAAACCGTAGCCGAACGCCTCCTGAGAAGCGGCAGCCCCGGTGAAATGGCGGAAATAATGGCGGCGCAAATGGATGAGTTCGACGAGTTTATTTCGTTTGCGGTTTTCACCGAAGACAGCGTTTACGCGAGTTACGGCACAACATCGGCGTATGGCATATTCATAGGCGAAGTCGAGTATATACAAACCGCGCTTGACGGGGTGAAAATCCTAACGTCGCCGTGTTACAGCGGTATAGCGCGTGATTTTGTCATACACGTATTCGTGCCGATGGAGCCGGATAAGGTTTTGTCGGCGACAGTTCCCGGGATGCTGTTTTCGGACATTCTGTCGAACTACAGGCTGTGGCAGACAGGCAGCATGTTTATTGTGGACGCTGAAGGCACGTTTGTCGCCAACTATCGCTCCGAACTGGTCACGGAGCAGCGCAACTTCATCACCGACGCGCAGACCGATCCCGACATGGCGTCCGCGGGGGATTTTTACCGTAATATGATATCGACCGAAGACGCCGGTTCCGGGAGATATATATATGAGGGGAAGGAACGTCTTTGCGTATATAAATACGTCACAAATTCCCTTGTGGGATGGCGCATGGGCGTCGTGGCCCCGCTGTCGGAAAGCCCCCAGAGCAGCGTCAGAGTCCGCCTGCTCTTCGCGGCCGTTTTCTTTCTGGCGATAGGGGCGCTGATCTCGATTTTTGTATCGCGCATAGCGGTTAAACCCTTCGTTAAGATCGAGACCCAAAACCGGAATCTCGCAGTGATGATGGAGGCGATCGAGCGCCGCGACGAACTTTTGAACACCGGAAACAGCACGGCTGAAGTGCTTTTGTCTGTCGAAGACGTGACAAACATCGAATCTTCACTGATGGCCAGTATGGAGCTGGTGGGTAAAAGCGCGGACGCCGACCGCGTGCAGATATGGCGCAACGAGACCATCGACGGCGTCCTGCATTTCGTGCACACGTATCAGTGGCTCAGCGACGTGGGGAGACAGGAAGAGCCTGTTCCGTACGGCTTGAAGTTCGCGTACGGCGACAAACCCGAATGGGAAGAGATGTTCCTTCGCGGCGAGTGCATAAACGGGCCGGTCTCGGAGCTGCCGCCGGGCGACCGGGCGTTTTTAGCGGAATACGGAATGAAAACGATCGTCATTATCCCGCTTGTGTTACACGATCAGTTCTGGGGGTTTTTCAGCCTCGACGACTGCCGGAACGAACGCACTTTCACGCAGGAAGAGATACGCATACTGCGCTCCGTCAGCCTGATGATGGCCAACGTACTCAACCGCGGCGTGCAGGCGGCGAAGATCCGCGAAGCGAACGAGTACACGGAGCTTTTGATCGAGGCGCTGCCCTTATCCTGTAACCTGTGGGATAAGGAGCTTAATCTTTTTAAGTGCAACGACGGCAGCGTCAGGTTGTTCGAGGTCGAAGACAAATCGGAGTTTATAGAGCATTTTAACGATTTTTCACCTGTACGCCAGCCGGACGGCAGACTTTCTTCCGACAAAATCACCTATGTTCTGCAAAAAGCGATAGACGACGGGATATTCGTCGTCGAGTGGATGCACCAAAAGCGCGACGGAACGCCTATACCGACCGAGGTCACGCTTGTCCGCGTCGCGTATGGCGCCGATTACGTCGTCGCCGCGTATGTACGCGACCTTCGCGAGCAGAAAAGAATGATGGACGAGATCAACGAGATCATGCGGAACCTGAAATCCGCAAACGCGGCAAAGAGCGAATTTCTGGCGAAGATGAGCCACGAGATGCGCACACCGCTCAACGCGATCATCGGCCTGTCCGAACTCGCGCTTGAAGACGAAGCGGTGCGCGAGGAAGCGCGCCTGAACATCGAGAAGGTAAACAACGCGGGAGTGACGCTGCTCAACACTGTTAACGATATACTGGATCTTTCAAAGATAGAAGCGGGCAGACTGGAGCTTGTCCCGGTAAAATATGACATGCCCAGCCTTCTCAACGACGCGATCACTCAAAGCTCCATGTACATTGACGAGAAACCGATCGAATTTATTCTGAACATCAGCGAAGATCTGCCGTCGCAGTTATACGGCGACGACCTGCGCATTAAGCAGATTTTCAATAACCTTCTGTCTAACGCCTTCAAGTATACGACGGAAGGGACCGTGGAGTTCGGCGTAAGATGCAAGCGCGAAGGCGAAGAAAAAGTCTGGCTGACCGCGTGGGTCCGCGATACGGGCGTCGGGATCAAACCCGAAAACCTCGACGCGCTGTTCGAGGAGTTTGTCAAGGTAGACGCGCAGACGCACAGAAACATCATAGGAACCGGGCTCGGGCTTCCTATCACTAAGAAAGTTGCTGAGATGATGGGCGGCGCGGTCGCGGTGGAAAGCGAGTACGGCAAAGGCAGCACGTTTACTGTCAGGCTGCTGCAAACGTTCGCCGGGGAAGCTACGATCGGCAGGGATGTTGTTGAAAACCTGAAAAACTTCAGTTACTCCGACCAGAAGCGCCGTGAGAATTCAAGCATGCTGCGCGTCAAACTACCGTACGCGCGCGTGCTGGTCGTCGACGATACGATAACGAATCTCGACGTCGCGAAAGGCCTGATGAAGCCTTACGAGATGCAGATCGACTGCGTGACCGACGGGCTGCAGGCTATCGAAGCCATGAAAAGCGAGGAGGTCAGTTACAACGCCATTTTCATGGATCACATGATGCCCGGCATGGACGGCATTGAAACGACTCAGCGCATCCGGGAGCTTGGTACGGACTATGCCAGAGATATCCCGATCATCGCCTGCACAGCCAACGCGATAGCCGGCAGCAGCGAAATGTTCCTGGAAAACGGGTTCCAGGCGTTTATTTCCAAGCCAATTGATATCGTCCGCCTTGATGAGATAATAAGGAGATGGGTGCGCGACAGCGAGCAGGAAGAACTGTTCGTTGTCCGGCGTGAGGGCGCGGGAGGGGACGCCGCTCCGGACGACAGGAACGGGCTCCGGCCGCAGACGTCGCAAAGCGGGCCTAATGAGTTTGACCGGCGCATGTTTGAGGGGCTGACGGACGACGTCGATACGGACGAAGGCGTTAAGCGTTTCGGCGGCGACGCGGAGACTTATCTGGAGATACTCCGCTCGTTTGCGGTCAACACCAGGCCGCTTCTCGAAAACATAAGGGACGCGGGCGAAGGCGACCTTACCGGCTATATAATCGTGGTGCACGGGATCAAAGGGGCGTGCCGCGGGATATCAGCCAAGGCTGCGGGAGATATGGCGGAGGCTCTCGAAATGGCGGCGAAGGAAGGCGATCGCGAGTTTCTCGCCGGTAATAATCAAATTTTCATTGAAACTATCGAAAAGCTCATCGTAAGCGTGGAAGGGCTTCCGGAGAGTGTTGTTCCGGAAGGCGGGATGAGCGGGAGACAGCAAAAAAGCAGGCCCGACGAAGAGCTTCTGAAGAAGCTCCTCGCCGCCTGCGGCAGTAACGATATAGGAGCGGCGAACGACGTTATGGACGAGATAGACGAATACGATTACGAGTTTGGCGCCGGGCTCGTCGCCTGGCTGAGAGTAAACATGGACAAAATGAACTATTCCCAAATAGCGGCAAGGCTGTCAACTCTCGTATAACGCCAGGATCCCCTTGTACGCCATGTAGCAATCCAGCTTGGAGACTATCTCATACGGGGCGTGCATGGACAAGACGGGTATGCCCGCGTCGATCGTGGCGATGTTGCGGTTTGCCATGTATTTCGCAATCGTTCCGCCGCCGCCCTGGTCGACTTTCCCGAGTTCGGCCATTTGCCACATTACGCCTTTATCGGCAAACAAGCCGCGTATCATAGCTACGATCTCGGCCGAAGCGTCGCTTGACGTCGCTTTGCCGCGCTGACCTGTGAACTTCATGACGCCGAGTCCGCATCCCAGGTTCGCGCTGTTGAGTTTCTCGCTGACGTCGGCAAAATTCGGGTCGAACGCGTTGCACACGTCGGCCGACAGGCAGAATGAAGCGTTATAACAGTCGCGCAGCCGCGCCCCGGCCGTGCCGCACAGATCTTCCATGAAGTCCTCGAACATGGCCGACTGCATGCCTGAGACGCCTTCCGAACCGATCTCTTCCTTGTCGACCAGAATGCAAACGGAAGTCATCAACGGCTCCGACAAACTCATAACGGCGCGCAGGGCCGCGAAAGCGCAGGAACGGTCGTCGTGCCCGTAGGCGCCGATCATCGAGCGGTCCAAACCCACGTCGCGGGCGTTCATAAGCGGCACCGCTTCGATCTCCGCCGATAAAAAGTCTTCCTCGGTTATCCCGTACTTTTCGTTAAGAAGCGTCATGACATTGAGCTTGACCCGGTCTTTTTCCTTCTCGTCGCCCAGCGGGCGGCTGCCGATAAGAATATTCAGGTTCTCGCCCGTGAACGCTTCGTCAAGCGTTTTTTTAACTTGATCTTTCCCGAGATGGGGCAGAAGATCGGTTATCATGAACACGGGGTCGCTTTCGTCCTCGCCGATCACTATATCGACGGGGCTGCCGTCTTTTCGGATAACAACGCCGTGCAGAGCCAGCGGCTGAGCGACCCACTGGTATTTTTTTATCCCGCCGTAGTAGTGAGTCTTGAAAAACGCCAGATTTGAGTCTTCGTAGAGCGGAACCTGTTTCAAGTCGATCCTCGGAGAATCGATGTGCGCCGCCGCGATGTTGGCGCCGTCCGACAGGGAATTTTTCCCTATCACGGCGAGTATGAGCGCCTTTCCGTCTGTCTGCTTGTAAACCTTTGACCCGGCGGGCAGCGGCAGGCTGCGCTCGTATCGGACGAACCCGTGTTCCTCCGCCAGCCTTATCGCCTCTTTGACCGCTTCGCGTTCGGTTTTTGCGTTGTCGAGGAAGAGTTTATACTCCTCGCAGTAGGCGTACGCGCGGGAGAGTTCATTCTCGTCTATCGTGTCAAAAGCGCTTTTTTTAGTGTAAAAGAGTTCGTCCCTGTCAGGCATTTTTATTCTCCTCTATCAGTTTTGCAAAGAATTCTTTGCAGTATTTCCGGAACTCGTCGGACGCGCCGAACGTGTTTTCGAGTATATAATCGCAGTTTTCCCTGAAGAAACTGTCCGGTTTTTGGGCGTTGACGCGCATTTCCGCCTGCTCGCGCGTGATGCCGTCGCGTTTCATTATCCTGAGTATCCTTGTCTCCGCGGGAGCGACGATCCCGACGACGGCGTCGCATTTTTTGCTCCGCGAACTCTCGATCAGCGCGATAGCGTCAATCGCCGCTATCTTTCCGCCGCCCGCCTCCCATTCGGCGAGCCTGCGCTCGATCTCCGCGCTTATGTATTTATGCGTTATTGCGTTCAGGTCGCGCAGCGCGGACGGGTCCGCAAATACGATATTGCCAAGCAGCGTCCGGTCGATCGCTCCGTCGCGCAAAACTCCCTCGAACCTGTTACCCAGTTCCGCTTTCAGATCCTCGTCGCCGGCCAGCAGATCGTGGTAGAGCGCGTCGCAATCCAATATAAACGCTCCGAAAGCCCGGAGCGCCCGCAGGGCGGACGTCTTCCCGGCGCCGGTCCCGCCTGTTATGCCTATAGTAAACATGATCGAATATCATCCTCCGGCAGCGCGCCTCTGCGCAGGATCCTGAAAGGCTCCGCGGTCAGGTCGATTATCGTGGATTCCTCGCCCAGAGGGCACCTGCCTCCGTCAATAACGCATTCGATTTTCCCGTCAAAAAAATCCAGGACCTCTTCAGCGGTCTTCGGAGCGGGCGACCCGGAAAAATTCGCGGAGGGCGCCGCAAGCGGAACGCCCGTGAGCCGCAGCAGTTCAAGCGCCTTTTTGTGTCCGGGGCTGCGCACGCCGACCGTATCTCCGCCGGCCGTGACGATATCCGGCAAACTGCCGCCGCGAGGCAGTATTAGCGTCAAAGGTCCCGGCCAGAACGCGTCCGCGAGAAGCCGGGCTTCCTTCGGGACAGCGCCGCAAAAGGCCGACGCTGCTTCAATATCCGGCACGAGCAGTATCAGCGCCTTTAGGGCGGGCCTGTTTTTGACTTCATATATTTCTGCGACAGCGTCGGCGTTCAGCCCGTTGCACGCCAGCCCGTAGATGGTGTCTGTCGGCACGGCTACGAGCCCGCCGCGCAAAATGACCTCCGCGGCGTAGGACAGGTCGTCCGACTTGAGTATAACTGTTTTCATGTAGAATTTATTTTCTGCCGCATTCCTCAACGGATTGCGGCTCCCGGGCCGCAATGACGCAAGGAGATATCATGCTTCCGTCGCTTTCAGGCTCAGTCCGCTTCCGAAAAGGTCTTCAGCTTCTCCGCCTGATCGGCTATCACGAGCGCGTCGATCACCTCGTCCAGCGCGCCGTTCAAGATCTGCTCGATCTTGTACAGAGTCAAACTTATGCGATGGTCGGTCACGCGGCCCTGCGGATAGTTATACGTCCGTATGCGCTCGGAGCGGTCGCCGGTCCCGACCTGGCTTTTTCGCTCCGCCGCGACCTGCTCGGCCTGACGCCTGCGCTCCTCCTCGTACAGCCTGGAAGCAAGGATCTTCATGGCGCGTTCCCGGTTCTTATGCTGGCTGCGTTCGTCCTGACACTCGACGACCGTTCCTGTCGGCAAGTGAGTTATGCGGATAGCCGAGTCCGTTTTATTGACGTGCTGGCCGCCCGCCCCGCTGCTGCGGAACGTGTCGATCTGCAGATCGGCGGGGGTGATGTGATAGTCGACTTCCTCGATTTCCGGCAGCACCGCGACCGTGACGGGGCTCGTGTGGGTGGGGCCCCAGGGTTCCGCTTTCCGGACGCGC
>Ga0082212_10003618_pt1 | contig 21832 bp, 15 predicted proteins | sample TergutNt197P3_FD_71548 | JGI IMG/M metagenome (GOLD analysis project Ga0082212, IMG submission 71548) | Neocapritermes taracua P3 segment gut microbial communities from Petit-Saut dam, French Guiana - Nt197 P3 | ecosystem: Host-associated > Arthropoda: Insects > Digestive system > Gut ...
CGCTGCACTTTTCTGTGGGGCTCTTTCCGTGAACGCGCTGTTTTGGACAGCAGCCCTCGTTCTTTCTCCGTGACGGCTAATGGGGGGCGCTTGGATTTTGTTGGCATCTACCTACTTTACGTGTCTGCTCCCCGTTTGTCAATAATATGTTACTAAATTAATGAAACGATGTACTAGTTTGCCCTGCCTTAAGATATTTTATTTCCGACATCTGCCTGCATCCCACGCGCCCATGAACAGGAAAAGCAGCCCTACAACAAGGCTATATGATGCAAGGGCTGTTTTTGGGGTGGGCGGAGGCGGTGGAAACAAAATATGGTCTGGAATATTTTGCCATGTTTTCATTGTTCTTCCATCTGGAAGCCTGATAATGTCTGGTTCTTCCTGAAACAGCTTCCCCACTTGATCTGCATTTTTGTCTGCATCAACCGAAACAAGCACCTGTTCAACACACATGATGGGTGTCAACCATGGAATGAAGTCTCTTTTCCATGGCTCATCAACCGTCTGGCTAGTTAGCATAATAGATAAAAGCACGCCAACAATGCCGAAAACCACCGGCACTGCAATGCTGTTGATACGATTTGATATCCACAGATAAATGGACATTAGCGGGAGGCCACCCAGCCACAGCCACCCTAAGAGCAATGCTATGGTCTCACCATGGAATTTATATCTGACTATGGGGGCAGCAAACGCCATAAAACTTTGCTCCACCCACAGCAAAAACCAAACAAAAACCAACGACATAAGGCTCAAAACCACGACCGTAAACGCCTTGATCAAATAAATGCGGGTCTGAGAAACTGGCATGACCCCCAGATGGTTCCACATCTTGTTTCGGTGCTCAACCCTGAAAATTAGCGCAGGGACTATGGCAAGAAACATCGGATAAAAATAACGGCCCCAAAGTGCTCCAGACGATTGAATCTGGATGACATCTACAAGTTGCATCAATTCTTCGGAAACAGCGTTAATCCCCAATAGCATGTACTGGAATACAAAAAAATCCATGGCAATAAAAAGCAGTGGCAAAATCCATATTGCGCGAAAGTGTGAAGAACCGCGCAATTTTGTCCATTCGGCATTTAATGTGCGTAAGGTGTCATACATTTAATTTTTCTCCAGGCTTTTGGCAAAAGCATGTTTAGAAAAATCCACCGAGCCTATAAAAATGAAACCTATTGTCACTGCAGCCGCACCATAGCAGTAATTCCATGGGAGTTTATTCCATCTCTCAAAAACAGTGACGAAATGACATGTCAGTCCCCAGGGTAACAACTGGACGGACTTTGTGATCCCAATCAATTTCATGGCTCCCCAACTGCCCGCTAAAGCTATACCCAGTCCAAATGCCGGGGCACTGAATCTAAATGAAAACCATGTTTGAAACGCAACTAATGGAATAGAGGCAATCAAAGAAAAGAAGAAATAATTAAACAACAGGCCAACATCCAGCGTTCCCATCGGCAGTGCTTCATTCAGTTTCAGAATTACACCCCCTATCGGCATCAAAATGAACAACACTATGAGCGAACCCCAAAACAGCAGATAGTTATTGAGTAACTTAGCTAAATACAGGCTAACTCTGGGGACAGGCTGATGAAGCAAATGCCTCCATGCATTGGCATCCCTATCCTGCTCCCATGACATTTCTGTAACCACGGCGGCTACGACCGGCAATACAATTAAGTTCCATGCAGTAAAGTTTAAGTCAAGCCAAAATCTGTAGCCTGGCCGAAAACGGGTTACCACGGCATCAGAAAACCAAAAAAGTACAAGAATAAATCCCGCTGTGCAGACAGGGGACAGCAGAGATATTAGCATCGGCCAACTCTTTCGGAGTTTTACCAGTTCTGCCCGGGCATTAGAAATTAAATACTTCATGCCCCCTCCAACAGAGATAGGAAACGGGCTTCTAAATTCTTTTGCAGCGGTGTAATTTCATATACAAGCACTCCGTTATGCACAAGTATATTATTTGCAGCAGGTATCTCTTCATGGGGTATAGCAGCCACGATTTTTGCTGATTCGATTCTTGCCGCAATACCTGATTTTGTAAGCAATTCACATGCAGTCTCTGGATTACCAACCTTGAACATCACTTCAGAATCCTCATGGGTGGTTAGTCCATCTATTGGCCCCTGATAGCGGAGTTTACCTTGGTGTATGACTACCAGATCTGAAGCGACTTGCTCAACCTCAGCCAGGATGTGGCTGGATAAAAAGACGGTAATCCCCTCCTTTACCGGCAATTCGCGTATCAGTTCGCGCATTTCCAAAATCCCGGATGGATCAAGTCCATTTAGCGGCTCATCCAGAATCAGTAGGCGTGGCTCCCCAATGAGGGCCAATGCCATACCCAAGCGCTGCTTCATGCCAAGAGAATATGTCCTGACTGGTCGTCTGGCATCCTGCGTGAGGCCCACCAAAGCCAAGACATGGTCAGATTCCGATTTTGGCAAGTCTCTCATTAAGCGTGTTATTTCAAGATTTTCTATGCCATTCAAGTGATCGTAAAGAGACGGCGACTCCACAAGGGCACCTATTTGTTTGAGACCTCTGACGTCCCCTGGGGGGAAACCCAGCACCTCGCAACTGCCGGAGTCAAGCCTTAATAGACCCAGCAGTAATGATATCGTGGTGGTTTTGCCCGCCCCATTAGGCCCCAGAAAGGCAGTTATTCGGCTCGTGCCGACATTAAGCCCCAAGCCATCAACGACAGTCCTGTTGCCGTACCTTTTTGTCATTTCGGCTGAGCAAATCGCATAATCCACGGCAATCTCCTGTAATACTTTATTCCGATTCCAATCCAAAAATGCATCCTACAATTATACCAATGAACCGAAAATTGCCCAACACCCGACCAATTAGACTTAGCCACCACAGACGCGGCACTGACGCTCAACAAAGGACTGATAAGTCAAAACAAGCGTTACCAGTAGGCTTTCGACCCTTTGAAACCTTTGAGGCCACCTTTATTGGAATGTCCAATGGGCCTGGTGGGTTCATCAGGCCCATTGGACTCCAAAAAGCTGATGCAGCAGACATGTTCGTGGACTGGAGAGACGCAAAAGGGGCAATAAATGGTGACAAAGTATGTGCAGAATTAATCAACTCAGGTTTTGACGACCGTTTGAGGGGAAGGATCATCAGGGTCATCTCAAGAACGGATGTCCCCATACCAGCAACACTCCAGAAGCAACCCTGGGGTTGGCGTGCCCTGCCGCTGACTCCAAAGATGCAGCAAATTATATCTGTCCCCCCTACCAAGATGGCGACAGAAGGCGAATATGTAACTGTCCTCCTCGACCCCGATCCTTCACTGGCCCAATTAAAAGGTACAGTGGCAGCCCGCCTGGGCAAGCCCACAGACTTAAAGATCGAAAATAAACTGACGGCTGCTATGTTCCACATCCGCACAGAGTTCTCAAACGCCGTCCTGGATGAATTGGCACCTTTCTCTACTCAAATACCCAAAGAATGGATGAGTGGCAGAGAAGACCTGCGAGATATCCTCACCGTCACCATTGACCCTCCCACAGCAAGAGACTATGACGATGCCATCAGTTTGGAAGAGCTCCCCCAGGAAGAAGGGAGGGGAGGATGGGTACTCGGAGTCCACATCGCAGACGTTAGCCATTATGTGGCTGAAAATGGTGCCCTAGATCAGGAGGCTCAGCTAAGAGGGACTTCTATATATTTTCCAGATGAGTGCATACCAATGCTGCCAGATCGCCTGTCCAGCGAGTTATGCTCCCTTCTGGAAGGTGCAGACCGCCTGACCATAACAGCCTGGATGACTATTTCGCCAGAGATGGAATTAATAGAAACACGCCTAGCCGAAAGTGTGATCAAGAGTCGCAGACGCTTGACCTATGACCATGTAAAAGAAGCATGTCTCAACCTTGATGCAAGGATGAGACATGAGTTGGGGGAAGATATATGCCACATGCTCGACAAGGCATTCGTACTGTCCCGCCGCCTGACTGAACAACGCATGGGGCGGGGGGCACTAAACCTGGACACTGAGGAAACCGAGTTCATCTTTGATAGTGGGTGTCCCATAGATGCTAAGCGGTATGAGCGGCATGAGGCCCACAGGATGATTGAAGAGTTCATGCTCCTCGCCAACGAAGCCGTAGCCAGATATTTCTGCAGTCGCAAATGCCCCACCATATTCAGAGTCCATGAAGAGCCTGACCCGCTAAAGCTGGAGGTTTTCAAAAAATTGGCACTCTCACTCAGTCTGATGAGACCAGATGACCAACCGACACCAGAATTATTGAATGCTCTTTTAAAAAAAATCCATGGAGGCCCACTGGAAACATTACTCAACACCATGTTGCTACGGAGCCTCAAGAGGGCTGAATATCGCGCCGAAAATATTGGCCATTCAGGATTGGCCCTGGATGACTACCTGCACTTCACAAGCCCTATCAGGCGTTACCCCGATCTGGTAGTCCATCGGCTACTTAAGAAACTACTTGTAAATGAGAAACCCTCTTTGGGCTTGCAGAGCCATCTCGCGATACTCGCCAAGCGCGCATCCGAATGTGAACAACTTGCTACCGAAGCAGAGAGGGAAAATGACTGCTGGAAGACCTGCCTGTTGATGAAACCAAAGATAGGCGAAAAATTTAGTGGGATTATCCTTGGCTTTTCCGCCAAGGTAGCATTCGTCCGTTTGGATCACCCATTCGTAGAAGTGGGTGTGCCGCTGATGGCACTAGGGGGCGAATTTTTTGTAGATGAATACCGAACAAAGGCAACTGGCATAGGAGGCCAGATAGAACTACACATTGGCTGCAAAGTCATGGTTGAAATAACATCTGTTGATGAACAATTACACCGAGTTTCGGCCTGGATACTGGACGCAGACGCACGAGGCCCCAACGGAAAAAATATTACCTTCGCTCCCACGCTGGTAGGGCCAACATCGGTGCGGGAGGGCGACTTTGTCGAGGCTCACAGAGAAAGGTCAAGGTCGCGAGCCCCAGCGAGAGCCAAATCTGCAGGAAGACGTTTCAAAAGCAGCACTGCCAAAGACACCAAAAGAAGGGCCACACAGCCCAAAGGCAGTGTGCGGCGCTGTCGCCGAGGATAATTTGCTGTTTTCTGGATTCCTCTTGAATCAATGTTCAAAATTCTAAGTTCTAGTACATTGTAACGCTTTAGATGCTTGCTTAACGGCGTAGCAAGTCCGCCTTGCAAGCATCTAGCGGTCGTGAACTCTCGGAATCCTTCGCTACGCTCAGGATGTCCGAGGCCCCCACGCCAACCACAATAAATTTGGCGGACTTGGAGACACGCTAGCCGGTTCTTTTCCAGCTTCACCTTCGTCCTGCGAGCAAATCCCGCCCCTAGTGCAATGCAACATTTAAGTGTTACATTGCACTAGGTTCTAATACAAATTGGAAGGGCTATGGTCGAAAAAGTTCAAAAACAATCAAACAACTTTTTATCCACATCCGTGTCAGCATTCCTGTTGGAGCAGAATGCGCGGGGTGTTTCGCCGCACACACTGCGGGCACAACGTTCTGACCTGGAAAAACTAGTGGTTCATGCAGAGCAAGAAAAATGGGATGGATGGGAAGTCAGGCCCAGGGATGTTCAGCGTTTCGGGCTGGAATTGGGTGAACGAGGCCTGGACCCCGCAAGCCGCGCACGGATATTATCTACAACAAGAGTTTTTTATAGATGGATGTTTGAGACTGGCCGAATACAGAAAAACCCATCATCTGGCCTCAGAAATCCAAAACAACCCAAGCGATTACCAAAGGTATTAACAGAAGGAGAGATCTGGAATTTTCTGGAGTCTGTCACTCCAGTGGACTTTGTGACATCACGCTTCCGTTGCATCCTCGAACTGTTGTATGCCTGTGGTCTGCGCGTTTCTGAGTTAACAGGGTTAGACATTCAGGACATCGTTGTTGACTCCCTGGTCATTAATATCCAAAAAGGTAAAGGTGATAAAGGACGCAATGTGCCATTTCATTCAGAAGCCGCCAAAATTTTTCTGACCTATATGGAATTTCGTTCTGCATTCCTTGCATCGGCCAATCTGCCAAGTATAGAAGCAGTATTCATCAACCAGAGAGGCAAAAGACTCACTCCCACCAGCGTCCGAAATTTTTTGGCCAAATCGTTGGAACAAGCATCGCTGAGAGCGAAAATTAGTCCCCACGCATTCAGGCACTCATTTGCCACACACCTTCTGACTCGTGGTATGGACTTAAGGGCAATTCAAGAACTCCTGGGGCATTCAAGTCTCAACACTACACAGAGATATACACACTTAAATATGGAGCAATTAGCCAAAACCTATGAATCCGCCCATCCCCGGGCAAAAAGAAAAGATTAGCCCGACTTTGACAACTCGTGTTGTTAAGAGTGAAGAGTGAAGCCTCCACCCGCTAAAGCAGGTGGCTTCATTTGACGGCTAAAGCCGACGGTTGCGGCCACGGGCCGCTGCGTCATTACAGCAACACCAGCCTTCATGGCTCGCCCTCTACCTTGAAATCGGCATCTTCTGCACCCTGTCCTTCTATGTAGGCTTTTATCGCTTCGTCCGTCACATTCCCGCTACTGCAACAAAAATATCCCCGCGCCCACATATGCCTGCCCCAGAACTGCCGCTTCAGCGACTCGAAGCTGTGCATCAGCTTATACGAACTCTTCCCTTTCAACCTCTGCACCAGTCTACTTATCGCCACTGCCGGGGGGATGGACACGAACAGGTGCACGTGGTCTTTCGATATGTGCCCCTTGATTATTTCCACCAACTCGGACTGGCATATCTCCCTCAACACGTCCCTCGCCCTGCACCCCACGTCCCCCGCCAGGACTGGCTTCCTGTACTTCGTTGTCCACACCAGGTGCACATGGATGCTGAACACGCTGTGGCTGCCATGGCGATACTCTGTCATACCCTCACTATAAACCCAATGGCGCTAAAGCTGCCAGCTAAAGCTGGGGGCTTCAATCCCCCCAAAGCGTGACAGTGAATTTCAAGAAATTTTCGCTGTCTTGTTGGCAGAATTGGCGGAGCGTGTCAACAATTGTGAGACACAGTTGTTGACAGTTGTTGAAAGAATTAGTGTAGATTTTTCGTTCATCTCCGTCAAGCACCTTGTTGGAGAAACTGAGGGGGATCAGGGTCTGGCTTTGGCAAACCTTACTCAAAGATCATGAATGTATGTTGTTTTATACCCCAATTCATTTACCAAATGAACGGGATGAAAGAGAGTTTGTCGAAAAACTTATCAATTGCAGTCATAGGGGCGGGGTGCCAGATCGCCAAAATAACATCTTCAAAGACGAGATGCGGATGGGGATGCTGAAAGGGGAAAACCTAGCCCAGATGAAAAACCGTATCTACCGAGAGCTAATAGACTTCAGCCAGCCAGTCACCAAACCCCTGATGAAAACAGCCCAGAGAAACGCCGAGGCATTAGTTCGCACATCAACCCTCACGGTACACTTAGACGTGTACAGCGCAAATTTGGACGTATTGGACGGAGTTCAATGGCTATCAACTCTGGACAGTCGCACAACCGAGCAGCGCCGCGCCCGTGACGGATTAATGTGGTCATTGCCGGATTACCAGCCCAAAGGCCACAATATCCCATTCCCAAGGCCTTCCCCGCACTGGAACTGCCGCTCGGTCATTATCCCCGTCACCAAGTCATGGGAAGAGCTTGCAAAAGAAGCCGGAGGTGATACAGAGTTAGCTAAACAGCTTGACGGCATACCAGAGGGCCAACGTGCATCCATCGGAGGGCCGGTAGATGCAGGGATGGCGTATCAGGACTGGTTTGGGGAGCAGACGAGGGAAAGGCAGTTGGAGATATTGGGGCCAGAACTGTTCGGCAAGCATGAGCAAGGCAAACTGACGAAAGAACTTGAGTCGAGCCGTGTTTTTACTCACTTAGACCCCAAGGACTATGTAACAATTATGGATATGGAGAAACTGGAACACTGGGCAAAAAAAATGAAAGAGTACTATGATGCGCTCAGAGAAAAATACAAAGACAACATCATGGCAATCCGCAAAGAAATGCCGAAGTCAAGCATCCTCATCCACGGTTTGCCACCACAGGCCCAGGAGATGCTTGGCACCAAAGCTGAATCAATGCTTTTCAGTGCAGATAGTTTTGCAAAGCAGTTATACAAACATCCAGAATTGGCGGTGACTGAATATCAAAACGTGTTTAGCAAAATTCGAGACAGCAAAGAGTTATATCCAAGCAAGTCGCTACACATTATTTTGATTGCCAGAAACAAAGGAGATTTTTACAGGATTGTTATAAAAACAACAGAAAGCAGAATAGAAAATTACATACTCAGTTTGCATCAGATAAAGCCATAAATGGAACCTGTGGAAAGACAAAAGGCTACCTCTCGGTAGCCTGATAATCAAGTGTGCATGTGGGCCAACCACTCACCCACGTTTTCCACTTACGAGTTCCCCTGCGGGTTCCCTGGTTGCGGTAGGTTGGATATCACCGCTTACTTCTACACACTGCACTATTAAATATCGGCCATTTTTTTTATTTTCGCAATAGGAAATTTATGCCCAATTAGCGTGTGTGCAGGTGGGGCCTGGAATAAACCCCACAATGCGCACTTACGGTTTCCCCGGCTACGGCATCCAGATTTTCACCGTGTCACTGCACACAACCTAATTATCGGTCATTTTCCCCAAACCGCAACAGGAAATTTCATTTAGCTGCAAACTACGTGGCTCAAGAAATGTCCACATAACTATCTGATAACATTCAATTTGTTTATTTTGACGCAAAATAATGTCCATTCAGATGTCCTCAAACAGTGGCACCTGCACCGACCCATCTCTATTACTCACACCCTGTGCATCCCTTGTCCTCTCAACAAGCCTTCGTCTCTCCAAATATCGTCTTATACCGGCATATATAACAGACCGCCCAAGCCCGTGACTTTGGGGCGGTAAGGAGCCTGCTGAAAATAGCCTAGAAAAACCAGTCTGACGCAGGGGAAGCGGCAGATCGTCGGCTTTGCCGTGTGCAAAATGGGGCACCCGCGCTGCTGACGGGGTATTCAGGGAAAAATCTGATCGAAAAAGGCCAGCCCTGCCCAAAATGCCCGGAAAAATGCTACAGTGCAATTGGCTCATCCTGGCATAGCAGTTGAGCTGCAAATAGTTAAGCTGTTATAGTAATAGCTCAGTTTGGGGGAAATATGCGTAGGATTTACATTTTTGTGATGGCTTCACTTCTTTCGGCTGTGTGGTCTGTTAAAGCCCAGGACATCATTCCTGCACCGCAAAAAATCCAAAGAAGAGATGGTTACTACGAATTGATCCAGTCTGTATCCATCAGAGCCGCAAGGGGTACTGAAGCATTGGCCGAACAGTTGCGGGATTATCTGCGCCCAGCCACTGGTTTTTTGCTTTCTGTCGGTTCTAAAGGTGCAATCCGGCTTGCCCTAGACCCATCGCTAAAGGGCCTGGGCGAAGAAGGGTACACTCTTGTGACCAGCAGCACAGGTATTGAAATCAAGGCATTCAAGGAGGCCGGGATATTTTATGGTATTCAGACCTTGAGACAGTTGCTGCCACCGGAGATATTCCGATCATCCAGAGTTGAAGGTGTGAAATGGATCGTCCCATTTGTGGCAATTGAAGATAGCCCCAGATTTAGTTGGCGAGGCAGCCATGTTGACGAATGCCGCCATTTTATGGGCAAAGATGCTATTAAAAAGCATCTGGATCTCCTGGCCCTTCATAAAATCAATACCTTTCATTGGCACCTGACGGATGACCAGGGCTGGCGAATTGAGATAAAAAAATATCCGAAGCTGACTGAAGTCGGGGCATGGCGCGACACTACGATGATCCCGCCCTATCGAAGCAGGGTCGAGCAACGCCGATATGATGGGATACCCCACGGCGGCTTCCACACCCAGGAGGACATAAAGGAAATAGTCAATTATGCTGCTGCTCGATTCATAAATATTGTCCCTGAGATTGAGATGCCAGGCCATGCAAGGGCGGCTCTGGCTGCATATCCGCATTTGGGCAATTTTCCAGACCAAAATGTTACAGTCGCCCCACTCTGGGGAGTATTCAGGGAGGTCTTTGGCGTTGGGGACGAAACCATACAGTTTTTCAAAGATGTATTGGACGAAGTGCTAACCCTCTTTCCGTCCGTATTTATACACGTGGGTGGAGACGAATGTCCAAAATATGAGTGGGCGAGGAGCGAGAGCGCACTTGCGAGGATGAAGCAGGTAGGGCTTGTACCTGCCAGTACGACCCAGAAGGATCTGCTGAATTACGTGGACGAAAATGGAAAAAGTATTGAGCATCCGGCCCTGCATGGATTACAGAGCTGGTTTGTAAAGCAGTTTGATTCTTATCTGGCTTCTAAAGGTCGCCGCCTAATAGGATGGGATGAGATATTAGAGGGCGGATTGGCTCCAGGGGCCACTGTGATGAGCTGGAGGGGCGAAACAGGGGGTATCGCCGCAGCAAATGCTGGACATGACGTGGTTATGGCTTCCAATGGCTACCTATACTTTGACTACTATCAGCAAAGACAAGGCACTCCAGATTTTCGTGAGCCGTGGAGCATTGGCGGCTTTATTTCTCTGGAGAAGGCATATAGCTTTGAACCTATCCCGAATGAAATCGCACCCGATAAGGCAAAACATGTTCTGGGTGCCCAGGCACAATTATGGACCGAATATATCACTACCCCTAGACGGCTCGAATATATGGCATGGCCCAGGCTGTCTGCTCTTTCAGAAGTTGTATGGAGCCCCGCTACAGCCAAGGATTTTCAGGGCTTTGAGACAAGGCTCAAGGGCCATTTGCTACGCCTGGATGCCATCGGCGTTAATTATCGTCCCCTTGATGGCCCAGCGTGGACTTTTCCCGAATTTCGTTGAAATTTTATTGCCAATTTAATTATGCCCTCAACTTTTATGCTGATTTTCAGTCTGTTTTATGTATGAATTGTATAGTGTTGGTTCAGTAATCCAACTAAACTGAGTTTTGACGCTTTACGTAACCGCCTTGTCAGCTTAAACCAGCTACCGGTTCTTTGTTTTTAGGAGAAAAGATGTTTCCGACCCGCTTTTTACCCACGCTTGCCCTTTGCCTGTGTGTTCTTAGTCCCGAAGCGAATGCCCAAAATGCTCAAGGCACAAAGAAGGTCAGGCTTTCATTGCATGATGCCCTGGAAGCGGCATTGGAAAACAATCTTTCTATAGAAATCCAACGTAACTCATGGCGCGGCACTCGAGAAGCGGGAACGTTGAGTGCAGAATCTGCTTTTGATTGGAATCTCAGTATGACTGGTGCTGGCAGTTGGTCAAAGTCTGGATCATCCACTATAACTAACCAACTAATTGAAGGGGATTACATTGCCGGCCAGCAGGATACCACTTCTTTTTCAAACAGTCGCAACATATCTGCTTCAATTTCCAAACCATTTACATGGGGTGGTCAGGCACAGTTCTCATATTCCCCAAGGTACTCAGGATCGAGTTCTGAAACCAGTTTTACACTAATTGAGGATCCCTTTACAGTATACCCAGGCAGGAAATCCAGTAACCTCAGGCCATACTCTGGAGGCATGAGTTTTAGCTACAGTCAATCACTGTTACGGGGTTTTGGTACCAAGGTCACTACGTCTCAACTCGTTATTGCTCGGCGTGGGTTGATGAATGCCGATGCAAATTTCCGAAATGCAGTACAGACTCAGGTTGCAAATGTCGAAAGAGTCTATTGGGATTTGGTTAATGCACAATTAAATCTGGTTAATGTGCGGCAGTCCATGGAAATTGCAAAACAGCAATTGTCAGAAAATGAAATACGAGTCAGGGCTGGTGCTCTGGCTCCCATCGAGATTACCAGTTCGGAAGCCAGGGTTGCCCAGGTAGAAGTCCAAATCATCAGGGCTGAAGCAGCATTGCTAAACGCAACAGATACTTTTTTTCGAGTCGTCTATTCAACTACAGACCATCCAGAAGAAATTGAGCTTACTGACGCTCCGGTTGTAATTACAATTAACCTCAGTGAGAGTGATGCAATTGATACTGCTCTGAAAAACAGGACTGAGCTAGTAACCAGGCGCAACGACCTTGAAAATGCAAAATTGTCAGAAGAAGTTGCAAAGTCCAATCTAAAGCCTACCTTGGATGCCTCCTTGAATTACAATGGGTCTGCTATGTCAGCGGCAGAATATAGCCCCATCAACAGTGATCTGTTTGCCTTTCGTTTTCCTGGCTTCAGCCTTAACCTGACATTCAGGATGCCCATCCAGAATAAGAGCGCCAAGGCATCAAACATAAATGCCAGAGCCAATCGCCGTGGTGCAGAGCTGTCCCTTAAGGATCAGGAGTTAGCAATAACCCTTGAAGTAAAGACGGCATTCCGTAACCTGCAAACAGCTGAAAAGAGCATTGTTGCCACTGAAAAGAGCCGCATATTGGCGCAGGCCAATTATGATGCAGAGCAGATGCGCTTTGCTAGCGGCCTTTCGACAAACTTCGTTGTTTTACAACGCCAAAGCGACCTGGATAATGCCAAAACTGCTGAGCTGGAGGCAAAGACGAGCTACGCCAACTCGCAGACTTCGCTACAGCAGGCCATGGGTACCCTGTTGGAGCATAGAAATATCAGGGTCCAATAAGTTTGATGCCCATCAGCGACATCCGAGCAAAAATGTAAGCGCAAACTTCCGCATCTGTGAGGCTCCGGTGCGCTCTTTGATTGCTGTAATCAAAGTGGCTTGCCACAGCTCCTAGTTTTCTGCTTGACAATGGCAATGCTTTGGCCATTGTTAAGGTGCATAAAAATTTGGGTAAAATGCAGATAATACCATGCTTTCTAAGGTCATTTTCCAGCATGCCCCTGTCAAATCTGGCGTTGTGGGCTACGAAGTATTGGGGCGACTTTGTGCCTGTCCAATGGAGAAAACTCTTAAAGACATCTATTGGTGGCTGCCCATGCCTTACCAAAATTTTGTCAGTTATGCCGTGAACCTTGGTTGCCCATGGTGAAATCCGCGCCATGGGGCCTGGATAGATCAATTTGCAAAAATAATCCAGCTCCACATCCATAGCCTCAGAAGTGGCAGGGCCAACTGAGATCGCACCCAGTTCAATAATGTCAGCGTCCCTGAAGCCGCTGGTTTCTGTGTCAATAAAGATCAGCGTCCCCCGTGTTGGGTTTTCAGCATAGTACTGGTTAAAGCAGGGTTTTAACCGTTGGCAAATGCCCGGCCAGAGGGTGTGCGCGTCAATTAGAGCCACTGGGGTTTTCTTCCAGTGCCCTTAACCAGGCTTCGTCCCTTACCGAAATACCCAGTTCAACGGCCTTTTTCAGCTTGCTTCCGGCTTTTTCCCCAGCTACCAGCACGGTGGTATTGCGGGATACAGTGTTAGTCACCTTTGCGCCAAGTTTTTTTAACAAATTTTCTGCATCCTCGCGGGAAAGCGTGGTCAATGTCCCTGTAACGACTGCCGTTTGCCCCGATAAGGGTAATCCAGATGACATTTTTGGGACTGGTCTCTCGGGTGCGATGCCGAGGGCGGCCAGATGAGTTGGTAGGTCTGGGTGCTTATGAATAAAGTTTTTAAGTGCCTGCACTATTTTTGAACCTACCTCCTCAACTGAAAGCAAAGCGGATTCGTCTGCTTTCCAGACATTATCAATGCTTCCAAATGCATAGGCGAGATTCTCAGCAGTTTTTGCACCTACCATTGGGATTCCAAGAGCATGTATCCATCGCCAGAGTGGTTTTGTCGTTGCCTCCAGTAGTTCTTGTATGACATTTTGGGCACTTTTTTCTGCCATCCGCTCCATTGCTGCAAAATAGGTGACACCTCTATCTGTATGTTGAAGGATACTGAAGATATCCCACGGGTGACTAAACTTTTTTGATGCAATGATCTGGTCTATCAACGCATCTCCGATTCCATCAATTTCCAGTGCATTTTTTGAGCAGAAGTGTCGCATCCTTGCTTGAAACTTGGCTGGACATGTGTTGTTAAGGCAACGGATGGCAACTTCGTCCTCTATGTCCTTTCCCACTGGGCTGGAGCAGACTGGACAAATTGTTGGAATTTCCGGGGTAGAATTTTCATCTGGTACAGAACCTGGTACGACTGAAACCACCTTAGGTATTACGTCTCCGCCTTTTTCTATGAACACATTACATCCAATGGACAGACCAAGGCGCGCTATCTCGTCAACATTATGCAGCGTTGCCCGCTTCACTGTTGAGCCAGCAAGTTCAACTGGTTCAAGCTCGGCAACGGGGGTGAGTCTACCGGAGCGGCCAACCTGCCAAGTTATGTCCAAAAGGGTTGAAGTGACTTGTGTTGCAGGGTACTTGAAGGCTATTGCCCACCGTGGAGCGCGGTCTGTTGCACCTAGTATCTGCTGATAATTTTTCTGGCAGACCTTGATGACAATTCCATCAGTATCAAAGGGGAGTCTTAGCCTCGATTCTCGTTGGACTTCAATGAAGGTGAGTAATTGCTCAATGTCTCCGTCAATCCTGGCGGGTATTTTAGCAAATCCCCAGTTTGATAATTTTATCATTGCTTCTGCGTGGTCATCGGCACCCGTCATCTGCCAGGGCAGGAACTGGAGCCTGCGATATGCCACCTCGCGGCTGTCAAGCGATTTCATAGTGCCACTGGCGGCGTTTCTTGGGTTGGCAAATCTTTGTTCACCATTTGCGTCCCGCTGGACATTTAGCTCACTCCATCGTTTGCGGGATAAAAAAACTTCTCCGCGTACTTCCAGGTTATCTGGTGCGTCTGGGGGGAGTTCCAGCGGGATGTCTGCAATAGTCCTGGCGTTTTCTGTTACGTCTTCTCCTGTTTTGCCATCGCCCCTGGTGATTGCACTGACCAGGCTGCGGCCCTCATATCGCAGAGCAAGGCTCAGCCCGTCCACCTTGAGGTCTGCGCTATAGGTTGGGGCGGCATCCCCTGGTAAGTTGCGCTTAATGCGGTTTCCCCAATTTTGTATTTCTTCAACAGAATAGGTATTTTCCAGGCTCAGCATCGGAACTTCATGTAAAACCTTTGCAAAGCGGTCGAGTGGCGCAGCACCTACCCTTGTGGTTGGACTGTTGGGGTCTGCAAGGAGTGGATAGTCTGCCTCCAATTGGCGCAACTCCCTCTCAATCCTGTCATAGTCAACATCAGAAATGGTGGGCTGATCCAGGATGTAATAACGCCTCCGGTGCTCCAGCACCTGCTCGGCAAGTTGTTTCATTTGCTCTGAAATGTCCATGGATGCCGCCAAACAACTTTATACCAAGTTGCAATGCTATGATTGAAACTCGGTATTAGTCAAATTGTAACACTGACAAAATTATTTTAGGTGGGCTATAATGGCTGCCATAGGGGATTTATGGTTTTAGCAAAAAATACAGAGTACTTGCTGGTACTGGATGTTGACGGCGTATTAATCGATTCTGGTGGCAGCTTTGAAAATTGTGTCGCCATGACCCTCAAGGAAATGGTACCTGAACTGGAGTGGTCTAACGAGCTGTTCTGGAAATTTAAGCAGATACCTGGGTTCAACAATGATTTCCGCCTCACCGCAGCGGCTATTGCACTATTTGAGACTGGTGAAATAGACTTGCTGGACGATACGAATAACACTGGCTTCCCACACATGGAAGGGCGCATTAAGGAATTAGCGCCGTTGTGTGGGGAACGGCTGCAGTTTTTTTATCAGAGTTACAAGCATCTGGAGAGTCCGCTTATAACTTGGCCCGAACTGGAAGCCATTCACGGCTGGAATATTGCGATACTGACCGGTAGGCTCCCCGAAGAACTGCTGATGGGATTTGAAGTTTTGGGCTTTGAATTGCCTGCTGTTTGCGATTCCTGTCCTGAGTTTTGTAAGCCAGAGCCAGGCGGATTGATTCATCTGGCAAATATTTATTCGGCAAATAAGATATATTTTGTCGGTGATACGAGGGATGATGCGACCTGTCTGAGTCGCGCCCGCAATGCCCGTCCCGATTTGGATTTTACCTTTGTTGCTGTTAATAAACTGAGAAATGAAATCGCCCAGCCAGGCGATTTGGCTTTTGCCACCTTACGAGACTTCCTTGCCAGTGGGGAACTTGACTTTCCAAAACCTTAGTTTCAACGTTTTTTATGGTTAAGGACTCTAAACTGAATTTTTTTATTGGAAAATCTTGACAAAGTTTGCTATGCTCTTTCGGTGTTCCCATTGATCATGGGAATTTGGATGGAGTGACCCAGTTATATGAGCAGCAAAGGCTTTGGCACCTTGGCAAATTTGGCCAAAATCATGGAAGAAGCGTCCAACCCTGAATCACAAGTGCGCGAAGACAAGCGCGAATCAAAGCCAAAAACACTGCAAAAAATCCCACCCGGGCCGCATAAAAAGAAGGTAATGGATCCAAAGCGAAAGGCTTGGCACGACAGACGCTTGCGAGAACAGGTTGAAACACTCCACTGTCCAACACAGCCCCCCCAACCGCCTCCAACTCTCAGCCAGGCGGCCACAAGAAAGACCGCTGCAATTGTCAGCAACGGGTTCCTGAACGTATTGGCAACCGCAAAAGATGCCAAGCCAAAAGATGGGACAAAAAGGCCCGAGGCGTGGAAGCGGAAACCAGGGGATCCAATCTTTTAACGATATGCAGACACACACTGTGGCACAAACACAATAAAAAATTAAGTATTTTTTGTCAATGATGCTTACTCGCTGTAACCTAGAGATATAGCAGTTTGACTTTTTGCAGTTGAGCTGCGTTGCCATGATTTGCATGCAAATCATGGTTGCCTGTTACTTTTAGGGACACACCTTTAGTTCTGCGCCATTCAAGGTTGCAGAGCAACCTTGAATGGCATTACAGAACTTAGGTTTGTCAAACTCTGCTCGCCGTAAACTAGTACCTTGTAACGCTTTAGATGCTTGCTTAACGGCGTAGCAAGTCCGCCTTGCATTGCACTAGCAACAAAAGCGAAAATTGCTATAAGGGATGGTTTTTATGGCCTTTGACCCAGAACAATTTGATAGTGAAAGCTTTTTCAGGGGCTTTTGTTACGACCCAAAGGCCCATTTTGGGTGCTTCCCATGGAAGGGCGGCATTTTTTTTCGCACGTTCAAGCCCAATGTTGACTGCGTTAAGTTAATTGATACTCGAAATGACAAGACTGTTGCGGATTTTAAGCGGAAGGATTTAGAGGGAATCTTTGAACTCCACCTGGCTGACTGTGCAGAATTTTTTCCTTACAGATACCGCCTTTTGTCTGGTTCACATTCCTGGGAGATAGAGGATCATTATTCATTTGGCCCTGTTCTTGGTGAGTTGGACAGATATTTAATGGGTGAGGGCAATCACCTTGAACTGTACAGAAAATTGGGTGCGCACCCATGCACAAAAGATGGCATCCAAGGCACCGCATTTGCACTCTGGGCACCCAACGCCAGAAGAGTTTCTATAGTTGGCAGCTTTAACAATTGGGATGGCAGATGCCACTTGATGCAGCAGTACGCAATGAATGGCATTTGGGAATTGTTCATACCGCGTGTGGCTCCAGGTGATTTTTATAAGTTTGAAATCCAGGGGTTAAACGGTGACCTGCTGCCTTTGAAGTCAGACCCTTTTGCTTTCCGAACGGAAATTGCGCCCAACTGCGCCTGTATCGTCCATGGGCTGCCTGAATTTGAATGGCAGGACAGCGACTGGATGAAGAAACGCTATGAACGAAATTCCCATAAATCACCTGTGAGTATTTTTGAAGTACACCTAGGCTCCTGGCGACGAAGAGAAGATGGATACTCCCTTTCATACATGGAGTTAGCGGAACAGTTAATCCCCTATGTTGCCGACCTTGGTTATACCCACATCCAGTTACTTCCCATTTCTGAACATCCCTACTACGCCTCCTGGGGCTACCAACCTCTGGGTCTGTTTGCTCCCACCAGCCGCTACGGGAAACCAAATGATTTCAAAGCGTTTGTTGATGCTGCGCACAGGGCTGGATTGGGTGTATTCCTGGATTGGGTTCCAGCCCATTTCCCTGAAGATGCGCACGGCCTGGCAAATTTTGACGGCACTCACCTATACGAACACGCCGATCCCCGCCAGGGTCGCCACCAGGATTGGGGCACGCTGATTTACAACTACGGCCGCGACGAAGTTTGCAATTTTCTGATTGCCAACGCACTCTTCTGGCTGGATCAGTACCATCTGGATGGTCTCAGGGTGGACGCAGTGGCATCAATGCTATATCTGAACTACAGCCGAAAAGAAGGTGAATGGATTCCCAACAGGTATGGCGGGAAAGAAAATATTGAGGCCATAAACTTTTTGCGACACCTCAACGAAGTTGTTTATAAAAAATTCCCCGACATCATGATGATTGCAGAAGAAAGCACGGCGTGGCCAGGTGTCAGTCGCTCCACTGCTTCGGGGGGACTGGGTTTTGGACTCAAGTGGGACATGGGTTGGATGCATGACACCTTGCGATACCTTGGTCGCCATATGCTTCACCGCCGATGGCACCACGATGAAATAACATTTTCGATGCTGTATCGTGATGCCGAAAATTTTGTATTGCCTCTAAGCCATGACGAGGTAGTTCATGGCAAAAAGAGTCTGCTGTGGCGTATGCCTGGGACTAGAGAAGAACAGTTTGCCAACCTTAGGCTGCTCTACGCCTGGCAGTTCGCCCTAAGCGGTAAAAAAATGCTGTTCATGGGGAGCGAATTTGCTCAAGACAATGAATGGGATCACAATCGTGCATTGGATTGGTACCTTTTGCAATACGCACCCCATCAGGGAATCCTCAATCTGGTTCGTGATTTAAATAAACTATATAAATCTGAGCCTTCACTGCATGAAGGAGATTGCGAGCCTGGGGGGTTCCGTTGGATAGACTGCGCTGACAACAAGAATAATGTCCTGGCCTTGGTTCGACATAACTCAGAGGGACATCCGGGTGCTGTGGTCGTGATAAACCTGTCCGGCATGGTTAGAGATAATTATCGTGTGGGCGTACCCTTCTCAGGCACGTATAAAGAGCTGTTGAACACAGATAGTGCGTATTATGGTGGGTTCAATCATGGCAATCTGGGAGTGAAAAAAGCAGATGATATTCCCATGCACCACCACCAGTACAGCCTGAACCTGACCCTCCCGCCACTGTCGGCACTGTTTTTGAAGACTGAATGAGAAATTTTGGAGGCCGATCCAGGCCAATGTCCCACGTATTAGTTGCATTTTTTTTCTGATGATGTCATAAGTCTTGATTATAAAATATGTTATATTCTGTCAAACTTGTTTGACCATATGAAGCAATTCTAGGCTAATATACAATTTTATGAAACAGTGCCACATGCTCTCAGGGAGTCTTTATGGAACCAATTAGAAACAAATTGTTAGAACTGACCAAGAACCTGGCATGGACTTGGAATCCGGAAGTTCGGTCAATTTTCCGTGACATTGATACCAAGTTATATAATCGCGCCCACAGAAATCCACTGCGTGTCATTAAGTCAGTTGATCCGGAATTATTGGATACCCGTGCTGCTGATGCCGATATTGTAATCCGTGCGGACAGAGCCTTAAGGCAACTCAAAGAATATCTCAACCCGGTAACTACCTGGGGTTTGGTAAATGGCGGTGCTCTCAATGCTCGGCCAGTCGCTTATTTTTGTGCTGAGTTTGGGATTCATGAATGTTTGCCAATCTACTCCGGCGGGTTGGGCATTCTTGCGGGAGACCACATAAAGGGTGCATCAAATCTGGGTATCCCGCTCGTTGGGATAGGACTTCTCTATCATCATGGCTACACGACACAAGAATTAGACAAGACCCACTGGCAGCAGGACGTGCGGGAACCATACGAATTGGATGACCTGCCCATCAAGGCATGCAAAGATGCCAAAGGAGAGCCGTTGAGCATCTCCCTGGAACTGCCTGGCAGAACGATTTTTGCCCGTATTTTGGAGGCACCAGTAGGACGTGTGCGTTTAATTTTGTTGGATACACGTGATCCCAGGAATACCCCTGAAGACCAAGCCCTGGCTGCTCGGCTATACGGCGGGGATCAACGCACCCGTATTCAGCAGGAGCTTTTGCTTGGTGTAGGCGGTAGCCGTGCTCTGCGTGCCCTTGGTATCAATGCGAGTGTTTATCATCTCAACGAAGGGCATTGTGCATTTGCAGTGCTGGAGCGCGCAATGTGGCGGGTCAAAAATGATGGCCTTGAGCCTCATTTTGCACTCAAAGAGAGCGCGCAGGCGACAGTATTTACGACACATACGCCTGTGGATGCAGGGCATGACCGTTTCCCTGCAGACCTCGCTGGCGAACACATCAAACCCTTGGCAGACGGTTTGGGTCTTTCCGTTGAGGAAGTGCTTGGATTTGGCCGTGTGAACCCCGCAGACTTAGGCAGCCCTTTCATGCCAACTGTTTTGGCCCTGAAATACAGCCGCAGGGCCAATGGCGTTGCTGCTCTGCATGGTGTCGTGAGCCGCAGGATGTGGCAGGTGCTGTGGCCCGGAAGGACGGAAACAGATGTGCCGATTGGCCACGTTACCAACGGAGTCCACGTACCAACATGGTTGGCCGCAGAATTGGATCAGCTTTACAAGATTCACATGGGGCCAAAATGGAGCGAGAGCATTGTGCATCCAGACATGTGGGCCAAGGTTGAAGACATTGACCCTGCGGAAATTTGGGAAGTAAAGCAGGTATTGAAAGCCCGCATGATTCGGTTTGTGCGCGAAAAAGATGCCGAAAGAACAAAGCGAAACGGACTTCCAGCCCGAAAGACACCGGTACTCGACCCTGACGCGCTGACCCTTGGCTTTGCCCGTCGCTTTGTCACTTATAAGCGACCTGACCTGCTATTCAGAGATCCAGAGAGACTTGATAAGCTGATTAATAACCCCACGATGCCTTTGAATCTGATATTTGCAGGCCGCTCGCACCCAGCCGACAACCCCGGCAAAGAGATCATCAAGCGGGTCAATCAACTGATAGAAGACCCTCGCTTCAAAAACCGCATCCTGTTTGTAGAAAACTACAACATGGAAGTGGGAAGGAGTTTGTATCAGGGTGTTGATGGATGGCTCAACAATCCCCGCCGGCCACAGGAAGCCTGCGGCACAAGCGGCATGAAAGCGGTTATGAATGGTGCCCTACACATTTCCATCCTGGACGGCTGGTGGGCAGAAGGCTATGACGGCGAAAACGGGTTTGCCATCGGCGATGGGCTGATTCATGCCAACCAGGAAATACAGGATCAACGAGATTGTGAGGCTCTCTATAAGCTATTGGAAGATGACGTAATCCCTATGTATTACGATCGAGATAGCCTCGGCCTGCCAATGCGCTGGATTCAGAGAGTGAAGCGGTCAATCAGGACACTGTCCTGGAGATTTAACGCTGACCGCATGTTGATAGACTATGCTCGCAACTGTTATCTGCCGGCAGCCGATGCAAATACAGCCCAGATGCCAACACCCTGAGCCGGGATACCTGTGTCGCGTCCGGCAAACTAACTTTGCTATTCGGTTGCTTTTTTCTTATGCTTGTCATTCGGCTCAAAATGATAAAGGACACGACACTAGGAGGGGGTGTGGGGGAAAAGCGAATGAGTGCAACGATTGATGCCCCCTTAGAGCCGTAAGGTTTTGGCTCTGGTGAATCCAGAGCCAAAAACCAACGGCTCTTGGGCGGCATCCCATAGGCACTAACTTAACACTAGTATTTTTTGTATAGAGTTGTTATATTTCTCCTTGAGAAAAGGAGAATGTATGCGCAAAGAC
>Ga0082212_10003619_pt1 | contig 21832 bp, 18 predicted proteins | sample TergutNt197P3_FD_71548 | JGI IMG/M metagenome (GOLD analysis project Ga0082212, IMG submission 71548) | Neocapritermes taracua P3 segment gut microbial communities from Petit-Saut dam, French Guiana - Nt197 P3 | ecosystem: Host-associated > Arthropoda: Insects > Digestive system > Gut ...
CTGCCGCTTATTCAGGTTTTGCATAGAGCAATACAATGAAGAATTTTCCGTATATACTGTCGTCCATAGTATATCTGCCCCCTTTCGGTTGAACTGCCTTTATTATATATCAAATATTTATTAAAGTCAAGTAGGGAACGACCCCCGTGTCGTTCCGCGTAACAAATTTATGTTTTTTTCGGAACAACACAGGGGTTGTTCCCTACAAAATAACACCATAATATATCATATAATTTTTATTCGATTGACAAACCCATAATAACCGACGCAACAATATCTATCATCTCTGTATAATCCGACGAACGGTTTATATTGTTTCTCGCCGACGCTGATTCTTTATACCCTTTTATATACCATGACAAATGCTTGCGCGCTTCTAATAACGCAGTCCTTTCGCCTTTGTAAAAAATCATTTTATCTAAATGTTTCTTTATGATTTTTATTTTTTCTTCGCCTGTCGGTTTGATATATTCCCGATTCTCGAAACATGCCGCAATCTCGCCGAAAATCCACGGATTGCCAAACGAGCCACGCCCAATCATCACACCATCGCAGTTTGTCTGACTTATCATATTTTGCGCGTCAGTCGCCGTAAAAATATCACCGTTGCCAATCACCGGGATTTTTACGGTATTTTTTACTTCGCGTATTATATCAAAATCAACTTTACCGGAATACATCTGTTCTCTTGTCCTACCGTGAATAAAAATCGCCGAAATGCCTGAATCTTCCGCGATTTTAGAAATTTCTACGGCGTTTTTCTCTCTATTGTTCCAGCCGCTCCTGATTTTTACCGTTGCGGGGATATTATATTCTTCACAAGATTTTACGACGGCTCGCATGATTTTCCCCGCAAGCAAAGGCTCACGCATTAACGCGCTGCCGTCGCCCTCGCCTATGATTTTCGGTACGGGACAGCCCATGTTTATATCAAGCGCGGACAGTTTAAAATTGCCGCAGATATATTTTACAGCGTCGGACATGCTTATATCGTCGCTGCCGAATAACTGCACGGACGCGGGAAATTCGCAATCTTCTATTTTTGCGAGTTTTACAGTTTTATTGTTTTTGAAATTCACGGCTTTCGCCGAAATCATTTCAGTCGCGACATATTCAGCCCCAAGCTCAACGCATATCTGACGGAAAGCGTTGTCTGATATTCCTGCGAGCGGGGCTAAAAAAATCCCGTGTTTTAAATTTATGTTTTTTATATTCATGAATTTTATTTTATCATGTTTTTTTATGCGTGTCAAACTAAATTTTTATAATATAATTTCAAAAATTGCTAATAATATAATCATAAATTTATTTTTAAGGACGCAAATAATAATGTCAACTATATTAATACGCACAATAATCGTTTATACTTTTCTTATGACCGCGATAAAAATGATGGGTAAACGTCAAATCGGGGAAATACAGGTTTCGGAATTTGTCATAACCCTGCTTATATCAGAACTTGTCGCCTATCCTGTAATGGACAACGATATTCCGTTAGTTTATATATTAATCCCGATAATAACTTTAATTGCCGCTGAAGTCATAACGTCTTATCTCGGCACAAAAAGCAAAACCACAAAAGCAGTCTTAGGTCCTGCGCCGTGTATTTTAATCGAAAAAGGCGAAATCAAACAGCAGAACATGAAAAATGTGAGATTTACGATAAACGAGCTTATCAGCGAAATAAGACTAAAAGGCTATTCTGATTTGACCGAGATAGATTACGCTATACTTGAATCAAACGGCAAGCTTTCTGTCATACCAAAGCCCGAATATAAAAACGCGACGCTCCAACAGTTAAATCTGCCGTATATCAACAGCGGCATAGCTCATCCTATCGTTATAAACGGCGAACTTAACACGCAGTCTATCGCCGAAGCGGGCAAAACGAGCGAATGGGTGCTGAAAACTTTAAGCAGCGAGGGGTTTTATTCTATCGGCGATATATTTTTAATGCTTGTAGATAATACCGACAAAGTTTTTATACAGCCTAAGATAAAATAATTGTGTAGGGGCGACCATTGGTCGTCCGTGCAGAACATTTAATTTACGTTAGTTTGCGGACGCGCAATGCGCGCCCCTACAAGTAAGAATAAAGAGGTGAAATTTTTTTATGCGTTCAGTTATAATATCGTCTGCGTTGCTTATAATTTTAATAGTCGCAATATCGGCAAACGCCTATTACGTAAATTCATTATCGACAGAAATGCTTGATATGACGTTTGCTTTGCCGTCTGAATTTGAATATATAAGCAGTCTGGACGAAACGGAGATAGAAAAATACAAGACAGAAATAAACAAACTTGTCGCGAAATGGGAGAAACACGCCGTAAGAATAAATCTTGTATCGAAATATTCCGATTTTGACAGGGTAAATTCAAATATATACGCGATAAAAGAATATTTTTTCACGGGATTTTACACGGATTACGCAGCCGCGAGAAAAAGATTGATAGCCGCTCTTGAAAAACAGAAACAAAACGAACTCCCGGTTTTGGAAAATGTTTTTTAAATTAGTATAATTTCTATGATAATGTTTTACATTGACATTATCATATTTTTTTTGTATAATATAATGCATAAGAAATATCTGTAATTTGCAGGGGGGATTTATATAAAAAAAATTTTAGATGTATTAGGGATTTCAGAGGCGAAAAATTTTAAAAACGTGCGGACTATCAGTTTAACCGCTGTATTGACCGCGCTTACGATTATCGGCAACGGCGTGACAAAAATACCGCTTGCTATGGGATTGGAAATAAGGTTCGGGTTTATTTTTTTATCGACCATCGCTTTTTTATTCGGTCCGGCGGTCACGTTTGCGGCGGGATTTATTACGAGCCTGCTCACATTCCTGCTGTTTCCCACGGGATTCCCGTTTAACCCGCTATTTGATTTAAACGCGGGCTTAGCCGGAGCGATATACGCAATATTTTTATACAGGAGAAATTACAAGTCCGAATATTTTATAATCTGGATAGTCGCCGCAAAAGCTTTCGTAAATCTTATCTGCAATATATTTATAAATACTTATCTGCTGAGGGGATATTTCGGGTCGTTAGCCGAAATTTTAACGATTACAAGAGTGTTTAAAAACGTCATGCTTTTGCCCGGTGAAATTATAGTCATGCTGATAGTTATAAAATATGTCGCGGACGCGGCGTATAAATATAAATTTATGAAATCTGCAAAAAATGGAAAACAACCTGTAAGGACTGTCGTATGTAAAACTTGTGGCGCAAGAGGCAGATTGACAGCCGGACAAATAAATGAATGTGAATATTGCCATACAATTTTAGAATAAAAAAAGAGGAGCTGAAAAACAATACTAAAAAATTTGAACGAATATTCGCCGCTTGTTCTGGCATATCTCGGCGACTCAGTTATAGAGCTTGCCGTGCGTGAAAAATTAGTCGGAACAAAAAATATCCCCCCCGAACAGCTTCACTCAAAGGCAATGCTTTTTGTTACGGCGGCAAACCAGTCAAAGGCTCTTGGGAATATACTGCCTATATTGACCGAAACCGAGACAGAAATATATAAACGCGGCAGAAACGCCAAAAGCCGCGTGCCAAAAAGCGCGTCCGCAGTTGATTACAGACGCGCTACAGGCATGGAATGCCTTTTCGGGTATTTATATCTTTCGGACAACAAAGACCGAATAAAAGAATTGTTTGAAATTGCGTTCGGGGATATAATTATTACTTGAAAATTTTATTGTTTTTATTGAAAACTTCGATTTTTTGTATAAAATAATCTTCTGTATTATATTTTAAGTTTATCGCCTTGACTATATTTTCCGGATTCAAAAACATTTCCTGACTTGTTTTTATTTTTGCGTCAATTTTAATATATTCGCTCTCTGAAATAAATTCAATAGATTCGAGATAATCTTTTAGATTTATAATAATCCCCGGCTTTTTTTCTGCAAAAACATCGTTTTTGAACAACTCAACAAGTTCGTCTGTTGAAAACCTTTCCGGACTTAAAAATATATGAAAGTTTGTCGCGTCAATTTCTTTAAACTCAGTTTCGGGGATATAAACTTCTTTTATATTTATGCCCTGCGGGAAAACATTTTTGATTTTTTCGTATATCTGAATTTCCGGCACGCCGGGGTCGTCGTGCCCTACGTTTATATTTATTTTTATGTCGGCAAATTCGCAGAAGCTCTCTATGCCGAGAGAAATCGCCGACGCGAACACTATTTTCGGTCGGGGATTAAATCCTTCCGTATGTATAACGTCGATTTTTGCCCTTGCGAGAGAACGCGAAAACAACCTGTTTAAATCCAGATGCGATATATATTTCGAAATCCCCGTTTTCTCGAATTTTATTCTGTATTTTATATAATTTATCCCGGACAACAACAATCACCCCCAAATTCCCCTGCTCCGCAATTTGAACATTGTTCGCGGCAGTTATTTGTAGTCAAACCAAGTTTGGCTTTTTTGTTTTCTTCTATAAAAAATTCTTTCGATACTCCTATATCTATAAAATCCCATGGAAGAATCTCGTCGTAACGATAATTTCTCTCGCAGTATTCTTCCATAGTTAAACCACAGTTTTCAAACGCTTTCTGCCATAACTCAAAATCAAAAAATTCGTCCCAGCCGTCAAATTTCGCGCCCAATCTCGACGCTTCGAGCAAAACTTTCGTCAGTTTTCTGTCGCCTCTCGCAAAAACTGCCTCAAGTTTAGAGATTTTCGCGTCGTGATAATTATATTTGATTTTGTTTGAGTTTATCTGGTCTTTTAATAATTTCTGCTTTCGAATAAGTTCGTCATAAGAATTCTGCCCCTCGAAACAAAACGGCGTATGGCATTTCGGAACAAACGACGCGACGCTGATAGTCACTGTCAAGCCTTTGTTTTTTTGTTTGTTTTCGCGCTTATAATATAACCCCACGATTTTTTTCGCAAGATTGGCTATTTCGATTATATCCTCGTCGGTTTCACCGGGAAGCCCTATCATAAAATATAATTTTACGCTGCTCCGCCCGGATTCAAATGCGAGTTTTACCGTATCTTCTATATCCTGTTCGGATAAATTTTTATTTATAATATCACGCATTCTCTGAGAACCGGCTTCGGGAGCGAAAGTCAGCGTACTTTGTCTTACTCCCGACGTTTTGTCAAGCAATTCCTGTGAAAAAGCGTCGATTCTCATTGACGGCAGGGATAAATTTATATTTAAGCCGTCAGTCCAGCATGTGAGTTTATCCGCTAAATCATATAATTCAGTATAGTCGCTTATAGATAAAGATGAAAGGGAAATCTCGCTATATCCAGTATTATCATAAGTTTCAAGCGCGATTTGATTTAACTTTTCAGCCGAGCGTTCTCTTGTGGGCCTGTAAATAAACCCCGCCTGACAAAAACGGCAGCCTCTTATGCACCCGCGAAAAACTTCAAGGGTTATCCTGTCGTGCACTATATCAATATTGGGTATAACGGGATTGACCGGGAAATATACTTCGTCGTAATTTTTAATTACGCGTTTTTTTATATTATGCGGCGCGCCGGGGGTTTGCATTTCCGGCACGTAAACCCCCTCGATTTTCACGCATTCGCGTAAAAATTCGCGTTTGTCGTAGGGGCGGGGTTTTCCCGCCCTTGATTTACATTGGGTTTGTTGCGAGGGCGGGATAACCCCGCCCCTACAGTTATATTCCCTATACAATTCCATCAATTCGACAATAACTTCCTCGCCTTCGCCAATTACGAACAAATCAAAAATTTCAGCTAACGGTTCGGGATTATAAGTACACGGTCCTCCCCCGATTATTACCGGGAAATTATTATCGCGGTCTTTTGACAATATTGGTATATTCGCAAGATTCAGCATATATAAAACATTCGAGTATGACAATTCATATTGCAAAGTAAATCCGAGAAAATCAAAATCCCTCAGAGAATCGCCGCTTTCAAGCGCGTATAAATCAACGTTATTCTGTCTTAACTGCTCAGCCATATCATCAGCCGGAGCGTAAGTTCTTTCGCACCAGACATAATCGAGATTATTTAATATCCCGTATAATATTTTTATGCCAAGATTCGACATGCCTATCTCGTACATATCCGGGAACGCGAACGCGAATCTTATGTCGATATTTGACTTGTTTTTTATGACTTCGTTGTATTCCCCCCCGGTATATCTTGCGGGTTTCTGCACTTTTCTCAAAAATTTTTCGTATTCTTTTTTTATCATTTATAACCCTTTCAATTCTTTTTATATCCCCAATAAATTCGCGGCGTTGTCGTAAAATATTGCTTTTTGAACCGCAACGTCGTTTTTAAACGCTTCATATACTGTTTTAATCGCGGGTTTTCTCAGCCCGTAATGCCAGTCGGACGCGAACATCACCCTCTCGACCCCGAACGCCTTGATTAAATCTTTTATAGACTGCGGGAACTGAAAACTCGTATCGACATACGCGTTTTTGTATTTCGGCATGATTTCTATAACTTTTTTATAGTCGTCAAGCCCTGCGTGACCTGCGATAAAATTTATCTTTGGAAAATTTGCGATTAATTTTTCGATTTTTTCAATCGACGAAAAATCGGCGAATTGCGTTTTGTTTTCTTTCGGCAGATAATATGTCGCAGGTCCTGCGTGAATCAATACAGGCTTGTTATACGGCTGTATAATATCTAAAATATTCATGATTATATCAGAATCAGCCTCGGTTTGTTGTATTGTCGGGTGTATTTTTACTCCCATCGCCCCGTTTTTTAAATCATTTTCGAGTTTTTTTCTCGTCTCGTTTATATTTTCAAGCGTAAAATCCGGCGAAGTGAACGCTATTATACGTGATTCTGCCTGATACGCTTTTAATATATCGTCATATGTGATGTTCGGCGCGACAGGAGCGCACACGCATTTGACTATATTTGTATCTTCAAGAGATTTTCTTAGATTCTCAAGCGTAGCGGCGCAGTTGCGCCTGCGTTCTCTTTTCACAGACCACATAGGGGAGATTTTATTTGAAAGTTTATACAGAAAAGTTTCTTTGTATAAAACCCTTTCGGTCAAAAACCATAACCAAAACGATTTCGGGAATTTTATCCCCGTTTCAAAAATCAAATCCCCGCCGTCCGGGTATAAAATATCGCCGAGATGACCGTGCGCGTCAATTATTTTTATATCGCGTAAATCCATAAATATCAACACTCTCCAAATTTCTCTGTTGATATTATATAATATCCGGCTTGAAATTTCAAGTAAAATTATATTTTTGCATAAAATAAAATCATGCAGGGATAATAAAACCGAGAGGTGATAAAAAAATGGCGAAAAACGGTATGCGGCGACCCGACCCGAAAGAACCGCACGGCACGGAGAGCAATAAAAAAACTCACATAAAGAAAAACAAAGAACCTCCCGTGCCTGAAATTCAGGGCAAGGCGAAAACCGCAAAATCAAAGGCGAACCCTGTATAGGATTGTTTTTGTAGGGACGACCGCCCCCGGTCGTCCGCGAATCTGATTTTATGTTGGCGATATGTTTCACGCGGGCGACCGGGGACGGTCGCCCCTACATATTAAATTTTTTACGTTAATCCAAAATCTGTTGAAATAATTGTCTTTTTGCGTTATAATATTTTTATATACATGAATTTTATTATTTTTGCGGGGATAATTTTATATGCTTACAGAAAAATTCGATAAAGATAATTATAATACGGTCGAAATATTCACGACCGCCAAAAAATCCAATTCTCTCGTGGTTTTGTTTCTTTTGCCGGTTTATACTATCGGCGTCTGCGTTTATCTTTTGCAGCAGAGTTACGCGAATATTTTCGCGGTGATTTTAAATTCCACGTTTTTGCTTGAGGTCTTGATATTATTTTTCGGCGTGTTTTTTATTGTCGTAATAGCCCTGCTTGCGAAAGCTGTCATGCTCTCGATTTTTGCCGAGGGGAATTTTAAAAGCGTAAAACTAAAAATAATCAAAGAAATTCAAAGACCTTACTGCTGTCTTACCGAGCCGATAAAAATATGGCAGTATCAGTTATGCATCGCGGTTTCTGTCCTGATTTCCTCGGTTATGCCGTATATATTAGCCTTGATTATCGGGGATTTTGTATTTGTCATGGCGAGTTTTTTATGTATGTTTTTCGCGTGCGGGGATATTTTATTTTTTATATCGCTGTTCGGCTGGAAGAAGCATTTGAACGTAAAAAAAGCAGGCAGTTTATACGTTTATGATTTCGAGGGGATTATGTTATACAGAATATATGGCAAGATTGATTTATAATTATTTTTTATCTTGATTATTTTGCTGATTTATTGTAGAATTTTATTTGTATGTAATTATTTAATCATGTAGGGAACGCCGCCCCCGGCGTTCCGCGGACGCGCAATGCGTGCCCCTACAATTAAGGAGATGAATTTATGAAAATTTATAAAACAATGGAAAACGGCGTAAAAATAGTCGAATACGACAAAACTTTAGCCCCGGCGATAGCCGATATGTGGAACAAAAGCGGCGATAGCTGGGGCGGAGACAATTCCGTAAACACGGCAGAGCAGGTCATCATTGATTATTCAAGCGGGGCGTATTTTAATATTTTTGTCGCGCTCAACGAAAAAAACGAAGCCGTGGGCTTATGCTCTTTTGACCGGTATTACAAAGACGCTGATACTACATATGTTCACGTATTGAACGTAAGACCCGATTATCACGGGAAAAAAGTCGGCAAAGAGCTTGTCCTTGCGTGCGTCAACAGGACGATAGAACTCGGCTATCCCAGAGTTGACATACATACGTGGGCGGGAAACACAAAAGCCGTGCCGTTATACAAAAAATGCGGGTTTTTGTGGGAGGACAGGGCTGATACGACGCACTTGTCTAACTATATCCCGACCGTTCTCAAAACAGAATTGTTCGCCGATTTTTTCAAAACTGCCGACTGGTATAACGATTCTACGAGAGTTATCGAAATCAAACCCGACGGAGTGAAAGTCAACAAGTTTGAAGTTGCCGGATATTCGTGGGAAAAAGACGGGAAGAATCTCAAAGTTCAATTTGAAAAAACAGGCAGACGCATGAGATATATCGAAACCGACGACTATAAAATCGAGTTTATCGCAGAAAACCACGAGCTTGCGTTTGGGTTAAACTATAACTGTACGTTTAAGGTCGAGAATAAATCCGGAAAAGAATTAAACGTCAAAATATCGGGCAAAAATGACAAGGGCATAAAATTTGAATATAACGCCGAACAAAAAATCACGGATAACGGCGAATTTAACGCTGAATTTTACGTTGAGCCTATAACCGAAGAAATAGATATATGGCGTATGCACCCATGCGTACTCGCCGACGTTTACATAAACGGCAGACACGCCGAGTTCGGGCTTGGAATCGAGCCTAAATTCCCGCTTGACGTGAAACTTATAGAAAAACGCCACGCGATAACAAAGCCCGGCATGACCGAACAAGTTTATATCAACGTAAAAAGCTCGCTGCCAAAAAAAGCTTCGGTAAAATTTTCTATCCCCGAAAACAATATGACAAGATTTATCGAAAATAATTTTACCGTCGAAGTAAATCCGACTGAAACATCTATGATTTCATCGAAAGCCGAGATATTAAGGTGCGGATATGAAAAATTAGATGTAAATTATTCTATCACTCTTGACGAAGGGGCAAAAGTTGAGTTTTCCAAGCCTATGCATTTGATAAATCAAGGATTAAACGATACGTTCAGTTACGAACTTGACAACGAATACTGCGCTGTTAACGGCGTATGGAAACTCGTTTTAAGCAAACGTGATAACTTCACGCGTTTCTTCACGTCCGCCGGACACGGCGACGCAAGCTTCCCGATTCCTAAACTCGGCAAGCCTTATACCGATGAGTTTAACTTAGCCAAGCCGTCCGACGTAAGAATTTATAACCGCGATAATATCATGGTTTTCGAAGCTGACTATGAATCAAACAGTTTCAAAGGCGCGGTTCTTACAGAAATCAGCGAATTTAATTCCAACGGGATTTTATCGCGCCGTCATAAAATAACGAACAAATCAAAAAATCCTGTGAAATTATATTTGCAGGAGGGATTTTGGACGAGCGTGGCAAGACGGTCTATGTTCAGTTACGACGGAGAGATTCACGAAATCAACGACAATACAAACTACGGTTTTGGCGATATTTACCCTGAAAAAATCGACGAAAACTGGATTTTCGACAATTCGTCGCACAACAAATCCGGCATGTACTGGGATAAAGAATATAAACCCACTACAAGATGGGGCGACGAGGTTTTATTTGAGTACGAAACAGGGGAACTTTTGCCGGGTGAAGTATTTGAAACAAAACCGAGCGTATATATGTCGGGGATATTCAACGATTTAAAAGATTTCAGAAATTATGTTTTAGGCATAAACGAAGAAAATGTTTTATATTCTGTCAATCCTGTTGATATTAATATCAACAGCCGCAACCCGTTTATAGATACATCTACAGAAAAAATAACCGCCGTCATAAAAAATAACAGGCTGAAAATATATTCGGGCGATATTAAATTCACGTCCCCCGACGGTTTGTTTGACGAAACTGTCCAGACAAATCCCGAAAAAGATATTGTCGAAGCAAATACTTTTGATTTGAAAATAAACAAAAAAATGCCCGGCATTTATCTTACCGAGCTTGACTTTGATTTTCAGTTGTGGAAAAAAACGCATAAACGCGCTTTGTTTGTCCCGGACAAAAACGCGAAAGTTTTACAGGACGAAAAAGACGGCGTATTTACTGTAACCAACGGGAAATTATCATATAAAGTCTCTCCGGAATATTTCGCGGCTGTGTATTCGCTGAAATACGGCGAAAACGAGTGGCTGTATTCTAAATATCCCAAACATGAGCCGTACGGCTGGTGGAATCCGTTTATCGGCGGAATCCACATGAATATATGGCAGATGAACGAAAATCTGACATTGCGTGAGAAAACAACGACTGAATTTACGACTGTCAAAGATAATTTCGGGACTGAATGGACGGGGATAAAATCGACTGTAATAATCAGCGAGTTTCCCGACCACAAAGGCTTGTCTTACGAGCAGTATTATGTGACCCAGCCGGGATTGCCTGTGTTATGCTATTTCGTGAAGTTTATCAACAATACCGGGGGATATAAACATATCGGCTACGACATGAACGCATATATTTCGGGCAAAGAGAATTTGACGGATATATACGCGAAAATCACGGACGACAATCAAGACTATAATTTCAGAATGGGTGACGTGTGGAGCGAGTCCGACAGGTTTGTAAGAATTTCATACGAGAACAAATCCAGGCGCGACGAAAAATTCTACGTGTTCACCGATTCCGGAAGAAACAACGGCGGTATAGGGATAGCCAGCGACATAAATCAAGGCGGAATGAGAACATGGGCGAATACAAATATAATCAACGGCGAAAGTTCAACCCTGCGTCCGGTATTTTTTATACTGACAGAGAAAGAACTCACGGCTGACCATGTCGGGGATTTAGACAGGATTGTGTTTTAAATATATGGTAGGGGCGGCGTTTTGCCGCCCTTGAATCAGGAAACGGGGAATCATATTATGGAAAATGAAAATATAAATACAAATGAACTAAATAAAGAAGCGTGGAACGCATATCAGGAAGATTACATGAAGTTTCATCTTATGCGATGGCCTGATTATTATGAGTTCTTTTCAAAAGGCGGAGTCATGTTAGACTCGCTTCCGCCAATTTCATTAATCGGTGATGTAAAAAATTTAAAGTTGCTTGATACATGCTGTGCGTGTGATGCGAAACAAGCATTTTCATGGCATAATCTGGGTGCGGTGGTCACGGCTTGTGATATAACTCCAAAAGCAATCGAAATAGCAAACATGAACGCCGTTAAAATGAATCTCAATGTTGAATTTGTTGTGGCGGATATGCAAAAACTCGAACCTATCGGCGATAATCAATACGATATAGTTTTTGCCACATATCCGTGCTGGGTACAGGATTTGAGTGAAGCGTGCAGAAATTGGCACAGGGTTTTGAAACAAGGTGGAAAGCTATTGTTAAATATGACCCATCCGATTACTGATTGCATCGAAACAAACGAAAATGGACTTATCGTAACCGAGGATTATAATAATCCTGTCCCGGAAATAGATGACAATTTTGGTGGCACGCCACTTGCAGACCGCTTCGGCGGCTGGTCGGTAGATTTGCCTTCAGTAGGCAATGCGTATCGAATATCTGATATATTAAATGCTATTTGTGACGCAGGATTCATAATTAAAAAAACGTATGAGGCTAAAAATGAAGGGAACGATAATATTTATTTAAGCAAACTGCCTAGTGGATTTACGGTTTTAGCGGTCAAATAATCTAATATATCCTGCTATTTTTCGTATTCTCGTAATAATCGGCGTTGTTTCCGAGCTTTTTCAATACAGGCAGACTGACTATGTTTATTTTATCAACTATATCCGGCGGCAGATTAATCTCTGCCGCTTGTATATTTTCTATAAGCTCGGCTTCGTTTCGTGAACCCAATAGAGCGCAATCGACTTGTTTATTCGCGAATACCCACGCGATAGACAACTGCGCGACGGATATATTCAAATCTTTTGAAATTTCGTTGAGCGTTTTCAAAACTTCCGTGATTTCTTCTTCCGCTCCGTTTTCATAATGTCTCGATGTTCCCTGTCCCCTGTCGTTTTTGAAATGCCGGGAATGCGCCTGATGGGGAGGAATATCTTCGATTTTTTTATATCGCCCGGTCAGAACCCCCTGCATTAACGACATCGACGTGAGCATCGCTATATTTTTCTCAACGCAAAACGGCAGTATTTCTTCTTCGATTGCGCGTGAGATTATATTATACGTCATCTCGTTGACTTTTAATTCCGGGCATAAATCCAACGCTTCGCGCATTTGCGTCACGCCGTAATTGCTTACGCCGACGGCTCTGATTTTGCCCTCTTTTTTTAAATCAGTCAATGCCCTGAACGCTTCTTCGGCAGTCGGGGGATTTGCGATAATTTCAGGGTCGTCCGTAAAATGTTTTACGCCGTATGGATTTATAGGCCAATGAATCATGTATATATCAATATAATCCGTTTTGAGATTCTTTAACGAGATTTCACATTCTTCTTTTAAAGTTTTATAATACGCTTTAGCGGGAGAAACTTTCGAGCATATAACCGCGTGATTTCTTCTATCTCTCAACGCAAGCCCCAGAGATTTCTCGCTCTCGCCGTCGTTGTACATTCTTGCGGTGTCGAAAAAATTCACGCCGTTGTCAAGTGCTTTATGCACGACAATTTCAACGTCTCGTTGATTTTGTTCGCCCCAGTATTCCCCGCCGCCGAATGACCAGCAGCCCATTCCGAGACGGCTGATTTTTATATCTTTTGCGATTTCCCGTATTTCCATAATATTAATCCCCGAACTTTCCCTTATATTCGTAATACAACTTCTCCCAAACCGATGTTCCGTTGGTTAAATCGCCCAAAGCTATCGCAACCTGAGCCGTTGCGAGACTGTCAGCTTTGTCTGTGTTATTTTTTTCGCTGTAAAAATACCCGACGTCTTTTTTCGCGACAAATAACGCAAGAGCGTCAGACGCTTTTAATAATATTTCCTGATACTCTCCGTAAACGGAATAATATTGCACCAACGCAGACAACGCACAAGCCGTAGAGTTTGCGTTTTGGCTGCCGTAAGACGTAAACGTGCCGTTTTCGTTGATGTTGCTTTCTAAAAAGTTTACGGCATTTTCAAGTACCGAAATATCAAAATAATCATAAAAGAAAAAGTTTTCTAATAATTTCAAAGCAATAACCGTGAACGCAGTCATATCAACGTCTCCGGAATCTCCGGACAAAACAAATCCACCGTCGTCTTTCTGAACGTCAATAAAATAAAGCAGTACTTTGCTTTCGTCAAAATTTACACCCGAACATTTCAACGCTAAATATCCGAAAATATAATCGTTTAAAGTATTTTTATCAGTCGGATTTTCCAAAAGATTTTTGAGGCTTGTTTTATATTCTTCGTATTTGTCAAATTTATTTTTATCCATGCCTTTGACAATCGCAATATTTGCGACTATAACATACGAAGCCATTTTTAAATTAGCCGTACCCTCAAGAGATAAATATAAATCCTCAAAGCCTTTATATTCCACAGGATTTTCACCCGCATTATATACCGCGACAACTTCCCACCATGAAGTTAAACCGTTGGTTTTGTATTTTTCCAGTATATCGCTCAATTCTCCGCTTGGGATTATATCGTCCGGTTCGTTTGTATCTTCTTCAGATTTGCACGACGCAAAAATAAATAAAACAAAAGATAAAATTAATATGACAGAAATAATTTTTTTCATAGTTTAATTAATCCTCAACCATTTCTAAAATACCCCATTTGCCGTCTTTTCTTACAGCCGCAAGCCCCTCTCTGAAAGGATTGATAAACGGCCATTTGAAATCGTGATGCTCCGCCCAGTCGCCGTAATCATACTCGAACGGCACGATAATCTCTCCGGTTTTGTCGATATATCCACTCTTTTCGTCTTTGACAGTCACGGCAAGCCCCGAACTGAAAACATACGCAACGTCATATATCAAATCAATAACAATTTTCCCCGTACTGTCGATAAACCCCGATTTATTATCTTTCGTGACGGCTATCAGACCCTCTCTCAAAGCCCCGGCTTTATCGTATTTTTCCGAAATCCCGTCGATTACAGTTCTTCCGGTTTTGTCTATAAACATAACTTCACTATCTTTTTTTACGCGCGCAAGCCCATTGCTGAAATTGTCGCTCCCGTCTTCGTCGTAAATACACGGGATTACAAGTTCCCCGGTTTTATCAATAAACCCAAGCTTTCCGTCTTTGACGACTCCCGCAAGCCCGTCGCTGAAAATACGCGTTATATCATAGACTAAATCAACTACGAGTTCGCCCGATTTATTTATAAAGCCGCATTTTCCGTCTTTGCCGACCTGCGCCAATCCGTCGCTGAAAAAGCCCGCGCCGTCGTAAATACACGGAATAATAATTTGTCCCGTGTTGTCGATAAAGCCGCTTTTGCCGTACTGTTGTATATGCGCGAGCCCGTCGGAAAACCACCCGACAACGTCCGTATCGCAAGAAATGGCAAACTCTCCGGTTTTGTCGATATATCCCCATTTGCCGTCTTTTTTCACGCACGCCAAGCCATAACGGAAAGAATCCACGAAATCATAAACGCAGGGAACAGCAAACTCTCCGGTTTTATCAATAAACCCGTATTTGTCGTTTTTTGCCGCCCCAGCGAGACCGTCGTTGAACACGGCTGGGATATACTGAAAATCCAGCGACGGCTTGACGATAGTATTCACTTTTATTTTTTTTGTTTTTTCGTCCATAAAATTATTCACCTTGTTTATAAATTATTCTCCAACGCATGGCTGTTTTCCCAAAGCCTCCCTTGCTAAAGGGAGGGGGACCGCCGCAAGCGGTGGAGGGATTCACGGACGAACACAGTTCGTCCCTACAATATAAATATCTACCTCAGACCTTTTACTATCCTCTCCGTATCAGACGCGATGACAAGTTCTTCGTTTGTGGGTATCACGTAAATTTTTACGCCGCTCTTTTCGTCTGATATATCAACGACAGGGTCTTTATAATTTTTCGCGTTTTTGTTTTTTTCTTTGTCTATTTTAACGCCCATAAATTCAAGCCCGTCAAGCACAAGCTTTCTTAATTCCGGGTTGTTCTCGCCGATTCCTGCGGTAAACACGATTGCGTCCAATCCTCCCATAGCGGCGGCGTATGAGCCTATATATTTTTTTATCCCGTAGCATAATATATCATAGGCAAGCTGTGCGTTTTTATTGCCGGCGGCTCTCGCTTCGTCGATTTCCCTCATGTCGCTCGATACCCCCGAAACTCCGAGTACGCCGCATTTTTTTACCATAAATTCATGCATTTCTTCGGAATCCAGCCCTTCTTTTTCCATAATAGTCAGAACGGTCGCAGGGTCTACCGACCCTGTTCTCGAACCCATGATAATCCCGTCAAGCGGCGTATATCCCATGCTTGTGTCTATACATTTGCCGCCTTTTACCGCGGTTATCGAAGAACCGTTGCCCAAATGACACGTAACTATTTTTGTTTCTTCGGGATTTTTGCCGAGTTTTGACAGGGCTTCGATTGCAAGGCTTGACACATAATAATGCGACGTGCCGTGAAACCCGTATTTTCTTATTTTATATTTATCGTAATATTCGCGCGGATAAGGATAAGTATACGCCTCAGGCGGCATAGTCTGATGAAAAGCCGTGTCGAAAACCAGAACCTGCGGCGTGTCGGGCGTATATTCAAGACAGCCTCTTATGCCCATTAAATGCCCCGGCGTGTGAAGTGGGGCTAAATCAAGACAATTTTCGTCAAGCACTTTTATGACTTCCGGCGTGACTAAAGTCGGCTGCGTGAAATACGGTCCCCCATGCACTATCCTGTGACCTATGGCGTTTATTTCGTCCATAGATTTTATAACCCCGTGATTTTTATCCGTGAGGGCGTCAACTATGGATTTTATAGCCTGCGAATGGGTTGGTAACGGCTCGTCAGAGATAACATCGGGTTTCCCCGTGATTTTATGCGTTGATTTCCCGTCGATGCCTATTCTTTCGCAGAGACCTTTTGCCAGAACTTCTTTTTTTGCCATATCAAAAAGCTGATATTTTACGGACGAACTGCCCGCGTTTACTACTAATACGTACATGAAATAAAAAAACCTCCGAACATCATGTTTTTTTGTTTTATTTTCGCAATATTGCGACATTGATATTATACATGAAAAAAAAAATATTTTCAACAGTTATTTTATATATTGCGTAATTTTTTATTTTTGAGATTGAGCCGGTATGATATAATCCGCATATTATAGTAACAGGTGGGAAACTTACGCCAAAGCAAGCCTCCCTTGCTAAAGGGAGGTGGCACGCGTAGCGTGACGGAGGGATTCCGTTCGTCTCCCCGAACAACATCAGATTCCGAATCCCTCCACCGTCTCCGACGGTCCCCCTCCCTTTGGCAAGGGAGGCTTTAAAGAAAATTATTTTTAATTTTGCGTGAAAATCGCTTAAAAGGGTATTGACAAACTCAGAGTAAATGTTATATAATATTTATGTTAAATAATTAACTAAATTTTTTTAATTTTAAATTCAAAAAGGTGAGAAATTTCATGGATACCCCTGAGGGACGAAGTAAAAATACAAACAGTAAAAACAGATATAAAAACGACGGACGAAAATCCCGTGAATATCACAGGCTCAGGCTTTGATTATATCACGGCTGTTTCTGTATATGCCTAATCGCGTGTCCGCCGGTTTAAAAACGGCGGTTTTTTTACGCAATTTATAATATTCGACGCTTTCGGGCATAATTTGAGATATGAGATATATAATATATTTAACGAAAAAATAACGAAAAAAACGTCCCGCTTTGGGATTTTATATATAAAAATACATAAAACAGAGAGAGGTGGAACCAAATGGAACCTGGAAGTAATTGCAGCCCTAATCCTGACGGGCGGCACCGAAGTCCCGGCAGCGCAGATTTTTATTATATGTAGGGACACGATATATCGTGTCCGCATCCGGCGTAATATATGGATTTATCCGGACGCCATATATGGCGTCCCTACAGTAAGAAAATTCACGTTGCCGCAAAACAAATAACGCGCCCATTCGGAGGGCTGTACCTTCCCAAAAATCAACAACGTGTAAAATTTTAAGAAACGGAGGTACAAACCAATGAACAACGTAAAAATCAACAACAGGAATTTTAACAATAACAACAATAATAATAATCAGAGAAACCCCGCCGAAGCCGCTCATCGTGAAGAAATCAACAACAGGCTCAAATTCGCCGCGTCGGCAAGAACCGAAGAACTCTACAGAAAATTCGGCACGACAGACGAAGGTCTTATAGAAGTTCTCATAGACGCTTACAGGAGCAAATACGGCAGAAACAAAATCACAAGGGGCAAAAAAGTCTCCGTGTTTCACCGTATCGCCGACGCTTTCTTTAACCCGTTTACGGCTATATTAATCGCCCTTGCCGTAGTATCGGCGTTTACGGATATTATATTCGCCGAACCTGAAGAAGTAAGCCCGATAACGGTTATTATAATCATGACGATGGTGTTAATTTCGGGTCTTTTAAGATTCGTGCAGGAATCCCGGAGCGGCAACGCGGCTGAAAATCTGCTGAAATTAATCAAAACCACGACCGCAGTCCAGAGGGTTGACGACGGAAAAGAAGAAATCGAGCTTGAGGACGTAGTAGTCGGCGATTTGGTTCATCTTGCCGCAGGGGACTTAATCCCCGCAGATATGAGAATAATCAAGGCAAAAGACTTGTTTATCAGCCAGTCGGCTCTGACAGGAGAGAGTATAGCCGTAGAGAAAACCGCCGACCCGGTAAAAGATTTGGCTAAAAACATAGACATGACAGAATGTCAGAACCTCGCGTTTATGGGTTCTGACGTAATCAGCGGCAGCGCGCTGGGATTAGTCATAACGACGGGCGACGACACTATGCTCGGCAGTTTCGCAAAATCTATGACTGAAGTAAAACCCGTCAAGACAAGTTTCGAAAAAGGCGTGAACTCTGTTTCATGGCTTCTGATAAGATTCATGCTCGTAATGGTGCCAATAGTGCTTTTTATCAACGGTTTCACAAAAGGGGACTGGATGGGAGCGGTTTTGTTCGCTCTTTCTATAGCCGTAGGGCTTACCCCTGAAATGCTGCCGATGATTGTCACGACCTGTCTCGCAAAAGGCGCGGTCGCGATGTCAAAAGAAAAAACGATAATCAAAAACCTGAACTCTATACAGAATCTCGGCTCGATAGATATTTTATGCACCGATAAAACAGGAACTCTCACACAGGATAAAGTCGCTTTGCAGTATCATTTAAATATACACGGCGAACATGACGTGAGGGTTTTACGTCACGCTTTCTTGAACAGCTATTATCAGACGGGTTTAAAAAATCTCATGGACATCGCAATCATAGAACGCACAGGCGAAGAACAGGAAGAATTTTCTGAACTCCGGGGTTTGACGGAGCATTTTGTGAAAGTTGACGAGATACCGTTTGATTTTGAACGCCGCCGCATGAGCGTCGTGGTCGCAAACGGAAAAACCCAGATGATAACAAAAGGCGCGGTCGAGGAAATGCTCGCCGTTTCAAGCTACGCCGAATATCACGGGAAAGTAGAGCCTTTAACTGACGAACTCAGAAAATATATACTCGAAAAAGTAGACGATTTAAACGACGACGGTATGAGGGTTATCGCAGTCGCGCAGAAAACAAACCCGTCGCCCGTCGGCGCGTTTTCGGCGGCTGACGAATCCGACATGGTTTTAATGGGCTATCTCGCATTTCTCGACCCCCCGAAAGAATCTACGGAAGATGCAATCAAAGCCCTTAACGAACACGGAGTAGGGGTAAAGATTCTCACAGGCGACAACGATAAAGTAACCAGATGTATCTGCCGTCAGGTCGGTCTTCAGGTCGATAAAATTTTACTGGGCTCTGATATAGACGCTATGTCTGACAAACAGCTTGGTAAAGCCGCCGAGGAAATAAACGTATTCGCGAAATTATCACCGCAACAGAAAGCAAGGATTATAACTGCGCTGCGCGATAACGGACACAGCGTCGGCTACGTGGGCGACGGAATCAACGACGCCGCCGCTATGACTGCGTCTGACGTTGGGATTTCTGTCGATACCGCCGTGGATATTGCGAAAGAATCCGCCGACGTTATACTTCTTGAAAAAGATTTGATGGTGCTTGAAAAGGGTATCGTCGAGGGACGCAAGACATACGCTAACATGATTAAATATATAAAAATGACCGCAAGCTCAAACTTCGGTAATATGTTCTCGGTTCTCGCCGCGAGCGCGTTTCTGCCGTTTATCCCTATGCTGCCGATACACTTAATCGTGCTTAACTTAATCTACGACTTAAGCTGTACGGCTATCCCGTGGGACAACGTCGATAAAGAATTTATCGCCGTGCCGAGAAAATGGGACGCATCGAATATCGGCAAGTTTATGTTCTGGATAGGTCCGACAAGCTCTGTATTTGACATAACGACTTATATTCTCATGTTTTTCTGGATATGCCCGAACGTCGTCGGGGCAAAAGGCAGCGCGCTGGATTTCAAAGTGCCAATGGCGGAATTGTCAGAGCAGGCGAAATTATTTATCGCTGTATTTCACGCGGGGTGGTTTGTAGAGTCAATGTGGAGCCAAACTCTGGTCATTCACATGATACGCACGCCGAAACTCCCGTTTATCAAAAGCCGCGCGTCTGCTTCCGTGACTTTGCTGACGTTTACAGGAATCGCCGTTTTAACTGCTATACCGTTTATACCGTGGCTTGCCGACTGGCTGAAACTGCACGCTCTCCCGGCGGAATATTTCGCATGGCTCGCCCTCACGATTTTCTTATATATGGTCCTCGCGACGATATTCAAAAAAATATTCATCAGAAGATACGGCGAATTATTATAAAATATTACAATAATTAAAAAAAAATTAAAAAAACTATTGCAATTTTAAAAATAAGTGGTATAATATATTTAAACAATATAATAATAAATATATATTGAGTTAAAAATCGCACTAAAAAATTATATTTTTCAGGAGGATATTTATGAAAAAAATTTTAACGCTCGTATTAGTTCTGACTATGATGCTCGCGCTGGCAATCCCGGCAATGGCGACAGTTAATATTACGGCAAACAAATTCACCCCGGCTCTCGACGGCGTAAAAGACGAAGCCTACGCGGGACCTGTTGACATCGCAACCCCGAACCGTGACGCAGACGGCGAACTCACAGGAGTAGGAGCCGCAGGAGCTACCGGTAAATCATGGGTCGCATGGGATGACTCCGCTCTGTATTTCTATATTGAAGTATACGACAAAACCCCGAATCATGACGATTTCAACGCAGAATCAGTCGAGATATTCCTGGACTGGAACGCCGGAAAAGGCGAAGCCGACGAAGCATGGGACGACAAACCTTTCTGGCAGGTAAGAGTAGGTCCGGTAGACCCGGAAGAACTCAGCGGATATTGGCGCGACGAAGGCGGGGCACATTGGGACCAGGAAGATTTTGAAGAACTCACCGAATGGAAACTGATACCCATAGACGGCGATTACAAAAACGGATATATCATTGAAATCAAAATAGGCGCGCCCGCAGTCGCTCCTTTGAGCGAAGGCAAACAGATTCCGTTTGACCTTCAGGTATGCGACAATTCGCAGGGCGACGGCAGAGACGGTCAGATGTTCCTCGACCACGTAGGCGAGGGAATCGACGACAACTCACGCTGGAACACTTCTATGCATTTACAGGGTCTGTTGACGCTCGGCGGAGTTTATGTTCCTCCGGCAGCCGGCGGCTCAGATGAAATGGATGACGACGCTCCCGGCGCTAACGACGGCGGAAACCTCGGCGGCGACGACGATGTAGTCGTAACTACTCCTCCCGCAGGCAATACCGGCGGCGGAGCAGTTAACACAGGCGACAACGGCTTGATTCTTCTGGTTCTCGCAATAGTACTGGCAGGCGCGGTTGTTATGGTTAAACGCACAGGCAAAAACAAAGCATAAATTATTATAAAATAAGGGCAGGCTTTTATTGCCTGCCCTTTGTTGTATAGAAAACCCCGCGTTAGACGCGGGGTACGGTGTAGCTTTAGCGATGAGGGCGACAAAAAGCTCCTTTTGATGTATAATATGACTTGCGGTCTGGCAACTGCAAGAAAAAACATC